>OLNM01002463.1_pt1 | contig 11576 bp, 10 predicted proteins | sample 1672391 | NCBI WGS metagenome assembly OLNM01 (sample SAMEA3136680, study PRJEB25190) | human gut metagenome | reverse complement strand
ATCAGGGGGACAGGCTGCGGATCGCTACCACGCCATACCACCCGGCCAGTGCCGCCGCACCGATCACCACAAGCAGTGCGATCCACTTGAGGGCTACCAGCAGGCTGAAGTCCGGTAGCCACCGAATCCATTTGCAGGAATACTTCTCGCTCAGGCGGGAGGCCACGATGCCCACGATGCCCTTCATCCAGCGGGGGTTGTAGATCACCGTACTCTTGGCGGCCTTCAGCTCCGCGTGGGCCTCGATGAAGTCGTGGGCTTCCTGCGTGACGCTGCGGTCGATGCACTTGCGGTCCTGGTTGAAGCCGTCGATCACCGAGCCGAACTCTTCGGCCAGGCTTTCGTTGCCTTCGATCAGCAGATTGACCGCCGCATAGCCGCCCGAAGGAGCGGCGTTTTCGTCGTTTTCGTCCATCCGCATACGGCCTGCGGCGTTGATGCGGGGTCCGATTTTGAAGACGATGTCGTCGATGGTGATGTTGTGTCGATCCAGGCCGCAGATCTTGATGATCGAGAGCAGCCCCTTCGAGGGGGAGGCGTTGAGCCGCAGAAGCCCGTAGTGGGCTAAAATCCGGTTTTCATCCACCAGAGGAACGATGTCCGAGGCGATGCTGACGGCCAGCAGGTCGAGCAACGGCTCGATTTGCTGGAACGGAATTCCGTTTTTCTGGCAGTAGGCCTGCACTAGCTTGAATCCCACGCCGCACCCCGACAGTTCGTCGAACGGATAGGAACAGTCGGCGCGTTTGGGGTCGAGAACGGCTACGGCGCGGGGAATTTCCTCGGCCGGGAGGTGATGGTCGCAGATGATGAAATCCACGCCCTTGCGTTTGGCATAGTCCACTTTCTCTATGGCTTTGATGCCACAGTCCAGGGCGATGATCAGCGTCGCACCCTTGCGTGCGGCGTGGTCGATGCCCTTGGTCGAGATACCGTAACCTTCGGTATAACGATCCGGGATGTAGAACAACAGGTCCTTGTGACCTATCTGGCGCAGAAATTTATAAACCAGCGCGACGGCGGTCGTGCCATCGACGTCGTAGTCGCCGTACACCATGATCTTCTCACGGTTGCGGACGGCCCGCTCCACCCGTTCGACCGCCTTGTCCATATCCTTCATCAGGAACGGGTCGTGCAGGTCCGAAAGCTGGGGGTTGAAAAATTTCTTAGCCTTCTCTAACGTGTCTATGCCTCTCTGTACGAGTAGATTGGCCAGGACTGGGGAGATGCCTGTCGCGGCAGCCATCGCGGCAACCGCCTTCGGATTCCCCTGAGGCTTCACTACCCATCGTTTTTCTATGGGCATATTTGTTATTATTTATATATTTTAACATTCAAATTCTCGCATAAATCTTCGACGAGGCGTCGTTTGACCTCCTCCATCGGAACCGGGCGACCGATCTCCTTTTCGATCGACGTGGCACCCCGGTCCGTAAACCCGCAGGGGTTGATATGGGTGAAATAACGCAAATCGGTTGCCACATTGAGTGCGAAGCCGTGCATGGTCACGTAACGCGACGCCCGCACACCGATCGCGCAGATCTTACGCGCCGGCTGCGCTCCTTCGATCCAGACGCCCGAGGCGCCGGCGATGCGTCCGGCCCGGATGCCGTAACGGGCTACCGTCCGGATGACTGCGCCCTCGAGCGCGTCGATGTAGTCGCGCAGCGAAAGTCCGATGCGCTCCAGGTCGAGGATCGGGTAGCCCACGATCTGTCCCGGCCCGTGGAAGGTGATGTCGCCGCCCCGGTCGATGTGGTAAAATTCGGCGCCGATGCTGCGCAGATACTCTTCGCCGACCAGCAGGTTCTCCGCATGGCCGCTCTTGCCGAGGGTATAGACCGCCGGATGCTCCACCAGGAGCAAATAGCCCGCGCCCTCCGCCGGGGTTCCCTTGGCCCGCAGGAGGGTGTCGAAAAGCCTCTGCTGGTACTCCCAGCAGGCTTTGTAGTCCATTTGTCCGAGGTCCCGGTATTCGACAAACATCGTAAATTACGTTACGACACCTCTCCGTCCGGCTCCGTACGGATACCGTAAATCCGGAAAGCGTCGGTTCAACACTTTCTTTGTCGCAGACCTTTTCCCGCGCGGCGGGAAGACTCAGGCTTTCGCGGAAACCTGTCGCTTCAGACGCACCGAGCCGAGCGCTTCGTCCGCCAGGTACGACGAACGCACCATCGGACCGCTCGCGCAGTAGCTGAAGCCCATGTCGAGCGCCTGCTGCCGGTACCAGTCGAATTTTTCGGGAGTAATGTACGCCGCAACGGGGTGATGCTCCAGAGTGGGACGAAGGTACTGGCCGAGGGTAACGATCTCCACGCCGGCGGCGTGCAGGTCGCGCAAGGTCTGTAAAACTTCTTCATCGCTCTCACCGAGTCCGACCATCAGGCCGCTCTTGGCGACGGCGCCCTTTTCGCTTAAATAGCGCAGCACGTCGAGGCTCGTACGGTAACGGGCCCGCGAACGTACCAGGGGGGTCAGTCGTTCGGTGGTTTCGATGTTGTGCCCGATGATATCGGGCCCGGAGGCGATCACCGTGTCCAGCAGGTCGGGTTTCGCATCCAGATCGGGAATAAGGAGCTCAATTGTGACGTCGGGATTTTCCGCCCGGATCGCGCGGACGCATTCGGCCCAGTGGGCCGCGCCGCCGTCGGGCAGGTCATCGCGTGTAACGGAGGTTACCACCACATGCCGCAATCCCATCAAACGGACGCTTTCGGCGAGTTTGGCGGGTTCTGAAGGATCGGGCGGCAGAGGCCGGCCCGAAAGGGTGGCGCAGAATCGACAGTTGCGCGTACAGATTTCACCCAATATCATGAAGGTCGCTGTCCTGCGGCTCCAGCATTCGGCTTTGTTCGGGCATAGACCGCTGCTGCAGATCGTGTGCAGGGAGTGGTCCCTGACGATGCGTTGCACGTCCGCGTATTCTGCGGTGCGGTGAAGCCGGATTTTCAGCCATTCCGGTTTTTTCAGGACGTTTACCTTCTCTTCATGCAATTTCGGCATTTTAAGTTCATTATTTTCCCAATTGATGCAAAAATACAAAAAATATCAATCGCTTCTCCTTTCTGTTGCGAAAAAGATGAAAAAAGCCTTTGCAGGTGCAGGGGAGGCGGTCGGTTCGGTGCGAAGGACCAGTCGGGGCCGGATGTCGGAACGGGAGGGAGGAGTATGCGGAGAGCGCATCCGGAACGGCTCCGGATGCGCTCTCCGCAATATGTTCTGTCGGCGGGAAGGTTATCTCTGTCCGAGGTGCAGCTGCCATTGCCAGGCCGTGCGGAGCGTTTCTTCGAGCGGCCGCTCGGCACGCCAGCCCAGGAGGGTGTTCGCCAGCGTGGGATCGGCCCAGATCGCCGTGATGTCTCCGGCGCGGCGCGGCGCAAAGCGGTAGTTGAGTTTCAGTCCGTTGGCCCGTTCGAATCCGCGGACCAGCTCCAGCACCGAAACGCCCCGTCCGGTGCCGACGTTGAAGACCTCGTAAGGGGTGGCGCCGCGCTCTTCGATCAGGCGGTGCAGGGCAGCTACGTGGGCGCGGGCCAGATCGACGATGTCGATGTAGTCGCGGATGCAGGTGCCGTCGGGCGTCGGATAGTCGTTGCCGAAGATGCTCAGGCATTCGCGGATCCCGGCGGCGGTCTGCGTCACATAGGGGACCAGGTTCTGGGGGACGCCTCTCGGAAGCTCGCCGATCAGGGCCGAGGGATGCGAGCCGATCGGGTTGAAGTAGCGCAGGGCGATGCCCCGCAGACCGGGATGGGCGGCGACGGCGTCGCGCAGGATGTCTTCGGAGATCTGTTTGGTGTTGCCGTAAGGCGACGTGGCGGGCTTGCGGGGCGTCTGTTCGGTGACGGGCTGGGCGTCGGGTTCGCCATATACGGTGCAGGAGGAGGAAAAGAGGATGTTGGGCCGTCCGAAATCGCACATCAGCTCCACGACGTTCAGGAACGAAAGCAGGTTGTTGCGGTAGTATTTGAGCGGTTCGGCGACCGACTCCCCGACCGCTTTCGACGCGGCGAAGTGGATGACCGAACGGAATTCGTGGCGTTCGAACAGCCGCCGCATCGCCTGCAGGTCGCAGCAGTCGATCTGCTCGAAGGGCACTTCGGCGCCCGTGATGCGGCGGACGCCCTCCACGGCCTGAAGGTCGGAGTTCGAGAGGTTGTCGGCGATCACCACATCGAATCCGGCCTGGATCAGCTCGACGGCCGTGTGCGATCCGATGTATCCGGCGCCGCCCGTTACCAGTACTGTTTCTTTCATAAGGCTATGTCGTTTGAATTTCTGAATTTTTAGCATTGTTCTTCCTGTCTTCCCTGTTGCCGGATGGTTTTCCGCTGTCGGCTACTGCCGTTTCGCGGCATTCGGGTCGTTTGTTCCGGCTTCTCGCCCCTTTCCGGTGGTAGAGGCCTTGAGTTGCGATTCCGAAAAATCGGGACGGTACGATTTCATAATCGGGCCTGTCTTTCGTCTGCGGGGCCTTTTACAGTTCCTGCATGGCCAGGCAGTCGGGACGGTCGTCGGGTGAATTCCCGTTTATTTGGCGGCATACACCACCTTTTTGGTTTCGAAGAACGCTTCGTCGAAGAATGCGGGGATCGGGTACTCCGTCCACTTCATACCGGTACGGCTCAACTCGTCCGCGAGGTCGCCGCCTTTGAGGTAGAGGATGCCGTTGGGCAGGGCGCCCTTTTGCCCCCGGTCGATCTTGTCCCAGACCCAGCCGACGAAGGTCGGCATCTCCGTCACGGCGCGGGAAACCACATAGTCGTACCGTTCGGGAAGCGTTTCGGCCCGGGCGCAGAGGGGGGTGAGGTTGGCGAGGCCGAGTCCCTCCGCAACGCCCTGTACGACCTTGATTTTCTTGCCGATCGAGTCCACGGCCGTGAAATGCGCCTCGGGGAAGAGGATCGCCAGCGGAACGGACGGGAAGCCGCCGCCGCACCCCACGTCGAGCACCCGCGCTCCCGGGGCGAAGGGGCAGACCTTGGCGATGGAGAGCGAGTGCAGCACGTGCCGCAGGTAAAGTTGGTCGAAATCCTTGCGCGAGATCACGTTGATCTTGGTGTTCCAGTCGGCGTACAGTGCGTACAGCGCTTCGAATTGCCCGCGCTGCGGGCGGGTCAGGTCGGGGAAGTATTTGTCGATCAGGGCAATCATAAGGTTTGTGGGCGTTGAAGTTTTTTTTAGGCAGGTCGGAGTGGTTCGTTCTGCGGCGTTCGCCGGTCGGAAACGTCAGGATTTTTCATCTGCGGCGATCAGGCGGCACATCTGCTCCCGGGCGCGGTGGATCTGGGTCTTGACGGTGCCCAGCGGGAGTTCGAGCTTCATGGCGATCTCTTCGTAGGAGTACTCTTCGAAGAAACGCATGACGATCAGTTGTCGGTAGCGCGGCGGCATGGCCTGGAGGTAGCGTTCGATCTGCGTGCGCTGCTGTTTGCGGATGATGTTCTCTTCGGGCGTGGGGTTGTTGGAGGGCGGTGCCGTGAATTTGTCGTCGATGGGCAGGTCCTCCTGGCGCCGCCGGATGAAATCGACGAAGGTGTTCCGGGCGATGGTGTAAACCCACTGTCCGAAGGTGTAGGCCGGGTTGTAGCGGTGGATGTTGATATAGACTTTGATGAAGGTTTCCTGCAGCAGGTCGTCGGCGTCCAGGGGGTTGTTGGTGCGCTGTATGAAAAGCCGGTGTATAGCCTCCTTGTAACGCTCGAAAAGGTATTCGAAGGCGATGTTGTCGCCCTGCAATACCAGCTCCACGAGCACCCGGTCGTCGGCTATGATATAGTCGGCTATCTCCATACCCGCTCGTCTTTGCGCAGCAGCAACAGCCCCAGCAGCAGGGCGAAAAACGGACTCAGCAGGTCGTACAGGAAGTAACGTCCGCAGATTTTCTCTTCACCCAGGCGGCGGCTGATGCGCCGCGCCTCGACGAGTACGATCGCAAAACGCGCGAGCAGCAGTACCCCTGCGGCGATCTTGAATTCCCAGGGCATCACCGCCAGGGCGACGATCGCCGCCAGCCAGAAGAGAATGCGGCTGCCCAGTTCCCACTGGATGAAGTTCTTGACCCACAAGGGATAAAAAGGAATGGCTCCCCCGAAGAAACGCTGGGTGCCGATCCACCACTTGAGCCCTCCCCAGCTCTTTTCACGCAGGGTGGCGCGGGGAGAGAGGACCACGCTGACATTGCCGGGTGCGATGATCCGCGACATGAACAGGTCGTCTTCGCCGATATTCATATTGAGGTGGCTGAAGCCGTTGGCGCCGAAATAGAGCCGCTTGGTGAATCCGTAGTTCTGACGCATGCCCCGGTAGGGTCTGCCGCAGACGGCGCTCGAGATCCAGTCCACCGAGTGCATCATCCGCCAGGTGCGGATCAGGTAGTTCGCGAACCCTTTCCCGCGCTCCATGCCGCAGTAGCCGAGCACGATTTCGCCGCGTCGGAAGCCGTTCGCCATGAGCGAGAGCCAGCGGTCCGAGGTGGGGTACACGTCCGGTGTGGTGAAGAGAAGGTGCTCGTAATGGGCCGATTTGATCCCGACGTTGAGCGCCATTTTGGGCGAGATCGGGAAGCGGGGATTCAGTTCGATCTTGGTGGCCGTGATCTGTGGGAACGACTGTTTGATGCGGACCAGGTCGTCGTAGAAGTCGGTGTCCCGGCCTACATAGACGATCACCACTTCGAAGTCGGGGTACTCCTGGGCGACGATGAGCGGCAGGATCTCCTCCACGAAGGCGTAATCTTCCGAGAAGAGGGGAATCACCACCGATACCGGAGGGGTTTCGGAGAGGATCTCCGGACGCCGGGTGTCCTTGTATTTGGGTATGCGCCCGTAAACGAACAGGTAGTAATATAACTGGATCCCGAACATGACCAGAAGGACGCCCGCGAGGGCCGTACCTTCCCAGCCGTAATGAGTGATGATGCGATTGAAAAATTCCATGGCGTATGCGTTATGGCGCGTCCGGGACGGTGAAGGTCGGACGCGGAGCCGAATTCGTTCGAATCGTGCCGAAATGCGGCCGGTCGATACGGAAAACGGATTCCACGCAAAGATAAGGATTTTATCCGAATCGGTGTCCTGCCGCCGGAAAATTCGCGGCGGTGGCCCGAAACGAACCACGCCGTCCCCGAGGTGCGGGAGAGGACGGTTTGCAGAGGCGGAAGCATGCCTTTGCGGTCGGGTCGGATGTGGTTACGCCGTTACCGAAACGGCTGTTTCCCGTACGGCGGCTTCGGCTTGCGGTGTCGGCTGCAACTCTTCGGGTCCGCGATGCCGGTTGCGGTAGGTCTCGGGTGTCATGCCGTATTGTTTGCGGAAGAGTTTGATGAAGTGCGAGGTGTTGGGAAAGGCGCATGCGGTGCCGATTTCGGCGATCGCCTTGTCGGTCGAGATCAGAAGCAACCGGGCATGGATCAGGCGTTGCCGGATGAGCCATTGGTGGGGCGAGGTCCCGTAGATGCGGAAAAATTCCTTTTTGAACGAAGTCAGGGAGCGGTTGCAGCGTTTTGCGATCTCCTCGACCGAAATATCGGAAAAGATGTTGGAATAGACGATTTGCTGGAGGTTGTCCCGGGCCGCATCGACGTTGCCCAGCAGCTTGCTTTTGATGCAACAATCCCCGTGCGAAACGATCAGGTAGAGCAGTTCGGTCATTTTGAGGTTTTCAGCGGTCGGGTCGTCCAGGAGCGATCCTTCCGTGAGGCAATCGTCGATGTGGCTGAAAAAACGCCGGATCGAACTCCAGCCCGGCATCGTGGCGTGGTTCAGGGTACGGCAGTCGTCGCACTGGTGGTTGTTGGTGATATTCAGCTTGTAGGCGATGTTGAGGTGCAGCAGGATGCGTTGCAGCTCTTCCGAGGTATAGCGAACGAGGATCTGTTCGTAGGGATGTCCCTGCGCGGGGATGTTTTTGGTATAGTGGCAACCCATACCGAGGAAGAAAAGATCTCCCTGGGAGAACTTGTAGCATTTATCGTCGTAATAGACGTATTTTTCTCCGTGGAGGATATATCCGATCACGCAGCGGGTAAACTTATGGGTTTCGATACCGTTGTTGGAGGCCGATACATACTTTTCGATCGACGGATTAACGGTTTGGGTGTCGTAGGATTCGTTCATAATCGGAAGATTTTATGGCTCGATGAAGGCCGGTGTCCATAGCCTTTTATCGAAGATTATGAATCAAATATACAATCTAAGGTTGTATATTCAAATTAAAATAGGAAAAAATTAGATCGAAAATGTTAAAATATATACTATTTCAACATTTTACGCGTTTTTTATTGCAATATATTTACAATGCAAGTGATGTACAAAATGAGATACAGCAGAGTTCCGACGGTACGTTGGATGCGGATGAAGGTCAGGGGCATGAGCAGTGCTGCGGGTACGGCTGCGACAGCCAGCAGTCCCGGCGTGACGCTCGGTACTGCTATCAGGCAGCCCGTCACCGTAAAGAGCAGGATGGTGTAGGTCAGCATGCCCCGGGCTTTGATGCTTACCGTGCGGAAACTGATGAGTCCGAAGAAGATGGCGCAGAGTACGATGAAAAGGACGATTCCGAGAAGTGCGGGGACGAGCGGAGGCGTATTGGCGAAAATCCGGTATCCGCTGTCGCTGACGAAGGAGTGCCATAATCCGGCGGGGGTATCCAGGGGATTGGCTCCCTGCCCCCAGGCGATGTAGCAGACGGCCAGGAAAGGGAGTACGACGCTGCACAGCGATACGAAGACTTCGCGCAAGGTCCGTCGGAAGCAGAATGCTGCGGCCAGGACCAACAGCGGCAGGGGAAGCAGCGGGGCATAGAGCAGCGGCAGCAGCCCCAGGAAAAACGAAGCCCGGAACACGGCTCCGATCGCGTAGCCGTTGCGGAAGCAGGCGAAGAAGTTCTGGGTCGATAACAGCAGGACGAACGCTGCGACGGATTCCGTCAGATACTCCTGCCCCAGGAGGATTCCGCAGGCGACCAGTCCGTACAGGGGGATGGTCAGCGTACTGCTGACGGGGTAGAGTCCGTAGCGGACCGCCAGCCTCCCGCAGAGAATGCCCGTCAGTAGGAGCAGGCCGCCGCAAAGGATGCGGGAGCAGCGGGGGAATCGTTCCTGGAACAAGCCGATCAGGTCACCCAGCGGGGTGGAAATCATCGTTTCCGGAGCCGGTGAAATAGTTGTCCCGGTCGTCATGGCGGCTGCGATGACGACCAGTATGGACGCGATGGCCAGCAGTAAGGGTTGGCGGATAATGTCCGGTTTCATGGTTCGACGATGGTTTTGTCCGAATGCGGGCTGCGGTTTCTGTTCCCGGCAAGGTGCCGAAAATTCAGCATTGCGTTCGCTTGTCGGAAACGGCCGCTACAAAGGCAATTATATCTTTCGATGCACACTCTTATCCGACGATTGCAGCGCCGAATCCGAGGGGCGCTTATTCGTGGTCCGAAGCCGCGCCTGTAAGGCTGCCCTCCCCTAAATTTCCTCCTCGGAGGGAACTCGGGGCGCAACACTCCCCCAAAGGTACATTGGAGTATATAATCCCGGCTACAAAATTAGGAAAAAAGCGGACGAAACCGTAATTATTTTGGAACCATATACGATTTTATTCCGGATCTGTTTTTGGTCCCGGGACTTTGCCTCGAACGGCCGTTGTCTGCCGCCTTGGGCGGTAGTTACGGTTCCGTACTGAAGCCTGCCTCCTGCTTTTCGGAGGAATTTCGGGGAGGCTCCGGCAAATCCGGGGTGATCGAAACGTCGGTGTAAAATTGGATATGATTGCCGATATTTTTAATTTTGCGAAAATGCGTGCGGTATTTCGGGGAGGTCCGAAGCGTTTCGGCGCACACCCCGGGTTCCCTTGTTTTTGCGGAGATCGGCGCTGGCTTGTCGGTTTTCGAAGGGGGCATCGAAATCGTGCGATAATAACTTTGTTTCGGATGTTGGAGAATTGCTACCAGAAAGAGCTGCCCGAAGCCGGGTGCGACGAGGCGGGGCGCGGGTGCCTCGCGGGGCCTGTTTTTGCCGCTGCGGTGATGCTGCCTCCGGACTTCAGCCACCCGTTGCTGAACGATTCGAAGCAGATGACCGCGCGTCAGCGCGATTTGCTGCGTGCGATCGTCGAGCGCGAGGCCCTTGCCTGGGTCGTAAAGGCCGTTTCTGCCGAGCGGATCGATCAGATCAACATCCTGAACGCTTCGTTCGAAGGAATGTCGCTGGCGGTCGCGGAATTGCCGATCCGTCCGGGATTTCTGGCGATCGACGGCAACCGGTTCCGCACGACGCTCGACATTCCGTATCGCTGCATCGTCAAGGGAGACGGCAAATATGCGGATATTGCCGCCGCGTCGGTGCTGGCCAAGACCCACCGCGACGAATATATGGAGCGCCTCGCCGGGGATTTTCCCGAATACGGTTGGGAGCGCAACAAAGGTTATCCGACCCGCGAACATCGCCTGGCGATCCGCCGTTACGGGCTTACGCCCCACCACCGGCTGACGTTCAATGCCGGGATCGACCAGTTGGAGCTGTTCTGACGCCGCTTGTGAGGAATTCTGCCATACCTCCCCTCCGGGGCTGAAATAAAGGCAATCATATCTTTCGATGTACATTCTTATCCGACGATTGCAGCGCCGAATCCGGGGGCGCTTGTTCGCGGACCTGCGCCGCATCTGTAATTCGGCTCCTCCTTTAGGAAGGAACTCGGGGCGCTGCGCTCCTAAAGAGGTCTGATGAAGCAGTAAACGCAAAAATAAAAAACGCCCGACGATCGGGCGTTTTTCTATCGGATGCAGGCCGTCGCCAGCGGACGGCCGTCGTTATTTTACCGGTATTTGTTGCTGATCAGCGTCATGAACTCCTGGCGCGTAGGCGGGTGCGAGAGGAATACTCCGGTGAATGCCGAGGTAGTCGTGGCCGAACCCTGCTTTTCGACGCCCCGCATCTGCATACACATATGGCTGGCTTCGATCACGACGGCGACGCCCATCGGGTTGAGGGCTTCCTGGATGCAGTCGCGGATCTGCACCGTCAGGCGTTCCTGCACCTGCAGGCGGCGGGCGAAGCTCTCCACCACGCGGGCGATTTTCGAAAGGCCCGTGATGTATCCGTTGGGGATGTACGCCACGTGCGCTTTGCCGTAGAAGGGCAGCATGTGGTGCTCGCAGAGCGAGTATAATTCGATGTCCTTCACCAGTACCATCTGCCGGTACTCCTCCTTGAAGGTCGCCGAGCGGATGATCGCCAACGGATCGTCCTCGTAACCCTGCGTGAGGAACGACATGGCCTTGGCCACCCGTTCGGGGGTTTTGAGCAGACCCTCGCGTGCCGGGTCTTCGCCCAGCAGTTCGAGAATCGCCTTATAGTGTTCGCGGAGTTTTGCGATCTTCTCGGGCGAGAAGTTCTCCTCCTTTTGGTATCGTTTCATTTCCATAAGCGGGGCAAAGGTAGCTTATTTCCCCCGGTTATGCAAAAATTCCGCTAATTTACGCACGGCGCGGCCCCGGTGCGAGAGAGCGTTTTTCTCTGCCGGGTCCATTTCTGCGTAGGTCTTGGCACTCCATTCGGGAATGAAGAGCGGGTCGTAGCC
>OLNM01002460.1_pt1 | contig 11592 bp, 13 predicted proteins | sample 1672391 | NCBI WGS metagenome assembly OLNM01 (sample SAMEA3136680, study PRJEB25190) | human gut metagenome | reverse complement strand
CACATGCGGCGGATCTCGCGGTTCTTGCCCTCTTTCAGGGTCATCTCCATCACGGTGCGGCCGGGCTCATCGGTGACGACGTTGATGGCGCAGGGCATGGTCTTGGTGCCATCGTCCAGAACAACGCCGGAGCTCATCTTCAGGATCTGGCTCTCATCGGCCCGGGGCTGCACGGTGACGCGGTACAGCTTGGAGATACCGCCCGACGGATGGGTGACAGCCTGCGCAAAGGCACCGTCGTTGGTCATCAGCAGCAGGCCCTCGCTGTCCTTGTCCAGGCGGCCCACCGGGCGCAGCATGGCGGGCACATCGGAAACAAGATCCATGACGGTCTTGCGGCCACGGTCGTCAGAGCGGGTCGTCAGATAGCCGCGGGGCTTGTGCAGCATGATATAGGTGTACTGGCGCTTGCGCACGATGCGCTGTGTCTGCCCGTCGATCATGACCTTGTCATAGTCGGGGTCCATCTTGTCGCCCAGGGTGACCGGGTGGCCGTTGACCTTGACCTTGCCCGCAGCGATCAGGCGCTCGGCCTCGCGGCGGGAGCAGATGCCCTGGTCGGCCAGTACCTTTTGAATACGTTGTTCTGCCATTAAAATTTATACTCCTTATTCGGCGGGTGCGTCAGCACCCGGCTTTTCTTTCTTGATGAGCGCAGCGACCTTGTCCACCAGCTCCGGCAGCGAGGCTATAACGTTGTCAACGGCGGAGACCTTCTCCACCAGCTGGACGGTGCGCACATTGCCATTGGAAACGACGAGGAATGCCACCGGCGTGACCGAGACGCCTGCGCCGCTGCCGCCGCCGAACATCTGCTTGTTGGAGCTGGGGCCAACGTCGGAGCCGCCGGACACAAACCCGAAGGTGACGCGGGAGACCGGGATGATGGTGGTGTCATCCACATGGATCGGGTCGCCGATGATGGTCTCGGCGTTGACCATGTCGCGGATTTTCTCGATGGTGACGCCCATCAGACCTTGAATAGGATGTTCAGCCATTGTAAGTTCCTCCTTTTATCGAAAAAAGAAATCGTTTATGCCTTTGCGGCGGGCTGCAGCTGCGGGTCCTTCCACAGACGGTACAGCAGCCGGATGACGAGCCAGAGCAGCACAGCGGCGCAGGACGTCAGACGGAACGAGACGATACGCTCCCCTGCGCGCTCGCCGGTGAAATCCGGCTCGAGCCAGAGGCGGTCACTCTGTACGCGGATGTACTGCTGGACCAGAGCCAGCAGATTGTTGGCAAGCGCCATTTCGGCGCCGAACAGCTCGGCGGTGGCGCTGGCCTCGTCGGCGGTCACGGTCCAGAAGATGTCTAGCCCGGACACCCGCACCGAACGCAGCAGATGACGCCCCAGCCAGCCTGTGTGGCCCAGCATGCACCGGGCAAATGCCATCGGGTCATTGGACAGCAGCTGCATAGCGGCGTCGATGCGCGCCGAGATGCCGAACGGCAGACCGCTCTTTTTCGCGCTGCCTTCAGCATCGGCGTCTTCAGCGGGGACACTGTCAGCAGGCTTCGGCGCTTCTGGTTTCCCCTGCGCCGCGGGCTGCCGGGCGACGGTCTGTGCGGGCTTGTCCGGCTTGACCTCCACGGTGACGGACGCCTGTTCGCCGTCCGCCGTCTTGCGCTCTTCCGATCTGGTCTGCCCGGGCGGTGCGGCGGAGGCGGGCTTTTTCAGTGCTTCCGGCTGGCCCTTGCGCGGCCAGAGCGTGAAGTGCAGCGGTCCGTAGCAGGCCGTGGCCCGCACGCTGCCCGGGCGGTACGCAAACCGAACGCCCAGCGGTATCAGCAGGGCGACGAGCAGCAGCAAGAGCACCGCCAGCAGCACCCAGCCGATCAGTCGGAGAAGGAACAACAGAATAGCCATAAGCAATCACTTCCATTCCAGCTGACCGTCGTCGCCTTCCGTCTCCTCCGGCTCGGCGCTCTCGGCAGCCTCGCCGTGAAGCGGCGGCAGGTCGGCCAGACTGCCGAGGCCAAAGACGCGCAGAAATGTGTCCGTGACCTGGAAAGCTACCGGCTTGCCGGGCAGGTCCAGGCGGCCCGCCTCCTCGATCAGTCCCTTGTCCAACAGCTTGGTGACGGTGGACGACGAGTCAACGCCGCGTACCTGCTCGATAAAGCTGCGGGAGACGGGCTGATTGTAGGCAATGACGGCCAGTACCTCCAGTGCGGCGGGCGAAAGCGGCGCGTTGCGGCGGGTGTCCAGAATGCGCTTGACCATCTCGCCGTAGTACGGGCGGGTCGTCATCTGCCAGCGGTCAGGCTCGAAGTACAGGATGACCATGCCGCTCTCCTGCTCATCGTAGCGCTTTTGCAGCTTTTGCAAAAGCGTGGTGACCTCGTCGGCGTCCAGCCGCAGGGCGTCGGCCAGGCGGGCGGTCTCCACAGGCTCGGCGTGGGCAAACAGCATGGCTTCAAGAGAGCCGAGCTCCTGTCGTTCTGTCATGGCGTTTTGTCCTTTCTTCTGCGGTGTGTGCGGTCCAGCTGCAAGGTGCCGCTGTCGTCGACCTTGACGCGTCCCGCGCGGATGAGCTCGAGCAGCGCCAGGAAGGTCGCTACGTTTGTGCTGCGGCTTTCCTCATGGCTGAACAGCTGGCCCATTTTTTGCAGGCTGCCCTTGAGCAAGCCGCGCAGCATGTGGGAGACGCGGCTGGCGACGGATACAAACGGCGCGGTGACGAGCGGCTCAAACTTTTCCTGCGTGGGCTTTTTCTTGCGGGTGCTGCGGCCCATCAGATTGAACCACGCCTGCACGAGCCAGTTCGGGTCATGGCGGCGGGTGTATTCGGCAGCGCCGACCAGCGGCATCGGCTCACGGGCTACGGTGTACAGGTCACGGGCACGGCTGCCCAACTGGGCGGCCACCTCCTTGCAGGCGCTGTACTCGATCAAACGCCCGGTCAGCTCGGCCTTCATGCGCTCGGCCTCGGGGCTGCGCGGCAGCAGCAGCGCGCTTTTCATCTGCACCAGATGCGCCGCCATGTCGATGAACTCGCTGGAAATCTCCATCCGGTCCTGCTGCATCTCCCGGATGGCAGCGGTGTACTGCTCGATCAGCTCCATGATGTTGACATCATAGAGGTTCATTTTATTTTTGCCCACAAGGTACAGCAGCAAATCCAGCGGGCCCTCAAAATCTTCTATTTTAAATGTCAGAACTTCCGGCAAAAACTCAATACCCCCAAAGCAGCTCCACAAAGCCTGTCAGGTGCAGCATCAGCCGCCACATACCGTTGACAAGCCAGGACAGCGGCGCGTCCAGCAGACCCAAAAACACCAGTGCCAGCACGGCCAGCATAATATATCGCTCATATTTCATCGCTCTGAAATAGAGCCGCTGCGGCAAAAACAAAAGCGCAATGCGGCTGCCGTCAAACGGCGGCACCGGCAGCAGATTGAAAACCGCCAGGCTCAGATTCATGGCTACCATATAATATAGGAACATCGTCAGCACGGGCACGGCGTCCCCCAGCCCGCTGTACCAGCACAGCTTGTACAGGATCATCGACACCCACGCCAGCAGCAGATTGCTGACAGGCCCTGCGGCGGCGGACAGCGCCATGCCGACCTTGGGGTTCTTATAGTTGTACGGGTTGATCGAGACGGGCTTGGCCCAGCCGACGCCGCCCACCAGCATGCACAGGGCACCCAGCGGGTCGAAGTGGCGCAGCGGATTCATCGAGAGACGCCCGGCGTGCACGGCAGTGTCATCACCCAGCAGGTGGCTGGCCAGCGCGTGGGCCGACTCATGAAACGGGATGGTGATGAGCACGACAACAGCGCGCAGCAGATACTGCACGATCACTGCGGGAGACAACAATCCGTTCAAAAGGTAACACCACCCCATTAAAAGCTTAGTCTATTATATCGTAGAAATGGCGGCAAGACAAGCCCTGTAGGCACCGAAAACACAATATTTAGCGCCTGAATCAAACAAAAACGCAAAATTATGAAAAAAAACAAAATTTTTTCTGTCAAAACACTTGCATTTTTGCGCAGTATACGCTATACTATTAAAGCTATTGAAAAGGAGGTGCAAGCAATTATGGCCAAATGTTCTTGCTGTGGCAAGGGTGTCACGTTCGGTATCAAGGTTTCTCACTCTCATCGTCGGAGCAACCGTACCTGGAACCCCAATGTCAAGCGCGTGAAGGCGATCGTGGACGGTTCCCCGAAGTATATCTACGCCTGCACCCGCTGCCTGCGCTCTGGTAAAGTTACCCGCGCGGTCTGATTGGAAGGAAAAAATGCCGGTCACATCGTGTGACCGGCTTTTTCTCTTTTATGCTTGCTTTTTAGGAGGTGGGTCTATGCTCCCCCGTGACCCTGTAATGCTGTTGAGCTATGTAAACACCCAACTGCGGGACCGCGACGCCAGTTTGGACGCGCTGTGTGACCGTGAGGAGACTGACCGTGACGCGCTGTGTGCGGCCCTGCGCGAGATCGGCTATGAGTATGACGCTGCACAGAATCGCTTTGTGTGACGTCGGTTTGTGTGAAGTTTGAGAGAGGAAGTTGAAGTATCCGATGAATTTTATCTTTGTCAGCCCGCATTTTCCCAAGACCTACTGGAATTTCTGTGACCGTCTGCACCGCAACGGCGTCAATGTGCTGGGCATCGGTGATGCTCCGTTTGACGAGATTCCCTGGGAATTGAAGCAGTGCCTGACTGAGTATTACCGCGTGAATGATCTTGGCAATTACGACGAGATGCTCCGCGCTGTCGCGTACTTTACCTTCCACTATGGCAAGATCGACTGGATCGAGTCCAACAACGAGTATTGGCTGGAGATGGACGCCCAGCTGCGCACGGATTTCAACATCAATACCGGTGCAAAGAATGACTTCATCGAGCGCATCAAGTACAAGAGCAAAATGAAGGAAAGCTACATCGCTGCGGGTGTACCGGTGGCGCGCTACCATATTGTCAGCACACTGGCCGAGGCCCGCGCCTTTATCAAGGAGGTCGGCTATCCGGTCATCGTCAAGCCGGATAACGGCTGCGGTGCCGAGGCGACCTACAAGCTGCGCAACTTCACCGAGCTGAAAGAATTCTACGCCGAGCCGCATAACGTCCGGTACATTATGGAGGAGTACATCAACGGCACCATCGTCAGCTTTGACGGTGTGGCCGACAGCCATTGCGTGCCGCTGTTCTACACCTCCAACGTGTTCCCCACCCCGCTGCTGGACATCGTCAGTCAGAACGGCGACCTCTCCTACTGGACGCAGAAGTCCGTGCCCGCTGCGCTGAAGGATGTGGGCTTCCGCACCATCAAGGCGTTCGGCGCAAAGAGCCGCTTCTTCCACTGCGAGTTCTTCCAGTTGAATGAGGACAAGCCGGGTCTTGGCAAAAAGGGCGATTACGTCGCGCTGGAGGTCAACATGCGCCCCGCAGGCGGCTACACGCCCGACATGATCAACTATGCGAACTCGGTGGACTGCTACCAGATCTGGGCGGACATGGTCTGCTACGACGAGATACGCAACGCCGAGCTGGACGGCCCGAAGTATTTCTGCGTCTACGCAGGCCGCCGCGACTGCCATGAGTACAAGCACACCCATGCGCAGATCATGGCCAAGTACGGCTCCCGTATGCGGATGTGTGAGCGTATTCCCCAGGCACTGCGCCTGGACATGGGCGACTGGATGTACACGGCCGTTGTGCGCTCCACCGCGGAGCGCGATGCGTTTATTCGGTACGTGCAGGAGCAGGCGTAACGAAAAGCCTTCCCCCTCGGGGGAAGCCTTTTACTTATATAAAACAGGAGCCTGACCGGCTGTGGTCAGGCTCCTGTTGGTTTATTTCAGCTTCACGCTCTTGTGGTATACGACCATTGAAATGCCCGCCGTGATGACCTCGGTCACCCAGAAGGCGTTCCAGATGCCGTCGGCACCCAGCAGGCGGCAGAACAGCCAGGCCAGCGGCATGATGACAACGATGTAACGGCACAGCGAGATGACTAGTGACTGCACGCCCATGCCGAGACCCTCCAGCGAGCCGGAGGCGACGACGGAAATCGTCGAGACGATGAAGCCGACGCAGATGATGCGCAGGGCCGACGTGCCGATGGCGATGGTCTCGGCGTTCGAGCTGAAAAGCCCGATCAGCTGGCCGGACAGCGCCAGACAGAGCACCGTGCCCGCGGCCATGATGGCGGCGCACATGCCCATGGACGTGCGGTAGAGCTTTTTGACGCGGTCATACTCCCCCGCGCCGTAGTTGTAGCCGATGATGGGGCGCAGACCCTGCACAATGCCGTTGGCGGGCAGGTACAGGAAGGTCTGCAATTTATAGTAGATACCCAGCACGACGACATAGCTTTGAGAGTAGACGGCCAGCAGCGAGTTCAGGAAGGTGATGAGCACCGAGGGCAGCGCCAGATTCAGGATGGCCGGTACGCCGATGGAATAGAGCTGCAGGGCCATTTTGGCGTCCGGCTTCAGGCAGCCGGAGCGCAGCCTGACCGGGATAGGGCTGACGAAGTAGACAATCAGATAGAAGATGACAGGGACCATCTGGCCGATGCCGGTAGCCAGCGCCGCACCGGCAATGCCCATTTTGGGGAACGGGCCGATGCCGAAAATCAGCAGCGGGTCCAGAATGATGTTGCAGACCGAGCCGCCCATCAGGCCGATCATCGTGATGTTCATCCGGCCCACCGCCTGAAAGATCTTCTCAAACGCCATGGCGGCCATGATGACGACGGCGAACATAAAGGCAACACGGGAGTAGGTCACGCCCATGGCAATGACGGTCTCGTCGCTGGTGAAGGAGCGCAGGAACCGCGGCATGATGGCGGTGCAGACGAGGGAAATCACGACGCCGTGGATCAGCGAAAGCACCATGCCGTGGGTGGCGGCCATGTCAGCCTTTTCTTTGTTGCCTGCACCGAGATGCAGCGAGATCAGCGCGGCAATGCCGATGCTGAAGCCGATGGCAATCGCGTTGATAAGGTTCTGCACCGGGTAGACGAGGGACAGCGCAGTCATGGCTTCCTCACTGATGCGGGCGACAAAGAGGCTGTCCACGATGTTGTACAGTGCATTGACCAGCATCGAGACGACCATGGGCAGGGCCATTGAGGTCAGCAGCGGAAAAATCGGCTTTTCTTTCATGAAGGTATCGTTCATGGGCTTCTCCTTTTGGCACAACAAAAACCACACAACGCTTTCCCGGAAAGAAAGCGCTGTGTGGCGAAAAGTAGTATCAGAACTGTAAAAATCCACACCTGTTTTAGGTGTTTCTATTATACAAACCGGCGCGGAATTTGTCAAGCCGCTTGCAACAGCTGCGCAAAAACGGTACAATAAAGACAAAAATCGTATTGCGAGGGAAAAGACATGAAAAAGCTATTGGTCTCCGGCGCGGGCGGCTTTGTGGGGGCACGCATCATGACCCAGCTGGCGGGGCGGTACGAGCTGTGTGTCTTCCCCAAAGGAATGCTGGCCGCAGCGGATGAGCAGACCGTGGCCGACTGGGTGCGGCGCGAGCAGCCGGACGTGATCGTACACACGGCGGCGCTCTCTGACACGGGCTACAGCGAAAAGCACCCGGACGAGTCCTACCGCGCCAACGTTCTGCTGCCGTGCTGGATGGCGGCTGCAGCGCAAAAAAGCGGCGCAAAGCTGGTTGCGTTCAGCTCTGACCAGGTCTACACGGGCCTTACTGAGCGCGGGCCGTTTGACGAGGATACACCGCTCTCCCCCGCCAACGTCTATGGCCGTCACAAGCAGGAGATGGAGCACCGCGTGCTGGATATTTTGCCCGATGCCGTGCTGCTGCGGGCGGCCTGGATGTACGACCTGCCCGGGTACGGCCTGCCGATCCGCGGTAACTTCCTGCTGAACCTGCTGACCGCCGCTATGCGGCAGGAGACGCTGCGGTTTTCGATGCGGGACTACCGCGGCATTACCTATGTGCGGGAGGCCGTGGAGCGGCTGACCCAGGCCATGGAACTGCCGGGCGGTGCGTACAACTTCGGCAGCGAGAACGACTGCGATATGGTCACGACGGCCCGGCGCGCCTGTGCGCTGCTGGACATCCACCCTGTCATAGAGACGGCAGACTGGCCGCGCAGCCTGCTGATGGACGGCGGCAGATTCCGTGCGGCAGCGGGTGTCGGCTTTGATGATACCCTGACGGGTGTACAGCACTGTCTGCGGGATTACGGTCTGCTGAAATAAAGCTACAATAAAAAAACTGTACCGGCAAAAGCGGTACAGGTTTTTTTTACATCTCGCCGCGTCCGGCCATGGCACGGTACAGCGTCGTCTCATCGGCGTATTCCAGACTCGAGCCGACGGGCAGGCCATAGGCCAGGCGGGTCGTTTTGATGCCCAGAGGTTTGATGAGTTTGGCGATATACATCGCCGTGGCCTCGCCCTCCACCGTCGGGCTGGTGGCCATGATGACCTCCTTGACGGTGTCATTCAGACGGGCCAGCAGCTCCTTGATGCAGAGCTGATCAGCACCGATGCCATCCATCGGCGAAATCAGGCCGTGCAGCACATGGTACAGGCCGTTGTACTCGTGGGTGCGCTCAATCGACTTAATGTCGCGCGGGCCCTCGACCACGCAGATGATGCTGCGATCCCGCTTCTGGGAGGCGCAGATCTTGCAGACATCGCCGGTGGTGTAGTCCTGGCAGATGCGGCAGCGGTGCAGGTCACTTTTGGCGTGCTCAATCGCCTTGGCCAGCTCCATGGCCTGCTTGGGCGGCATCGACATGACCTGATAGGCCATACGCACCGCACTTTTGCGGCCAATGCCGGGAAACTGGGCAAACTGGTCGATCAGATTTTCCAGCGGCTCAACATTGTTGTTGAACATAGGCAGCCTCTTAGCCCAGACCGGGGATGTTCAGACCGCCGGTCATCTTGGACATCTCCTCCTCGGAGTCCTTGTCAACGGCAGCGGAGGCGCTGTTGACGGCGGCGGCAATCAGATCCTCAAGCATTTCAATATCATCAGGGTCGACGGCCTCGGGCTTGATCTTGACGGCGGTGATCTCATGCTTGCCGTTCATCGTAACAGTGACCATCTCACCGCTGGCGGTGCCGGTGTACTCCTTGGCTTCGAGCTCCTCCTGCTTGGCGCGGATGTCGTCCTGCATCTTCTGGACCTGACGCATCATGGCGTTGGGATCGGGTCGGCCATAGCCCTTGGGCAGTCTTGCTTTCATGGTTATATCCTCCAAAAATAATTATTTATCAACGATTTTCAAATCGACACCAAGCGCCTGCATCGTGTGCAGGGTCTCATCCAGGCTGACGGAAACGGTGGTGTCGTCGGTCTTTGGCTCCTCATAGGGGCCGATACTGTACTTGGTGCGCGATACACGGTAAATAGTTTCCTTAAGACGCTTGCTGACCTCCCGGTTATTGCGGATATAATCGCGGAAGGCGTCGCTGCACTCAAACAGCACGCGCTTGCCGTCACAGTAGGCCCGGGTGCCGCGCAAAAAGGAGATGAGCATTGCATCATTCTCCTCCAAATCGGCCAGCACGGCGGGCCAGAAGGCGAACGGCTCCAGCGGGCCTGCCTGCCGCGGCGGCTCGGCCTTACGCGGGGCCGGGGCAGCGGGTGCTGGCGGTACCGGCGCGGGGGTTTGCTGCGGGGCGGGCTTCAGCTCCGGCTGCAGGAACGGCGGGTCATCATCAATGGGCGGCGGTACATCATCCGGTGCAACGGCGGGAACGCTCTGCGGCTGTACCACGGGCGGCACTACAGAGGGCGCAGCCTGTACCGGCGGCGCTGCTGTGTAGGCGCGCGGCGCGCTGGCAAATGCCTGAGGCGCGGCGGGTGCTGCCGGGGCGGGCTGCTGGATGATAACAGGTGCAGCGGCAGTCTCGGGCTGAGTCAGCGAGAAAATCGCCAGCTCCAGCTCAATGCGCTGGTCAGTGCCGCGGCTCATTTTCTCAAGTGCCGAGCCGAACGCATTGACCGCACGGATGGCCTCCCGCTGCGGGAAGTCCCTGCGCTGGGTGTAGGCGTCCTCCTCCTCCGGCGAGATGCCGGTCAGAAGCGACGTGCCGCCCGGCAGCGCACAGAGCATCAGATTGCGGTAATGCCCGGCGAGCTCCATGCAGAGGCGGCGCATATCGACGCTCTGCTGGCGCAGCTCGGCGATTTTTTCCAGTGCGGTGACGGAGTCCCCTGCCGCGATGGCGTCGCTGATCTCAAACAGGTAGCCCCTGTCCGTGACACCGGCCATACGGCGGACGAGCGCCTCGTCCACGTGGTTGTCGACACCGGCGCAGGTGTCCAGAATGGACAGCGCGTCACGCATGGCACCGTCTGCCAGACGGCCAATCAACTGTGCGGCGTTCTCGTCCAGCTCGATCTTCTCCTGCCCGGCCACGTAGAGCAGCCGCCCGGCAATGTCATCCGCTGTGATGCGGGTGAAGTCATACCGCTGGCAGCGGCTCAAAATCGTGACGGGAACCTTTTGCACCTCGGTGGTGGCTAAGATAAAGATGACGTGCTCGGGCGGTTCCTCCATCGTTTTGAGCAGCGCGTTGAACGCCGCGGTGGAGAGCATGTGCACCTCGTCGATAATGTAGACCTTGTACTTGCAGACTGACGGCAGATAGGCCACCTCGTCGCGCAGGTCGCGGATGTCGTCAACGCCGTTGTTCGACGCGGCATCCATCTCGATGATGTCCATGACGGAGCCGGAGTCAATGCCCTTACAAATTTCACACTCGCCGCAGGGGTCAGGGCTGGAGGTGTCCAGACAGTTGACCGCCTTGGCAAAGATCTTGGCGCAGGTCGTCTTGCCGGTGCCGCGGGTGCCAGTGAACAGATACGCATGGCCGATGCGCCCGGCAGAAATCTGGTTCTGCAGGGCCGTGACGATGGCCGTCTGGCCAACCACGTCCGCAAAGCGCTGGGGACGCCATTTTCGATACAGGGCACGGTACATCGGCTCACCTCCTGCAAAAGGGCGCCGCACCGAAAAAGCGCCCTTCACCTATACCCATGAAAACCGCCGGGTTATAGACGAAAGGCTCTATAAAAAGAAAAAAAGCCGGTAAAAAATACCGACTTTTTCTGCTTACTTATTCCGTTTTATCAGTCCTTGGTCTTGCTCATCACCTTCAGCGGGTCCACCGTCTCCTTGTTCATGGTGGTAATCAAGTGCAGGTGGGGCGCCTCTTCCGCCTCAAAAGGTACGGTGCCCAGGGTGCCCAAATCCTGACCCAGAGTTACATAATTTCCGGCAGACACATGCACCACATCCATACCACAGTATTGGGCCACCAAGTTGCCCCCGTGGTCAATGGTGATGACCTTGCCCAGCAAGGCGTCCGTCTTAACGGACAGCACCAGGCCGTCGTTGATGGCGCTCACCTTGGCGCCCTTGTTGGCCTTAAAGTCCACTGCCGCATGGGCACGGTAGTCCCCCATGGTGCGGTTAAAAGTCAGCTCCTCATTGTAGCTTTGCTGCACGCTCTCGGACACCGGATATTTGTAAAAACTCTTGTAAGGCATATTGGTATCCGACTGCTGCATGGACGCCGGCTCCGTCGTGGTGGTGCCCCGGGTGGTAGCCGCCGTGGTGCCTGCCGTAGTGGCGGGGG
>OLNM01002457.1_pt1 | contig 11596 bp, 8 predicted proteins | sample 1672391 | NCBI WGS metagenome assembly OLNM01 (sample SAMEA3136680, study PRJEB25190) | human gut metagenome | reverse complement strand
ATTAGTCCTTATTGGGTTTCGGGATCAGCAGAATGGACATCGTGCGGCCCTCGAGGACCGGCGGCTTATCCATGCTTGCCTGAGGCAGGGCCTCAGCAAAGCGCTTCAGCACGTCAGCACCGAGTGCGCTGTGCGCCATCTCACGGCCGCGGAAACGGATCGAAACCTTCACCTTATGGCCAGCTGCCAGGAACTTGGCAGTCTGGTTCAGCTTGGTGTTGAAGTCGTTGGTGTCAATATTGAGCGAAAGGCGGGTCTCCTTGACCTCGACCACTTTCTGGTTCTTCTTGGCTTCCTTCTCCTTCTTCTGCTGTTCAAAACGGTATTTGCCGTAGTCCAGCACCTTGCACACAGGCGGCACAGCCTGCGGTGCGATCTTTACCAGATCGAGCCCGGCTTCTTCTGCAGCGCGCATGGCCACCTGAATGGACACAACGCCCTTCTGCTCGCCATCGGCACCGATCAGGCGAACTTCACGATCACGGATCTGACCGTTGATCTCCAGTTCCTTCGACTTTCCAGCGGTAGCGATAATGAATGCACCTCCAAACAATAGTCCATAGTGTTGCGTTTTTTGGCATAGAAAACGCGGCCGCCCCAGTTTCGGGACAGCCGCGCGAAATTCACTCAAAAGCGCGATTCGGTCTTCAAGACGAATCGGTTCAGGGTATAGCCCGGGGATCCTTACCCCTCAAGGCGAGCGCGGCACAGGCCGTAGCTGCTTTCTTTACTCGGATATTCTACCACACCCCGGGGAGGCTGTCAAGCATTTTTATGCGCTTTTTCAAAAAAAGATGCCCGGACAAGGGAATGGGGGAACAGCATTTCTGCCGTTCCCCCGTTGATTGCATCTGGCGGGTGTGCCCGTTCCCGCATTTCTTTTGACCCAGTGGGTGTGTAGCAGCACATTCTCTACTTCAAATGCACTCTTATCCTATGCTTATTATACCACGATTATTCCCGGCTGTAAAGCAGCCGGTTTTTCTCCATCAGCTTTTTCAGATTGCGTTCCCGGATACGGTAAAACGTCATCACAGAATTTTTGCGGTCTTCCCGATCTGTTTCCATCACGAGCCGGACGACTACATTCAGATTCGTTTCGGGCAGGCGCTTTATTGCAAAGACTGTTCCGGTATGTTTTTCATCGACCAGCAGAATATCCGGCTTCACGACGGTCTCTTTTCCATAAAGTATGAACAGCTCCACATCCTGCGGGTGGCGCTCCCGGATGTGCTCCATCCGTTCTTCTGTGACCACAACTTCTTTCGTCCGCAGTTCACCGAAGTATCCTTGCAGGAGCGCCGATTCAATTTCGCCTAAAAGCAGTGTTCCCATTTTTCTGTGCTCCTGTCATTTTATACTTCAATCAGTTCCCCCAGCTCCAGCGAATATATCCCTTTATAAGTCACCCGCCGGGGGGCGAAGCGCTTCTCAATGGCCTTGGCATAGAGCTCCAGCTGAGCACGGTAGGCGCGGACGAAGTCGGCAGGAGTCTTGCGGCGGTCCGTCTTGTAGTCCAGAAGCTCGAGGTGGTCGGGGTAGATGAGGACGATGTCCGCGATGCCCTGCACCAGCACCCCGGCGTCGGCGGCAGGGCCGTCGGGCAGGGCGCGGCCCTGGGCAGCCATGACCTCGGCGGCAGGCAGCGACGTGATAAAAGCCAGCTCCCGCAGCACATCCTCTGCCCCGCAGATGCGGCGGAACGCCTCGCTGCGCACAAAGCAGAGTATCTTATAGACATCCAGCTTCCCGGCAATGGCGGGGGGCGTAAGCTGCGCCGCCGCCTGACGCTCCCGCTCGGCGCGGACGGCATCCAGAACGGTGTCGTCCTCTGCGTCCCGCACAGCGGCCAGCGCCCCGAAGTCGGCGTGCTCGAGGAAGGCATGGAGAGCCGTACCCATCTCGGCGGCGGTGAGGCCGTCCTTCGAGAGGAAGCCCGGGCGCTCAAGGGTGGTCTGCTCAGCAGCGTGGACGAGGCTGGTCACGCTGACCTTGGCCGGGATGTCCGCCAGCGCTGCCGCCGGATACCGCCAGCCGAAGCCCTGCCGCAGCGTCTCCACAAGGGCCGGGTCGGCCTCGGGCCGGGGCTGCTCTTCCGCCTCGGCGGGGGCTTCTTCGGGCGGGAGGACATCGGCCTGCACTGTGAGGGCGATGGTGCTCCCGGTGTCCGCAAAGGGCAGCTCGAGGTTCCCGGCCAGACGGCGGAGAGGCCCGCCGTTGGGGTGGACGAGGAGCGCCGCCCGCAGCCAGTCGGCGAAGCTGCCCGCCTGAGCGTTCAGGGTCTCCCCCGCCCCGGCGGCGAGGAAGGCGGCGGCTTTGGCGAAGGGGTTAGACGTCCGGCCGATGCCCAGCGGGACCGTCAAGATCAGCTTATCCTGCGCCCGGGTGAGGGCCACATACAAAAGCCGCATCTGCTCGCTCCGCATCTCGGCGGCGTGGACCGTGGAGAGGGCGGTGTAGGCCGCCGTCTTATAGGCCCCCTCGCCGCCCTCGGGGCGGAGACGGAGGCCCGCGCCGCAGACGCGGTGGAGCAGGACAGGCTGGCGGGTGTCGGCAGCGTTGAACTGCCGGGCCGTGTCGGCCACGAACACCACCGGGAACTGCAAGCCCTTGGAGCGGTGGATGGTCATGATGGTGACGCAGCCGGGCCGCGCCCCGCCGGGGGCAGTCTCCTGCCCGGTGGAGCCCGCCAGCGTGGCCGCGTCGATGGCACGGACGAGGGCCGAGATGCCGCCCGCGCCCGCCCCGGCGCAGAAGGAGGCGAAACGCCGCGCGTCCTCCCGGCGGCGCTGGCCGTTCTCCATGGCACCGAGGGCGGCGAGGTAGCCGGTGGAAACAAAAATTTCTTCCAGCAGTTCCTCCACCGGCACGCTCCGGGCCATCCGGCGCAGGGCCGTCAGACGCTGGTAGAACGCCTGCACCCGGCGGGTGAAGTCATCCTCCGCCCCGCTCTGGACGGCCTGTAAAACTGCGCCGTAGAGGCTGATGCGGGTGTGCTTATCGGGTGTCTGCGCACCGGCCCGGAGACGGACGAGGTCGTCGTCCGTAAAGCCGAACATCGGCCCCAGCATGGCGGCAGCGAGATAGATGTCCTGCGCGGGGTTGTCGATGACCCGCAGCAGGGCAATGAGGGGGCGGATGTGGGGCGCGTCCAGCAGGTTCTCCCGGGCGTCGGCGTAGACCGGGATGCCCCGGGCCGTCAGGGCCTCGGCGTAGGCCGGGAAGTCGCCTCTCGCCGCCAGCAGGACACAGCAGTCCTCGTACTGCACCGGGCGGGTGGTGCCGCCGTCCCGCACCGGCTCGCCGGAGGCCACCATCGCCTCGATGCGGTCGGCGATATACTGTGCATCCGTCTCGGCGGCATCGTCGGGCAGGAAGTGGGCCTCCACACTGCCCTCGTACGCGCCGGGTGCGCCGCAGACGAGGCGCTGTCCGTCGCCGTAGGCCGTGTCGCCCAGAGCAGGCGTCATGAGCTGTTCGAAGATAAAGTTGATGCCCGCCACCACCTGCGGGGCAGAGCGGAAGTTGGCATCCAGCGCCAGCATGGCGTTCTCGCCGGGCCTGCCGTCTTCGGGCCGGGGGCGGGCTTCACCGCCGGGCAGGAGGGGCCAGCTCTCCAGCTTTTCCCGGAAGATGCTGGGGTCCGCCTGACGGAAGCGGTAGATGCTTTGCTTTAAGTCGCCCACGAGGAAGAGGTCATCCCCTGCAGGGCTGGCCAGACAGCGGTAAAGGGCGTCCTGCAGGGCATTCGTGTCCTGATACTCATCCACCATGACGGCGGCGTAGCCCTGCCGGATGCCCTGACACAGCTCGGTGGGCTGGCCGTCGGCGTCCCGCAGGAGCCGCAGGGCCAGATGCTCGAAGTCGCTGAATTCCAGCAATCTTCTCTCCCGCTTCCGGGCCGCAAAGCGGGCGTCAAAGTCCCGCACGGCGGCAAAGAGGGCGCGGAGGCAGGGTTCGGCGGCTTTCCGGTCAAGCTCGGCTTCGTCGAGGCTGCAACTGATGAGTTCTTCGATTTTCTCAAATAGCTTTGCGGCCTCGTCGGCCCGGGTCTTGACGGCGTCCTTGTGCTCACCGGTGAGCCGCTTTTTCATATTTTTGAGGCCGGGGGCCTGTTCCATGCCGAGGACGTAGGGCGTCAGCCTGTCGTAGAGGGGCGTCCATTCCCCCGCCCCGGCCAGACGCTCCACCTCGCCCAGCAGGGCGGCGGAGTTTTCCAGCCTCTCGAGGGGTTCGGCGAACTTCTCGTTCACTGCCGCCACGGCCTTTTCCTTGGCGGCAGGGGTCTTTTTGCTGGCCTCGGCGTCGGCCTGTGCAGTCACGAAGTCCTCCCTGCAGTCGTTCAGCGCGGCGCAGAGCAGCTCCTTCGCAGCCCGGGCAGAGCGGGCGGCCTCCTGCATCAGAATATCATGCCAGCAGGTGCGGGCAAAGCCGTTCTCGTCCTGCCACGGGGCCAGCATCTCGTCCAGCTTTTTATCGTAGTCCGGCAGGGCGCGGAGGAAGTCATAGACCTGCAAAACAGCCTCCCCCGCCGCCTTGTCGGTGCGGCCCTTGCCGTAGAGGTCGGCGAAGGCGCAGAAGTCCGCATCCTGATAGGCCGCTTCCAGCGTCTCGGAGAGGGCCGCGTTCCGCAGCATCTCCACGCTACCGGGGTCGGCAGGGGTGAAGTCCGGCGGGATGTCCAGCGCCTGAAAGTGCTTGTGGAGCAGGTCGAGGCAGAAGGCGTCGATGGTGCAGATGGGGGCTCTCTGCAAAAGCATCCGCTGGCGGCGGAGGGCCGTGTTGCCCGGCTCTGCCTGACTGCGGCGGAGCAGCGCCTGCCCGATGCGGGCGCGGAGCTCTGCGGCGGCGGCGTTGGTGAAGGTGACGATGAGGAGCCGGTCGGCGTCCACGGGATGTTCCGGGTCGGTGATGAGCCGGACGGCCCGTTCCGTCAGCACGGCGGTCTTGCCGCTGCCGGCGGCGGCGCTCACCAGCAGCGCACCGCCCCGGTCGTCGATGGCGGCACGCTGGGACGGGGTCCATTTTGTCTCGCTCACTGGTCTTCCTCCTTTTTCTCTTCCGGTTCAAAAGGCTTTGCAGGGGCGTCCAGCGCCCGCTCTCCGATGCCGTCCTCATGGCAGCAGATGAAGCCGTAGTCGCACCACCGGCAGGGGCTGCGGCCCGTGACCAGCGGCTCGGCGGCGATGCAGCCGCCGTAGAGCTGTTCGCCCATCTGGGTCACAAGGTCGTCCAGATGGAGCTGGATGCGGGAGAGCTTGGCCTTGTCGGCACGTTTCTCTTTCTGGTAGGGGCTGGGTACACCGTTGCGGAAGCTGAAGGGCAGATACCGCCCCGTCTCCTCGGCGTCCATGGCGTCGAAGACCTTCTGCTCGTCCCGGACGAGGCCGTCCAGCTTATATTCCATGCTCTGGGCGGCCTTGCCCCGGGTGGTCGTCTCGGGGGCCGGGTCGGCCAGCAGGTACAGCACACCCGCAGGCTCTGCCCCGGTGAATCGTCCGTCGGCGTCTCGGGTCAGGCTGAACAGGTAGAGCAGCATCTGACAGTCGAGGCCGCAGTAGACTTCCCGCAGGTCGAGCTTTTTCGTGCCGGTCTTATAGTCCACCACCCGCACCCAGCGGGTGCCGTCGTCCTCGATCCACTCGTCGGCGCGGTCCACGGTGCCGATGAGCTGCACCGTCCGGCCATCCGAGAGGCGGTAAGTCTGGCCCCGCACGGCGTCCTCGCCGGGGCCGATCTTCAGCTCACAGGCCACCGGTTTGAAGCTGGACTGGCGCTGCTCGTCCCGCAGGTAGCAAAGCAGGCCCGTCATGCTCTTTTTGAGGCGGGAGAGCAGATATGCGAAGCGGGCCGTGTCCTCGGGGAGGTAGCGCTTTGCATACTCATCTACGAGAAGCCCGGCCAGCGCCGCCATGGCCTCGTCGTCGAGGTCGAGGAAGGGCTGTAAGCCAGCGCAGGGGTTGTCAGGGCCGGGGTGGGGGTCGAGGGCCATCTGGAGCACCCAGTGCATGAGGGTGCCGCTCTGGTCGGCGGAGAGCTCGGCCCGCTTCCGGGGTCGCAGACCCAGCACGTACTGCAGGAAATAGCCGTACCGGCAGGTGTAGTATTTTTCGAGCTGACTGGGCGAGATGCGGAGCCGCCGGCCCAGCAGCGTTTCCAGCGCCTCGAGGTCGCTGACCTGACGGGGGCTGCGGCCCGCCATCCGGCGCAGGAGGGCGAGGCCCTCGGGTTCTGCCCCGCCGGGGACATGAAGGGCCTCGGTGAGGCTGGCGCGTTCGGTCTCCGTCAGGGGCCAGCCGCCGCCCAGCACGTCGAGGCCGTCGGCGGCAGTGGCGGCAAGGTCGGTCAGGTCGAGTTCCGGCGCACCCGGTCTCAGCACGTCCACGATGGGCTCGAGGGCAGCGCAGAGGGTCTGGCCCTGCCCCTTCGGCCAGCTGAGCCAGAGCTCCTTTGCCGGGGCGGTGAGGGCCTTATAAAAGCAGACCTGTTCCCGCACCACCCGGTTCTCGAAGCAGTCCGGAAGCTCGATCTCCTGCGCCATCAGGGCGTCGCGGTCGGCGTGGGTCAGCAGGCCCGTCTCGCCGGGCGCGGCGGGGAATTCGCCCTCGGAGAGGCCCAACACAAAGACATAGTCCGGTGCGTCAAGGCGCATCTTGCCTGCGCTGGCCAGCACCACGGCGTCCAGCGTCTGGGGGATGTGGCCGAGGTCGGACGAGCGCAGCAGCAGCCCGAACAGCTCTTCGTACTCGGGGATGGTGACGCTCTGGCCGCCCAGCAGGCCTGCCATCTCGTCCAGCAGTCCCATGACCACGTTCCACTCCCGGGCGGCTTCCTCGGCGGCGGGGATGCCCCGCTCGGCCCGGATGGCCTCCACCTGCGCGGCCTGAGCGTCCTCCGCGCCCAGCTCCTTCAGGCAGAAGTAAAGGGCGCGGCTCATCTGCTCGGCGTTGGCAGAGCGGAGCTTCGCGCGCAGGCCGTCGGCGGCGGTGATGAGAAGGGCGCGGGCCTTTTCGGCCCGGGCGAGGTTTTCTCTGTCCTCGTCGGTGGGCTCCACATCACCGAAGCCCCGGGGGTTCTTCTCGAAAGGCGCGCGCCACGCCGCCGCGTTGGGCGACCAGGTGTAGGCGTAGTTCTCAAGGGCGCAGACCTCTTCCTCGGTGAGGGCGCAGAGGCCGGTCTTTGCCAGGGTGGTGAGCTGTTCCGTCAGCTCCGCACCCCGGGCAATGGCCAGCAGACACCGCACCGCCGTGGCCGGGGCGCTGAACTCGGGCGTCGTCGGCTCGTCGCAGTAGAGGGGGATGTCCGCCATCCGGAACTCGTACTTCACGGCGGCGCGGTATTTCGAGATGTCGCGGCAGACCACAGCCACCTTCCCGCAGCGGACGCCCTGCCGCATGAGGCGGCGGATGGCAGCAGCGGCGGCGCGGGCTTCTTCCTCCCGGCTGGGGGCGGCGAATAATTTTATTTCCGGACAGGCCGGAGGCGGGTCACACCGGCCCGTGGCCAGCAGCTGGGCCGCAGCGGCAAGGCCGGGGGCGTCGGCGTGGCGCACGTCCCGGCGCAGCAGTTCCGGCACGGCCACCGCAGTGCCGTTCCGGCGGGCCAGCTGGCGCAGCTGCGCCGCCACCTGCTTCGCGCCGGAGAAAAGGCTCATGTCCCCCGGCACGAGAGGGGTGCCGTCGTCGCAGAGGGCCACCGTCACGGTGGGCAGCGAGGCCAGCAGAGCGCCCATCAGCCGCTTTTTCGGGGCGTTGAAGGTGTCGAACTCGTCGATAAAGACGGCCCTGTCCCGCAGGAACTCCGGCAGTTCGCCCCGGGCCAGTGCGGCTTCGAGGCGGGATGCGGCCAGCTCCAGCCGGTCGGAGGGGTCCATGCCTGTCCCGGCCAGCAGGGTCTCGTAGCCCTGAAAGATGAGGGCCAGTTCGCTGAGTTTGGCGCTGTCGGTGCCGCAGTCCTGCGCCAGCTCATAGAGCTGCTGGCCCGAGAGACCCGCGCTCTTGAGCTCGTCGATGGTCTCGGCGGCCATCTGGCAGAAGGCGGCCGAGCGGCGGTGGCGGTAATAGTAATGGACGTTGTCCTGCAGTTCCTCGAGGGCACGGCGCACCAGCACGGCCCGGCCCGCGTCGCTGAGGGTCTGGATGGCAGAGCCGCCCTCCGCCGACAGGATATGCTCGGCGAGGCTGGTGAAGGAAAAGCTCTCCACCAGTCCGCTCAGCGCGTCGCCCATCTCCCGGTGGATGCGGCCCTCGGTGGACGAGGTGAACTGCTCCGGCACCAGCAGGATGCTCTTCTCCCCCGCCTCAGCCCGCGCCCGGATGCGCTGGTACAGCAGGGTGGTCTTTCCGCTGCCGGAGCCGCCTAAAAGTAGTTTTAACATGGTGAATCTCTCCGTTGGGTCAGTTTTCTATCGTGGGCGGCTTGCCCTCATTTTTCTATCATTGTACCACAAAATTGCAGCGACATCTATTCTGTGGTACAATGAAGAAAAAATCATCTCAGAAAGAGGACACCTGCATGAAAATTTTAGCAGTAGATTACGGCGACAGCCGCACCGGCCTCGCCACCTGCGACCGCACCGAGTTCCTGACTTCCCCCATCACGCCTCAGATCACCGTCAAGGCCCGGGACAAAGTCGCCGCCAGGGTCTGCGAGGTGGCAAAAGAAATCGAAGCCGAGCTCATCGTCATCGGCCTGCCGCTGAACATGGACGGCACCGAGGGCGAGCGCGCCCGCAAGAGCCGCAAGCTGGCCAAAACCGTTGAGATCTGGAGCGGCCTGCCCGTCCGGATGTGGGACGAACGCCAGACCACCTGCGCCGCTGCTGACCTCCTCGACGAGAGCGGCACCTTCGGCGCGAAGCGGAAAAGCATCCTCGACTCGGTGAGCGCGACGGTCATTCTGGACGACTACCTCGCATGGCGGAAGGAGCATCCGGGGGAGGTCTGAACGCCCCCGCCGTCCCTGTGGCAAAGTTTCTTTGCGAAGTCCGGACAGTTTGTTGCAAAGTCCGCAGAAAATCGTCGTTTTCCGGTTTGTTTTCACAATTTTTCTGAGCCGAATTTGTATAGTTTTCCAGCTTGACAGCACCGGCTCTTCTCCGATAAAATGAGGGTAGAAGAACCCCCTGACCAGATGGCCGGAGAGGACGCTTCTTCATGAGAAAAAACAACTGGACTCACCAAAACAAAAACGATTGGAGGCGACCCACATGACAAAACTGAGAAAGCTGACTGCCCTGCTTCTGGCCGGTGCACTGACCCTTCTGCTCCTGACCGCCTGCAGCGGTGGCGGCGGCTCCTCCAGCCCGAAGGCCCAGGCCGAAGCCAATGTGATGCAGGCCATCAACAACGGCCGCACCGTGGCCCTGGCCAATGACCCTGATATGCAGGAAGTTGCCAACGCCCGTCTGGATGACCTAGATGCCAAGTTGAAGTTCAATGCCTTTGGGTACACAGTGTTCAACAAGGTGGATGCCAAGTGGGATGCTGACAACCAGAACGCCACCCTCACTCTGGTCGCCAAATATGACTACAACGATACCACGCTGCAGAAGATCATCGATCAAATCAAAGGCAACGATCAAAACGAAGCCCTGGATTTTGCCCTGAACGGCAACTATACCAAGGCAGGCGTAGTGGCCCGGATCATTCACGGCCAGACTTATGTTGCCATCTCCCTGCGGGTGGGCAGGAATCTCTGATTTCTTCCCGATTTTCCCCGCATCTCGTCTGATTTCCCCATAAACGCAGATCACCCGCCAGTTGGCGGGTGATTTTTTGCAGCCGTCCCACCGCCCGGAGGGCGGAAAACCAGCTTCTTATTCGTATTTCGTAATGGTCACGCTGTTGATGGTGACAGCCTCCGTCGGGCGCTGAGTTTCGTCCACGCCGGTCTGGGCGATGGTGTCCACCACTTCCATCCCTTCGTACACCTGCCCGAAGACGGTGTCGGTGTAGTCGAGATAGGGTGCGCCGCCCGCCGTCTGGTAGGCGCTCACCACGTCGGCCCGCCAGCCGGCGGCGTTCATCTGGTCGACGAGCTCCTGCGTCACCGAACTGCTGCCCGGCAGGGTCTCCATGATATAGAAGACGCTGGCGCAGTCGCCGGAGGCGTCCGCTGCCGCACAGAGTGCGCCGGAATAGTGATGGAGCTTATCGGTGGTCTCGGCGGAGAAACGGTTCCCGTTCCAGATGGTGGTGCCTCTGCCGTCCGCGCCCTGCCCGGCCTCCACCACGAAGTCCTTCTCCACCCGGGTGACGGTCAGTCCGTTGTAAAAGCCCTGCTGGGCCAATGTCGTGAAGTTCTGCACGGCCTGCGGGGCCTCGGTGGAAAAAAGCACTGCTTTGAACACGCCTGCCGAGGTATCGAACACCGCGATGGTGTCCCCCGCCGCCGGGTGGGTGAACTGCAGCTCTGCCGACTCCACAGCCGGGCGGCTGACCGTCTGCACCGTGCCGGCCTTCCCGCCCTGGATGCTGGAGAGGATATTATGTGCACTGCATCCGGCCAGAACTGCCGTCAGGGCCAGTGCCGCCATTATTTTTTTCAAGGCTCTCATGAGCGGGCCTCCCTGTCCATATATTATAGCAAAGATGGCTTTTCAAAAGCTATCGCTATAGTATATCACATTCCGGCCCGGGAAGCGAGAGGAAAAAGCGTGAAAATTTGTTATTGGATTTCTATGCGAAAAACATCTTGACGAGCGGGCAAAAAAACGCTACACTATAGGCGTACCCGGAACCCACAGCTCAGAAGGAGCAGAGCGGGCAGGGTGTGACAGTTATTCTATTTTTTAGATATTTGACAGGAGAACGTGACTTATGGCAGAAGATATGAACAAGTCCGCCGCTGAGACCGAAGAGGAATATCAGCCCGACCTGATGACCCTCGAGGACGAGGACGGCAATGAGGTCACGTTTGAAGTGATCGACGCTCTGGACCATAAGGGCGTGCATTACCTGGCCGTTGTCGAATACGCCGAGAATGAGGAAGACCTGGACGAGGACGCCCAGCTGGTCATCCTGAGCGTCGGCGAGGACGACGAGGGCGAGTATCTCGATGTGGTCGAGGATGATGAGACCCTGCTGGAAGTCAGCAAGCTGTTCGAGAAGCGCCTGAGCGACCAGTTCGAGATCGAGTGATTTCTCAGCAAAGACTTCCTGCCCGGCACGATTTGTTGCGGTTTATATGATCCTACTAATCATTCAACGGGAGCTTGGAGTTCGTCGGTGGATTGCAGACCTCCCCGTCATGGGTCGACCATGAAGGCTCGATGAGGAAGCGCGAAACCGGAGACAGAGCACCCACCTGTCCGCAAGGGTAGGTTTGATTGCCGCAGACGTCCGGGCGGGATTCTTTATAGGTATCAAAAAGGCTCTCGTGCCGTATTTCCTGCCGGCATGAGAGCCTTTTTCTTTTGTCTCTACTCCCCGGTCTCGTCTGTAAACAGGCCCGGGATACCGCAGATAGCGGCCACGCCCACCAGCGTGAACACGATGCGTGACCAGATGGACGCGCTGCCGCCCAGCAGCCAGCCGACGAAGTCGAACTGGAACAGGCCCACAAGGCCCCAGTTGATGCCGCCCACGATCATCAG
>OLNM01002445.1_pt1 | contig 11622 bp, 10 predicted proteins | sample 1672391 | NCBI WGS metagenome assembly OLNM01 (sample SAMEA3136680, study PRJEB25190) | human gut metagenome | reverse complement strand
GTCAAAGTCCGACATCCCGAAGGCAAAGTGCATGAAGGAGGTGGGGGTGAAGGGCAGCAGCGACAGCATGAACAAGGACGAGGTGTCGAAGCGGTTCACCCACTGCTGTGCCTTTTCCAGCTTGGGGGAGCGGCTGGCTACCTTCCAGAAAAAGCGCTTGATGAGCCGCCGCCAGAATAAAAACATGATGATGCCGCCCAGCGCCACGCCTGCCCAGCTGTACAAAAAGCCCAGCAGACCGCCGTGTGCGGCTACGTTCAGCGCTACAATGGCAATCAGCGGCAGCGGCGGAAAAAAGGACTCCACCATCGCCAGCAAAATGGGCACAAGGGGGCCCAGCCCCTCAAAGCCCGCCAGCAGCGCCTCCCAGTATTCCAGTGTTCCAAGCTGGTGTACCCAGCCCATCAGTGCGGTTTGCATCCTGTGTCCGATCCCTTTCTGTGCAGCGGTGCCGGGACGTTCCCGGGCAGGCTGCATCATGTTTAGTATATCCATTCTCTATGACAGAGCCGTGAACAGAATGTGCATTTTTCGACACGTTCTGTGCTCTGTTACCAATACTACGAGATGAAAAGGGATTTTCCTTCATTTACTTTTCCGCGGCCTGCTTTTCGGCCTTGGCACGCATCCGCTCCAGCTGGGCGGTGCGCAGTTTTTCCCAGCGGGCAAGGCTTTCGGCATCCGGCATCTGGGCGCAGCGGGCAAAGCTCCAGTGCAGGCCGTCCCGGCGGGACAGCTTGTACCGCTGGAACACGCCCTGTCCGGCGGCGTTGCCGCTGCCGGTGCAGCTGGGGCACTGACACAGGGTATACCAGCTGTTGCTGCCCTTTTTCAGCCAAATCTCGTCCGGCTGCAGGGTGGTGCCGCACTCCGGGCAGGGCATCTGGCTGATCTTTGGGTCAGCCCGCCATGCGTACTGCTCCACATAGCCGTGGAACACCGTAAAGTCCCGGTAGTCACCGGGGGTCTGGCACAGGCTCTGGCGCAGCGCCTCGTCCTCGGTGGGGTAGGCGGCAAGACCGGCGCGCAGATCCAGCAGACGGCAGACATCGGCGGTGTACAGCGTGTCGGACAGCGCATCGTGGAACTGCCGTTCCATGGGGATGCCCATCCGGGTCACGACGCTTTCCAGCGTCATGCCCTCGCCCTCCTTGCGGGGGTGCTCCCGCAGGAACACCTGCTGCAGGTCGTACCACACGGTGGGGCGGCTCTCGTCGATATTGCACAGAAACAGGTTCTGCTTGAGCACCGGCACGTCATCCATGCCCCACTCGGCAAACTCGGCATCCGGGCCGCACCACTGCATAAAGCGGCGCAGGCCCTGCACGATGGGCTCGCCCCGGTCCAGGTCGGCCTGGGTCAGGCCCGTCACCTTGGCGATGTGGTGCTGCAGGGTGCGGAAAATGCGGGGCCGCAGGTGGATGGAGAAGGTATCCAGCACGTTGGCATCCTCGTCGATCTTCACCGCGCCGATCTCGATGATCTCGCCCCGGAAGGTCTGCTGCACGCCATGATAATTAAAGTTATACGGCTTATAGCCGATGTTCCATTCCAGATCAAATAAAACCAGATTGCGTGGCATTGTTGTTTGTGTTCCTCTCAGTTCAGGATAAATTTTTCGATGGCCTCGGCCACGCCGTCGTGGTTGTTGTCGGCGGCGGTGACGTAATCGGCCACAGCCTTGACGGCATCCTCGGCATTCTGCATGGCAACGCCCACCCCGGCATAGGAGATCATGGAGCGGTCGTTCAGGCCGTCGCCGCAGGCCATCAGGTTCTCCCGGGTCAGGCCCATCCGCTCCAGCAGGGCGGCAAGGCTCCTGTCCTTTGCCACGCCCAGCGGCACGGCCTCGATGAAGAAGGGGCTGGAGGGGTACAGGTCGATACGGCCCGCAAACTGCTCCTTTCCGGCGGCACAGACAGCATCCCGCCGGGCAGGGTCAAGGGTGATGAGCATTTTGCAGATCGGATAGTCCACATAGGAGGCCAGATCATCCACATGGAGCATCGGCAGCTTTGTGGTAAAGCACTCCTTGTTTGCCCACACGTCCTGATCCCGCTCACACACGATGCCCTCGCTGTTATAGGTCAGGATGGCCACATCCTGCCGGGCTGCAAATTCGCAGAGCTCCGGAACGAACTCCGCTCCCAGCTGCACCTGATACAGGGCCTCGCCGGTCACGCAGTCCACGATCTTGCCGCCGTTGTAGGCCAGCACACAGCCGCCCTTTTTGTCCAGCCCCAGCTCCTTTGCCAGCGGCAGAATGCCCGCCGTGGGGCGGCCGGAGGCCAGCACGATGGTCACGCCCTGTGCGGCGGCGGCATCCAGCGCCGCGCGGGTGCGAGGGGTAACGATCTTTTCGTCATTGGTCAGGGTGCCGTCCAAGTCCAGAGCCAGCACCCGGATATTCGATCTTGCCATGATTTTTATTCCTCGTTCTCAGGCAGGGGCTTCCCGCCGGATATTTTATTACTTACCCATCTATTTTACAATGCTTTCCCTTTTCTGTAAAGCAGGAAACCTGTTCCCCGCCCAGAGACAAGCAAAAAAGCCGCCCGGCGAGCAAAACCGGACGGCTGAGAAGGAAGAAAACGCTGTGTTACAGGATGTCGATGTATTCCCCGGCCAGCGCCTTGTTCATGCTGCGGACGGCGCAGAACTTGCCGCACATGGAGCAGGTGTCGCTGTGGTCATCCTCAGGCAGGCGGGCATCCCGGATGGCCTTGGCGGTCTCGGGGTCGAGAGCGCAGGCGAACTGGGCATCCCAGTCCAGCACGCGGCGGGCATCGCCCATCTTGTCATCGATATCCCGGGCATGGGGGATGCCCTTGGCGATATCGGCTGCATGGGCGGCGATCTTGGAGGCCACGATGCCCTGCTTCACATCGTCCACGTTGGGCAGAGCCAGATGCTCGGCGGGGGTTACATAGCACAGGAAGGCTGCACCGCTCATGGCGGCAACGGCACCGCCGATGGCAGCCGTGATGTGGTCATAACCGGGGGCAATGTCAGTGACGAGGGGTCCCAGCACATAGAAGGGAGCGCCCATGCAGATGCTCTTCTGCACCTCCATGTTGGCAGCCACCTGATTCAGGGGCACATGGCCCGGGCCCTCCACCATGACCTGCACGTTGTGTGCCCAGGCGCGCTTGGTCAGCTCGCCCAGACGCACCAGCTCCTCGATCTGGCAGACATCAGTGGCATCGGCCAGGCAGCCGGGGCGGCAGGCATCGCCCAGCGAGATGGTCACGTCGTGCTCGGCGCAGATCTCGCAGATCTCGTCAAAGTGCTCGTAGAAGGGGTTCTCGTTGCCGGTCATGCTCATCCAGGCAAACACCAGAGAACCGCCGCGGCTCACGATGTTCATCTTGCGCTTGTGCTTGCGGATCTGCTCGATGGTCTTGCGGGTGATGCCGCAGTGCAGGGTGACAAAGTCCACGCCGTCCTCAGCGTGCAGGCGCACCACATCGATGAAGTCCTGCGCGGTCAGGGTGGCAAGGTCGCGCTGATAGTGGATGACGGAATCGTACACGGGCACAGTGCCGATCATCACAGGGCACTCGTGGGTCAGCTTCTGGCGGAAGGGCTGGGTGTTGCCGTGGCTGGACAGGTCCATGATGGCTTCCGCGCCCATATTGACGGCGCTCATCACCTTTTCCATCTCCACGTTGTAATCCTTGCAGTCGCGGGAAACGCCCAGGTTCACGTTGATCTTGGTGCGCAGCATGGAGCCGATGCCCTCGGGGTTCAGGCAGGTGTGGTGCTTGTTGGCGGGAATGGCCACCTTGCCCTCAGCCACCAGCTGACGGATCTCCTCCGTGGTGCGGTATTCCTTTTTGGCCACGATCTCCATTTCCGGCGTGACGATACCCTTGCGGGCAGCGTCCATCTGTGTGGTGTAGTTCTGCATGGTACTTTCCTCCAAATGTTTCTTTTATCTTGAACAGCGCTTTGCGCGCTGAACGTACCGGAAATAGGTTTTTGCGCAGCCTTTCCTCTGTGCGCAATTGGCTCCCCCTTTGGGGGAGCTGGCATCGCGCCAGCGATGACTGAGAGGGCGAGCCGCCTTACAGCTGCTCCGCCAGTGCCTTCAGCTCCCTGCACTCGGCCTCGATATCCTCCGCGCCGAAGATCGCGCTGACAAGGGCCACACCGTTCACACCGGTGCCCTTGAGCCGGAGCAGGTTCTCCTTGTGGATGCCGCCGATGGCCACAACGGGGATGTCCACGGCATCGCAGATGGCTTTCATCATGCCCTCGGGCAGAACGTCCACGTCTGCCTTGGTGTGGGTAGAGAAAGCTGCACCCACGCCCAGACAGTCGGCACCGTGCCGGACGGCCTCCAGGGCCTCCTCCACGCTGTGGACGGATACGCCGATCATCATCTCATCGCCCACGCGCTGGCGCACCCGAGCAGCGGCCATATCCTCCTGCCCCACATGGATGCCCTCGGCGTGGCAGCGGATGGCAATGTCCACGTTATCGTTGATAAAAAAGGGCACGTTGTACTTTTTGCACAGGTCGTGGAGCTCAAACGCCTCCTTCAGGAAGGCTTCCTCGTCCAGCTCCTTTTCCCGCAGCTGAACGCAGGTCACGCCGCCCTTCAGGGCGCTCTCCACCTGCTGATAGAGGGTCTGACCGCCCACCCAGGCACGGTCGGTGACGGCGTAGAGCCGCATATATTCTTCAGCGCACTTCATACTTGGCACCCTCTTCCAGCTGAGCCGGAGTCATATTGTAAATGGCATCAATGATGTAATTGCGGTAGGTAGCGTTGCCGTCCAGCGGGGTCAGCCGTGCATGGGCGATCTCGCCCGCAAGGCCCATGGCGCAGACGGCGGCAGCCGCAGCCTCCAGCGGCTGGCTGGGGTTGGCGGTGATAAAGGCCGCCGTCAGGGCAGAGAGCTGGCAGCCCGTGCCGGTGATGGCGCTCATCATTGGGTGGCCGTTGCGGATGCAGTAGGCTTTTGCCCCATCGGCCACGATGTCAATGGCACCGGTAATGGCCACAACGGCACCGGTCTTTGCGGCAAAAGCCTTGGCAAAGGCCACCGCGCCGTCCAGATTTTCCTCGGTGACCTTGTCGGCCACATCGGCATCCACGCCCTTGGTGGTGCCCGCACCGGAAGCCAGTGTCTTTACCTCGGAGATGTTGCCCCGGATGACCGTGAACCGCACCTCGTCCAGCAGGCGGTAGGCCGTCTCGGTGCGCAGGGCGGAAGCGCCTGCGCCCACAGGGTCCAGCACCACGGGGTGGCCCAGTGCATTGGCCTTTTTGCCTGCCTTGAGCATGGATTCAATGGTGCGGCTGTTCAGGGTGCCGATGTTGATGTTCAGCCCGCCGCAGATGGTGGTGATGTCCTCCACCTCGGCGGCATCGTCGGCCATAATGGGCGAAGCACCGCAGGCCAGCACCATATTGGCGCAGTCGTTCACGGTGACGTAGTTGGTGATATTATGAATCAGGGGGCTTTTGGTGCGGACATTGGCAAACTGCTCTGCAAACATGACGCACCCCCGTCAGGAAAGGCTGCTCTGCATGGAGCGCAGGGCACCGGAGTGCTGCAGGCTGTACACCAGCACGCCCGCAATGACCGCACCCACAGCGGTGGAGATGAGGAAAGGCACGATGTAGGCGTAGAACGCGATGTCACCGGCGCTCTTGCCCATCAGGAAGATGGCCACCGGGTAAGCGCACAGGCCGCCCAGAATGCTGGTGCCGAACACCTCGCCCACCAGGGTGGCGATCAGGTTTTTGGTCTTTGCGTAGACCAGGCCGCAGAGCAGGGCACCAAACATGCTGCCCGGGAAGGCCATCAGGCTGCCCAGACCCAGGATATTGCGGAGCAGCGAGGCCACAAAAGCCACGCCCACGCCCCACCAGGGGCCCAGCAGCACGGCGCAGAGCACATTGACCATGTGCTGCACGGGGGCACACTTGCTGCCGAACATCGGGAAGCTGAACACACTGCCCACCACGCACAGGGCGCAGAACATTCCAGCGAGAGCCAGCTTTTTCACAGAGAATTTTTTCATTGGAAACTCCTCTTTCTCAAAAAGCGGTCGAGGCTTGCTGGCCTCCTCTCACGCCGGAACACGGCTTCCCATCGCAGTTATTTCAAGGCTCAGGGCGCTCCCCCTCAGCCCGGAGCCGCCCGTTGCGGCGGCTTGCGGCAACAAAAAACAGGAGACACCACAGCGGTGCCTCCTGCAAAAAATCATTTTCCTATGACTTCCTACGGCGGCATTATCCGCATCAGGTCAAGGGTCGAAGTTTGGTTACTTCCTCTCAGCCCGCCTCACGAGCTCCCCTGTGTTTTGTTTTTCGTAGGGTATTGTACACCCGCCGGGGCAAAAAAGCAAGAATAAGTTTTTCTTTCGCCTTTTTGCCAAATCGCTTTTACAATTTTCCGGATTATGTTATACTTGTCCCAAATTTCGCAGCGCCCGGGGGAGCCATTCCCCGCTTTGGGGCACTGCCCGGCACAAAAGGAGATTGAAGTTATGGGTCTCATCAAAGCAGCCATGGGCGCGGCATCCGGCGTGATGGGCGACCAGTGGAAGGAATATTTTTATTGTGACGCTCTGCCTGCGGAGGTGCTGGCCGTCAAGGGCCAGAAGCGGACCAATGGCCGCTCCGCCAACCGGCACGGCAGCGAAAACGTCATCTCGGACGGCTCTGTGATCGCCGTGGCCGACGGCCAGTGCGTGCTGATCGTGGAGCAGGGCAAGGTGGTGGACCTCTGTGCCGAACCCGGCGAGTACACCTACAGCACCGGCACCCAGCCCTCCCTGCTCAGCGGCGGGCTGAAGAACATCGACAGCGTGTTTGCCGAGCTGGGCAAGCGGTTCAGCTTTGGTGGGCAGGCCGGTTCCGACCAGCGCATCTACTATATCAATACCCGGGAGCTCACCGGCAACAAGTACGGCACCCCCAACCCGGTGCCCTTCCGGGTGGTGGACCAGCGCGCCGGTATCGATATCGACATCGGCATCCGGTGCTTCGGCGAATACAGCTACCGGGTGGTCAACCCCATCCTGTTTTACACCAATGTCTGCGGCAATGTGGAAAACACCTACACCCGCGACGCGCTGGACAGCCAGCTCAAGACCGAGCTGATGACCGCCCTGCAGCCCGCCTTTGCCTGGATCAGCGAGCAGGGCATCCGCTACTCCGCCCTGCCCGGCCACACCGCCGAGCTGGCCGAGGCCCTGAATCAGGAGCTGAGCGCCAAGTGGAGCAGGCTGCGCGGCATCGAGATCGTCTCTCTGGGCGTTTCCGGTGTCAAGGCCAGCGAAGAGGACGAGCAGATGATCAAGGAGCTGCAGCGCAGTGCGGCCTTTATGGACCCCACCCGCGCCGCCGCGCATCTGGTGGGCGCACAGGCCTCCGCCATGCAGGCTACCGCCTCCAACACCGCCGCCGGCCCCGCCATGGCTTTTATGGGGATGAACCAGGCCGCTGCCGCGGGCGGTGTCAATGCCCGGGATCTCTACCAGATGGGCGGCCAGCAGACCGCCGCGCAGCCTCAGGCCGCACCGGCCGCAGGTTGGACCTGCAGCTGCGGCCACACCGGCAACACGGGCAAGTTCTGTGCCGAATGCGGCAAGCCCCGGCCCGAAGCCCCGGCTGTCTGGGTGTGCAGCTGCGGTGCAAAGAACAGCGGCAAGTTCTGCTCGGAGTGCGGCAGACCCCGGCCCGCCGCCAAGTGCGCCAACTGCGGCTTTGTACCCGCCGACCCGGCCAACCCGCCCAAGTTCTGCCCCGAGTGCGGCAAGCCCTTTGGGGCCTGAGAGGGGTCTGACGCATGGCTGAAAAGACAACGAATTATCAGTGCCCGGCCTGTACCGGCCCCCTGCACTACGATGGTGCCAGCGGCAAGCTGGTCTGCGATTACTGCGGCTCGGCCTACGACGTAAAGGACATTGAGGCCCGCTACGCCAAAAAGCAGGCCGCTGCCGACACTGCCGCCGAGGGCGATGCCAAAAAAGCCGCCCGCCTGCCCCGGCAGGACAGTCCGGTGTGGAGCGAGGCCGAGGCGGAGGGCCTGAACAGCTACTCCTGCCCCACCTGCGGGGCCGAGCTGGTCTGTGACGAGACCACCGCCGCCACCACCTGCCCCTACTGCGGCAACCCCACAGTGCTGGGCGGCAAGCTCTCCGGCAAGCTGAAGCCGGAGTACATCCTGCCCTTCAAGCTGGACAAAAAGGCCGCCATCGCCCAGCTGACCAGATATTACAAGGGCAAGGCCTTCCTGCCCAAGGCGTTCAAGAGCCAGAACCACATCGCAGAGATCCAGGGCGTATATGTCCCCTTCTGGCTCTACGATGCCAAGGCTGACGCGCGCGGCCGGTACGAGGGCCAGAACTCCGAGAGCCACCGCGAAGGCGATTACATGGTGACCACCACCCAGCACTACGATGTGCGCCGCGAAGGCTCGGCCGCCTTTGCCAAGGTGCCGGTGGATGGCTCCAGCAAGATGCCCAACACCCACATGGATGCCATTGAGCCTTTTGATTACGGCGACCTGAAGCCCTTCTCCACGGCCTACCTGCCCGGCTATCTGGCCGACCGGTATGACGAGGATGCCGATGCCTGCGCCGAGCGCGCCTACCGCCGGATGTACAACTCCACGGCCGATGCGCTCCACGCCACCACCGGCGGCTACAGCGAGATCCACCCCATTTCCGAGAACATCAACGTGGATATGACCCACGCCCACTACGCCCTGCTGCCGGTCTGGATGCTCCACACCCGGTGGAAGGACAAGGACTTCCTGTTCGCCATGAACGGGCAGACCGGGCGGCTCATCGGCGACCTGCCGGTGGACAAGAGCCGGGTGGCCGCGTGGTTTGCGGGCATCAGCCTGCCCCTGATGGCAGTGCTGGCGTTCCTGCTGTTGTTATAAGGGGGTGGCAGAATGAAACACACTGCAAAACGCTTTGCCGCCCTGCTGGCCGCACTGGTGCTGGCGCTCTGCCTGAGCATCCCCGCCTTTGCCGCCGCGCCGCTGGTGCGGGACGAGATGGGCCTGTTCGATGCGGATACTTACAGCCAGCTGGAAGCTTCTGCCGAAGCCGCCAGCAACGGCCACGACTGCGACGTATATTTTCTGGTGGTGGACAGCATCGGCGATGCCGACCAGCGCCAGTATGCAAAAGACTACTACCTTGCCAACGGTCTGGGCAGCGGCTCTGAACAGAGCGGCATCCTTTTCCTGCTGGCAGTCGGCTCCCGCAAGTATGTCACCATCACCTACGGCGGCGGCGTGACAGCCTTTACCGATTACCGCATCGAGCAGATCGAAGATGCCGTTGTCCCCTATCTCTCGGACAACGACTGGGCCGAGGCCGCCTCCGAGTACCTCTCCATGTGCGCCGACACGCTGGATTTCTACGCCGAGCACGGCGAACCGCTGGATGTTGACAACGACACCAGCGGCTGGCCCATCCTGCTCCTCATCGTCATCGGCGTGCCCATGATCATTGCCGGTATCGTCTGCGGCGTGCTGTACAGCCAGATGAAAACAGCCCGGCTCAAGACCGAGGCCAACGATTACATCGGCGCAGGCTTAAAGCTGCGGGTGCAGATGGACAACTACACCCACACCGACCGTGTGCAGGTCTACGACCCGCCCCACGAGGAGAGCAGCAGCTCCGGCGGCTCCTCCGTGGACAGCGACGGCTTTGGCGGCTCCTCCGGCGGCTCGTTCTGAGCGCCCTTTTTTCCAGCAATAAACCACCGGTTCTGCCGGTGGTTTTCGCTTGTTTTTATTTCCGCGTAACATGCAAAAGAAAGGAAACCCAACGAATGTCAAAGAAGATCACCGCCCTGATCCCCGGAGCCGCGCTGGCACTGGGCATCGCCTGCATCGCCAAGTGGCTGGAAACGCTGGAAAGCAGCGCCGGGCTCCACCTCATTGGCGCATCGGTCATCGCCCTGTTTATCGGCATGGCCATCAATGCGTTTTTCCAGCCCAACAAAACAACCGCGCCGGGCATCAAATTCACCTCTAAGAAGGTCCTGAAATTCGCCATCGTCCTTCTGGGTGCCAGCCTGAACATCCGCACCGTGCTGACCGTGGGCCGTTTTTCGCTGACGGTCATGCTCTTCACCCTGGCCACCTGCTTTGGACTGGGCGCGCTGATCGGCAAAGCGCTCGGGCTCAACTGGAAAACCAGCAGCCTGATCAACGCCGGAACCGGCATCTGCGGCGGCTCTGCCATTGCCGCCATTGCACCGGTGATCGAGGCCGATGACATGGACATCGCCTACGGTATGTCCGCCACCTTCCTGTTCGATACGGTGATGATCGTTGTGTTCCCGCTCCTTGGCCGGTGGCTTGGGCTTTCCGATGCCGCATTCGGTCTCTGGGCCGGTACCGCGGTCAATGATACCTCCAGCGTTGTAGCCACCGGTTACGCTTTCAGTGAAGCAGCCGGCGACTTTGCAACGATGGTCAAGCTGACCCGCACGCTGGCGATCATTCCGGCTGTTCTGATCTTTGCCGCCATCAACCTGCACCTGAAAAAGAAAGAGAGTGCTCAGGCCAACGGTGTCAAGGTGCGCATCCGTTCCATTTTCCCCTGGTTCATCCTTGCGTTCCTTGCCATGTCCCTGCTGACCAGTCTGGGCCTTCTGCCCGCCGGGCTGGTTTCCGGCCTGAAGACCATCAGCAAGTTTCTGATGGTCGCGGCTCTGGCGGCCATTGGTCTGAACACGAACTTCAAATCGCTCTGCCGTTCCGGCGCAAAGCCCATGCTGCACGGCTTCATCATCTCCACATTGGTCGTTCTGGTCGCCATTGGCGTTGAGTACATGATCGGCATTGCACCCTACGGCACGCTGTAACGCTCCTGCCAGCTGAATTTCCCCACAAAGAAAGAGCAGTGCTCTCCAATGGGTTCACCCACCGGAAGCACTGCTCTTTTATTGTTCCGCTTTGCTCCACAAACGCGAACTTGTCGGGGCGAGGCCCCTCCATCTGCTCTCGCAGACCGTTCGGTCACTTAAAAGCCCCACTGGGCTTTCATTGCTTCGCAAACGCGAATTTCACTTACTTAGATAATGGCAATGTCAATTTTCCTGATAATAAAAAATACAGCAGAAGTAAACCAACTATAATTAGAATACCGCCAACCACTTTAATGCCAATTCGATTAACCTTGTTATTTTTTATAATTTTATTTGCAAAAACCAATAGTAGCGCACCAACTACTATAATAAAAACAGATATTAACGGATACATGAGTTTTCTCCTTTCAAATTCCAGTTTATTGAACCAAGACGAGTATACCACACTCTCCCATGAAAGAACAGGCAGATATAGCACAAAAGGCAGGATACCATCGCCATGACGATACCCTGCCTTTGGTCGTTACTGTTCGGGGTCAGCGTTCGGACATTTGTTGGACTTCGATAGTGCTCTTGTTGGAGAGCGTCTGCCCCAAACCCTGCTGGAACCGAGTACGGCAAACCGGAAGTCAACGAATAGATGCCATTTTATCAGTCGACCATGATCTCCTAAGAGCCACATAGGAGATTAAAAAGTTTGCAAGCCAGCCAACTGGTACCGCAAGCCAGACAAAGGCAATGCCGAAACGTGGTGCACAGATTAGGGC
>OLNM01002441.1_pt1 | contig 11647 bp, 7 predicted proteins | sample 1672391 | NCBI WGS metagenome assembly OLNM01 (sample SAMEA3136680, study PRJEB25190) | human gut metagenome | reverse complement strand
ATCAACAGGCATAAAAAAAGATACACACACTAAATAAATGTTAAAGCTGCTGACTTCCGTCCCTGACTTGGTTCCATCATTTAATGTTGTATCAACAAGTATTATATAACAATTCAAAAACATAGTCAATATAAGCAAATAGACATACATTTGTATGTCTATTTGCTTATAAACTATATATATTAAAGAATTTTATAAAATTAATAATTGCTTAATTGTGGTTAGAATTTAGTAATAAAAATTATTTCCCGGGAAATAAAATATAAAAATGAAGACACCAAGACTTCATTTTTTACATTAAAGACTACAGACTTTAATGTACACTGAGAGATATAATATAGCTCGAAGTGAAAAAAAAGAAAGCTATTCACTTTCCTTTTCAATATTTTCAGCATTAATATTATCATCGCTAACTTCTTCTCTATCAACAATAGAAGTAGAACTAACAATACTATCTTCTTTTAAATTAATAAGTTTAACACCTTGAGTAACTCTACTCATAGTAGAAATCTTATCAACAGCCAATCTAATAATAATACCAGAATCAGTAATAATCATTAAGTCTTTACTATCATCAACAGTCTTAAATGACACAATAGAACCATTCTTTTCAGTAATATTAACAGTCTTAACACCTTTACCACCACGATTAGTAATTCTATATTCATCAACAGGTGTCTTCTTACCATAACCCTTTTCAGTAATAACAAGTACATACTCATTAGGTTCAACAATCTCCATACCAACAAGTATACCACCATCAAGATTAATACCTCTAACACCAGAAGCACTTCTACCCATAATTCTAACAGCACTTTCATTAAATCTAACCATTCTACCATTAGAAGAAGCCATTAATATCTCATCATTACCAGTAGTTTTCTTAACAGATACAAGTTCATCATTATCTTTTAAAGTAATAAACTTCTTACCGTTAGTCCTAATACTATCAAATTCAGATATATCGGTCCTTTTAATTAAACCATTCTTAGTAGCAAAAACTAAACATTTGTATTCATCATCATTAGATATTTTCAATAAAGAAGTAACCTTTTCATCTTTATCTAAAGATAACAAATTAATAATAGGTAATCCCTTAGATTGTCTACTATATTCAGGAATTTCATAACCCTTAATTCTATATACTTTACCCATATTAGTAAACATAAGAATATAATCATGACTAGTAGCATTAATCAAATGCTCTACAAAATCCTCTTCATTAGTAGCCATACCTTTAACACCCATACCACCTCTATTTTGAGTTTTATAAGTATCAGCAGGTAATCTCTTAATATAACCCTTATTAGTTAAAGTAATAACAACATTCTCAACAGGAATTAAAGATTCATCTTCAATATAATCAATAGCAGTCATATCAATATGTGTTCTTCTCTCATCAGCATATTTATCTTTAATTTCAAGCATTTCAGTCTTAATAACTTCAAGAATCTTCTCTTCACTAGCTAATATTTCTTCTAATTCCTTAACTAATTTCTCAAGTTCAGCAATCTCTTCCTCAATCTTAGATTTTTCAAGTCCGGTAAGTCTCTTCAATCTCATATCAAGAATAGCTTGAGATTGAACCTCTGATAAAGCAAAATTAGACATAAGTCCAGCTTTAGCCTCATCGTCATCAGCAGACTCTCTAATAATCTTAATAACCCTATCAATATTATCAAGAGCAATCTTTAAACCATCTAATATATGTAATCTATCCTTATATCTCTTTAAATCAAATTGACATCTACGATAAATAACATGTTTCTGATGATCAATATACTTCTCAATAATCTCTCTTAAACCAAGTGTTCTAGGACTACCATCAACAAGCATTAAAAAATTAATACCATAAGAAGTTTGAAGCTGTGTATGCTTATATAAATTATTCAAAACAACGTTAGCATTAGCCTCTTTCTTAACATCAATAACAATCTTAATACCCTCTAAAGCCGATTCATCACTTAAATTAGAAATACCATCAATAACCTTATCTCTAACAAGTTCACCAATTCTTTGAATCAAAGCCTTCTTATTAACTTGATATGGAAGTTCTGTAATAACAATTCTGTGCTTATTATGAGTCTCTTCTACAGTAGCCATACCTCTAATAGTAATAGCTCCTCTACCGCTCTCGTACGCCCTTTTAATACCACTATTACCAAGAATAACACCAGCAGTAGGAAAATCAGGTCCCTTAATATACTGCATAAGTTCAGTAACAGTAATATCTGGATTATCAATATAAGCAACACATCCATCAATAACTTCACCCAAGTTATGTGGTGGAATATTAGTAGCCATACCAACAGCAATACCCATATTACCATTAACTAATATATTAGGAAATCTGCTAGGTAAAACAACAGGTTCCTTTCTCTGACCATCATAATTTTCCGAAAAATCAACAGTATCCTTATTTAAATCTCTTAAAAGTTCCATCGATATCTTAGCAAGTCTAGCTTCAGTATAACGACTAGCAGCAGCACCATCACCATCAATAGAACCAAAATTACCATGTCCATCAACAAGAGTATGTCGATAAGTAAAATCTTGTGCCATTCTTACCATAGATTCATAAATAGCAGAATCACCATGTGGATGATAATGACCCATAACAGCACCAACAGCATTAGCAGATTTCTGATATTTCTTATCAGGAGTCATACCTTCTTCATATAAAGTATATAAAATTCTTCTATGAACAGGCTTAAGACCATCTCTAACATCAGGAAGAGCTCTTGCAACAATAACACTCATCGAATAATCAAGGAAAGACTTCCTCATTTCACCAACAATATTAACAGCTACTTTTCTATCTCTTTCATGATTATTATCCTCACCCATATCTTCTATATTTAAATTTTTATCTATATTCTTATCTTCCATCATAAACCTCCTATATATCCAAATTCTCTACAAATAAAGCATTATCTTCAATAAACTTTCTTCTAGGTTCAACTTCTTCACCCATAAGTAATTGGAATGTTTCATCAGCAAGAATAGCATCATCCAAAGTAACTTGTTTTAATATTCTCTTATCAATACCCATTGTTGTTTCTCTAAGTTCTTCTGGATTCATCTCTCCTAAACCTTTCATTCTACCAATTTCATACTTCGTATTAGGAGGTAAAGTAGCTAAATATTCATCTCTTTCTACTTCATCAAGTACATATTTAATATTTTTACCATGTTTAATTGAATATAAAGGTGGTTGTGCAGCATATATATGTCCATTTTCTACTAATGGCTTAAAATATCTATAAAATAAAGTAAGTAATAATGTTCTAATATGTGCTCCATCAACATCAGCATCAGTCATAATAATTATCTTATAATATCTTAACTTAGATATATCAAATTCTTCACCAATACCAGTGCCTAAAGCCGTAATCATAGTTCTAATCTCTTCATTAGCAAGAATTCTATCTAATCTAGCCTTCTCTACATTAAGTATTTTACCTCTAATAGGAAGAATAGCCTGCGTAATAGGATCTCTTCCCATCTTAGCACTACCAGCGGCAGAATCCCCCTCTACAATAAACATTTCTGATATAGTAGCATCTTTAGAAGAACAATCAGTAAGTTTACCCCAATAATTAGTAATTTCAAGTCCACCTTTTCTTCTAGTTAACTCTCTAGCTCTTCTAGCAGCGACTCTGGCCCTAGCAGCAGTCATTGACTTTTCTATTATAATTTTAGCATCATTAGGATGTTCCATTAAAAATCTCTCAAATGCCTTAGCAAATATACTAGCAGCTACTTTTCTAACTTCACTATTACCAAGTTTAGTCTTAGTTTGTCCCTCAAATTGAGGTTCAGGTACTTTAGCGGATATAATCATTGTTATACCTTCTCTAACATCATCACCGCTAAGAGGCTCATCATTATCTTTAAGTATTTTATTTGCTTTAGCATAATTATTAATAATTCTAGTTAAAGCCAGTTTAACACCATCTTCATGAGTTCCACCTTCAGGAGTAATAATATTATTAACAAAAGAGTAAACAGTAGCATTATATCCATCATTATATTGAAGAGCTACTTCTATTGAAATATCATTTTCCATTCCTTCAACATATACAATATCTTCATGAATAGGAGTCTTATTCTTATTTACATAAGCAACAAACTCTTTAATACCACCTTCATAAACAAAAGTATCAGATTCTCCTGTTCTATCATCCATAAGAATAATTCTAAGACCTTTATTTAAGAAAGCAAGTTCCCTAGTTCTAGTCTTTAATGTTTCATAATTAAAAGTAGTAGTCTCTCTAAATATTTCATCATCAGGCATAAAAGTTACTGTCGTACCGGTTCTATCTTCACTACATTCTCCTATTACCTTTAAAGGTTCTACAGTATGTCCACCATTAGCAAATTTAATATAGTGAACTTTTCCTTCTTTATAAACAGTTACTTCTACCCATTTACTAAGAGCATTAACTACAGATGCTCCAACACCATGTAATCCACCAGATACTTTGTAGCCACCACCACCAAATTTACCACCAGCATGTAATACTGTATATACTGTCTCAACTGTAGATAATCCTGTCTTAGGATGTACTTCAACAGGTATACCTCTACCATCATCTTTAACAGTAACAGAACCATCTTTATTAACAATTATTTCAATATCATCACAATATCCTGCTAAAGCCTCATCGATAGCATTATCTACTATTTCCCAAACTAAATGGTGTAATCCTTTCTCACTAGTACTACCTATATACATACCAGGTCTTTTTCTTACTGCTTCAAGTCCTTCTAACACTTGAATATCCGAAGCATCATAATGTTCATTACTATTCATTTTTTATCACCTTCCTGCATCAAATTATTTCCCGGGAAATAATTTTACCATTTTCTATTTTATAAACATTAGCTTTATTTCTCACATTTTTATCAATATTTTCAATATCTGTAGTAGTAACTATTGTTTGAATATCATTATCTAAATATTTAATTACCTTATTTCTCTTATCAATATCTAATTCACTAAATATATCATCCAAAAGTAAAATAGGCGTATCAGATAAAACATCCGTAAATAATTTAACTTCTGCTAACTTAAGAGCAAGTACAGCACTCCTTATTTGCCCATTTGAACCATATAAAGATAAATTCTTCCTATTCAAATCAAAATAAAAATCATCTCTATTAGGTCCAATAAAAGTAATCTTATACTGAATTTCTCTTGATAAATTACTTTTAAGTTTATCTTTAAACATATCTTTATCTAAATTACTAACATTAGAAGTATATATCATCTTAAGTCCTTCTAACCCTGTAATAGAACTAAATATATCATCTATATATTTATTAACTAAGTCTACATATTTCCTTCTAAAATTATAAATAACTATTGATAAACCAATATATTTATCATTAAGAATATCTAAATAATTCATATCACTTTCTTTATTAATATTAATAATCTTCAAAAATTCATTTCTTTGGCGTAAAACTAAATTATAATTATTTAAATTTGCTAAATAAATCTTATTAATTTGACTAATTTGAATATTAAAGTATTTTCTTCTACAAGATGGACTATCTTTAAATATTCTAATACTATCACTACTAAAAAGAATAACATTCATCTTAGAAATATAGTCACTTAATTTTTTGATCTCTTTTTTATTTATCTTAACAACCTTACCATTCTCATTAATTAATAGTTCAAGTTCATCATAAGAACCATTATAATCAACAATTCCTTTAATCATTGAATATTTACTATTAAAATTAATAAGATTCTTATCACTAATAGATAAAAAAGACTTCGTAACAGCAAGTACATAAATAGATTCTAGTAAATTAGTTTTTCCCTGAGCATTATCTCCTATTATAATATTTAAATTATTATTAAGTTCTAATAAAATATCATCATAATTACGATAATTTTTTAAATAAATTTTTTGTAATTTCAATATAAAGTTATTTTCTTGCCCATATTTTCACCTTTACTAATCTCATGTACCCCTATACATATATAATTATATCATATTTCAATAAAAATTAAAAGAAAAAAAACATATTTTCTATGTATTTTTTCCTTATTTTTCAACGGTTTTTCTCATAATTCCATTTAGGTATTTTTCTATCTTTATACACTTAGTAATTTGATTATCAATCGTAGTATAAGGTACCTTAATATTCATCTCTTTACCATTATCAAAATATATTTTTGTACCATTACTTTCTTTAACATATCTAGTAATATTATTATAAGCAAGCCATATACATTTCTTAGAACTAGGAGTACATGTAGGAAAGAAAATAATCATATTATAAGAAGATACAATAATAGGAGTCTTAATATAATAATTAAAAATATCAATAACAAATTGCCTCTGAATATTATAAGAATTACCATAAAAATTACACCCATATTTAAGTAATTTAAGACAATCAATACTCAAATAAAAATCCTTACTCTTCTCCATAACATAAGTACCATATCCATTAGAAGTAAAGCACAAAACATCATCAGTAATAATATAATTTCTCATAAAATCCCCCTCTCCACATATAAAAATATGTACCATGTATTAAAGCATATAATCATGTCGAATTTTATCAAAATATGTCGTAAATTATCAAAAACTTTCCTTTTCTTAACATTTCTATCATCAAAATTACTGTTTTATCACAAAAAAATAGATAAAAGAATCAAATCTCTTATCTATTAAACAAATATAAATCAAAATTAGCAAGTCTTAATAGGTAAAACAAGTTGTACCAAAGAATCATCTTCATTACTCTTAATAACAATAGGAGAACTATCATTATTCATACATAAAACAATCTTTTCTTTATTAAAACTCTTAATAGCATCTAACATAAACTTAGAACTAAACGAAATTTCAATATTCTTATCATTTTCTACATTGATTTTTTCCTCTACTTTACCAATTTCTGGACTATTTGAAGAAATCATAAGTTCATTACCTTTTAAAGATAACTTAATAGTATTCTTTTCTCTATCAGAAGTAAGTAAACTAGCTCTATCAATCATATTATATAAATCATTAAAAGAACATTCAAGTAATATATTAAAATTCTTAGGAATAATATCACTAGTAGTAGGATAAGTACCAGAAAGTAATCTAGATAAAAATACAATATTACCATATTTAAATAAAACTTTATTACTAAATAAATGTAATTCTAAAGAATCTTCATCATTATCAAGCATTTTAGTAAGTTCTACTAAGTTTTTACCAGGAATAACAATATTAATATCACTTTCATCAACTTTATCAATAGCTACTAATTTTCTAGCAAGTCTATATGAATCAGTAGCAATAACATCTAATTCACCATTATTAATTCTAAAATTAATACCAGTAAGAAGTGGTCTAGTTTCACTTTGTGAAATAGCAAATACTGTTTGATTAATAATATCCTTAAATATCCCATTATTAATAACAATAGGTTCCTTAGTTTCATCTAAATCTAAATTAGGAAATTCATTAGGATTAATACCATTCAAATTAAATTCTGTATTATCTGTACTAACAATCATCTTATATCCATCAATAACTTCAATAGATATATCTGTATTAGGAAGTTTTCTTATTATCTCAACAATATACTTACCTCCTATTACTATACTACCAGTTTCTTCTAAACTTGTTAACTTATTCTTTGGTATAAAAGATCTAATAGAAACATCAGTATCACTTGCATATAAATATAATCCATCATCCTTTAAATCAAACTTAATACCTGTTAATATAGGAATTAAGTTTTTAGTAGATATTGCTCTTGCTGTATTATTCAAACTTTCTAATAATATTTCTTTCTTTACGACTAATTTCATTTTTATCATCCTCTTTCTTTTATTATTTATTATATTATTATTATTATGCTGTGGATATTGTGGAAAACTCACCTTTACCCTTGTTTTATATACCTTTACTTATCCACAATACTTGTTGATAACTTTAAACTTATCCACTATCAACAACTATATTCTCTTTTTTAACTCCTCAATTACTGTTTGTAACTGATAGTTTGTCTCCAAATCTTTCTCTATTTTTTGATATGCACTTATTATAGTTGAGTGATCTCTACCTCCAAAGTAAGTTCCCATTTTTGGATACGATTCATTTGTCATTATTCTACACAAGTATATAGCTATTTGCCGCTGATAATTTATATCTTTACTCCTTTTTTTACCTTTTAAATCTTCAATATCTATCTTAAAGTACTCACAGACAATCCTTTGAATCCTATGAATATCATTTTTATATACACTACGTTCACTAATTTTATCTTTTAAAGCTTCAATAGCAATATCCAAAGTAACAACTCCATGGTTCATCATCAGTGCATAAGCAAAAACCCTTGTAATTGCTCCTTCTAACTGTCTAACATCAGAATCATTAATATTAGCGATATATTCAATAACTTCAATTGGAATATCTTCCGCTGCTTCCTGATGTGCTATCTTCCTTTTAATAATATCTACTCTCAGTCCAAAATCAGGTGGAGTAATATTAGCAGTAAGACCCCAATTAAATCTTGTAATAAGCCTATTTTCTAACATTTTCAAATCATCAACAGACCTGTCGGAAGCTATAATAATTTGTTTATTTGAGTCATGTAACTGATTAAAAGTATGAAAAAATTCTTCTTGCCCCTTAGTAGCGGATCCCAAAAATTGAATATCATCAATAATTAAAACGTCAATATTTCTATACTTATTCTTAAAAGAATCAATCTTATCAAAAGTATTCTTCTCATTATTTCTAACCGCTGCTATATAATCATTAACAAATTGTTCACTTGACACATACAAAACCTTTTTATTAGTATTTTGAATAATATAATTACCAATAGCATGCATTAAATGTGTTTTACCAAGTCCACTTTTACCATATAAAAATAAAGGATTATATGCTTTACCAGGTTTTTCCGCCACCGCTCTAGCAGCAGTAAAAGCAAACCTATTCGAGTTACCTACAATAAAACTATCAAAAGTATATTCGCTATTTAGATTAGCGGAAGCACTAGTTTGATGTGGAACTCCCATATTTTCATTAGAAGTACCAATAATAACCTCTTCATTATTATCACTAATTTCATTAATTTCGTTTTCCAAAATAAATTTAAAATTAAAATTTGTTCCCGTAATAGAATTAAAGGTTTCTTCAATATCATCAATATAATTTTCTTCTAAATGTTTTTTATGTAAAGCTAAAGGAACAATAATAGTGGCAGTACCACCATCTAACTTATATAATTTAGTATCCTTAAACCAAGTATCATAAGATAAAGGAGTAATACGTTCTTTAATTTTATCAAGAAATTCATTCCATAAATTATCCGTATTCATATCAAAACCTCCTTAATCAAATCTGCCATTAATCTTATTATATCTCAAAAAAAAATTTTGTCTAGATATTTTTTTTAATTAACAGGTAAAATAACAAGTTATCCACAACTTATCAACAATATAATACCATATAAAATAAGACTTTAAAAGACTTTTCCACAATTTTTGTCAATTTTTGTTGTCAACAGTCAACAGCTTTACTTTTCCACAGCCCTGTGGATATTGTGGATAAATAAAAAAAGCCTTGATTTATAAGGCTTTATTCTAGTTACTTTTCCACTGTATCATCCACTTGTCAAATATTTTAGCATTTGTACTCTGTGGTTCTGGATTAGGAAGTTGCATTTTTACAATAAGTGGAATCTTCATCATCTTGCCAAAGGCAACACAAGTACCAGATTGAAGTGATTTTTGTTTTTCAATAACATCACTACTAATATTAGGAACCATCTTTTCAATATACTCTAAATCACTAGGATGGTTAATTTTAAATATTAAGAAATTACTACACTGTGATAAAACAGTTTCAGATAGTTCAGTAGGTCTCTGTGTAATTAAGTCAAGACATATACCAAATTTTCTACCTTCCTTAGCAATTCTTTCAAATATATTGTATCCAAGAATATTAATATCATTATCCTTCTGAACATATCTATGAGCCTCCTCTAGCATAAGATGCATTGGCATACTACCTCTAGTAGGAAGTTTTTTAGCAAAGTTAAAAATAATTCTTGCATATACCTTAACAAGAGCTTTAGCAAATCTATCATCTATATTTTCTAATACAAAATTAATAATTTGTGCTCTCTTATTATTACCAACTAATATTAAATCAGATATAAATTCATTTACAGTAATAAACTTATCACATTCAAAATACTTTCTCATAGAACTATTAGCAATAGTATGTAATTTAACTTTTAAAGACGTAGCTTCAGCATAAGATTTCTCATTAAGAAGAAGTCCTTCAGATATTAATGTAAAGTTAAGAGCTACTTCTAAATCGTCAATTGTAAAGAAAGTAGGTACATAATCTTCATTCCACTTAGTCCCATTATCTATAAATTTTTTAATATATTCAGTAATAAGAATTCTTTCTACAAATTGTCCCTGACTATCAATTTCAAAACATTTTCTAAAAGTTCTAGTATAACCAACACCAGGTACTTCAACATCTAAGTTAAGTTCAGGTGTATGACAATCAGTTAAAATAGAAAATATTTGGTCTCTAATTCTAGCAGATACTTGATTAGAATACATAACTGATACAATAGCGGATGCAATTAAATGGTTTTTATATCTATTAGATTCCTCATCATTTTTAGCAAATAAAGAAACATAAGCAAGCATCTTTTCAATAATCATAATTTGTGAATAATCAGTTACATCAAGTATATTAGCATAATCATCAACAGAAAGTAACCATAAAGGTAATTTAAGAATATTAACTCCCTTATCAGTATCAGTACTAAACATCTTATAATTAAAATTATAATTATAACTAGAAATACTACTAAAAGCACTATCATATTCATCAGTATTATTAAATATAAAAAGAATACTATTAAAAGGAATATAATTAGGCATAGTAAATAAATTTTGTACTAATCTAGCAACACCATAAGTTTTACCAGAACCAGTATTACCAAAAATAGCACTATGATTGCTCCACATATCATCAATATTAATTTTAATAGGGCTATCGTTATACAAAGGAGAAAGTCCTAGCATCATTGCAGTATTGTCATTATACCCAGTGAGTTCTGCTAATTCATCAGCATTAATAATTCTAATTTTAGAATTAATACTAGGTTTTCTAATAATACCATCATAAAATTTACTTCCATGAAATTCTCCTAAAAAACTAATTTTAGCCTCTCCGTTCATAATTTCTTCTACTTCACCTAATATTTTTTTATTATTTTCTTCGAAAACAACATTTAAGTTAAGTAAATCATCAGTAATAACATTATCAATTTTAACAATAGCATAATTTTTACTAATAGCAATAATTTCTTTAAACATAATCGCCCTTCTTTCTATTCTAAGTAAATTATACCAAATAAATATCAAAAAATAAATAACTTTTTAATAATTTTTTAGAGTAGTTCGCACTTTGTTGCTCACTATTTTTAAAGCCTCAAGTCTTTAAAAAATAATTTTAAGCCAAAATTGTCTTAAAATTAATATTTTTCTTCAAATATTTACAAAATATTAAATATATAGTATAATTTCATTAGTGGTGATTTCTGTGAAAAAAGAAGTAAAACAAAAAAAGAATAAAAAAAATATAAATAA
>OLNM01002439.1_pt1 | contig 11655 bp, 4 predicted proteins | sample 1672391 | NCBI WGS metagenome assembly OLNM01 (sample SAMEA3136680, study PRJEB25190) | human gut metagenome | reverse complement strand
ATCATGAGAGCGATCATCATTACTGCAAGAACAGCTGCAAAGATTTTCTTTGTAGTTTTCATTTTTCTTTCTCCTTTGTGTTTGATTTAATATATGTAATTATATTCTAACCGAATGGTTAAACGGGTTGGGGTGGCTGCATGGCAGACACCGGCTAACAACGGTGTCCGTAGCAGTCAAAGAGGTTTTCTATGAAAGAAACATCTGATTAAAAAATCATCTGTTCTAACAATTTAAATCATATCGGGTTACTTTCTGCGTCCTGCTCTGCGTTTTTTACGAACTTTTCCGTAATAGATTGCGTAGCCCGTGAACATTGTCACCGCAAGACCTGCAACCGACAAACCGAGAACAACATAGCCGTTCATACCGTCACCGCTTGCCGAAGGCATTGTGATTGCACCGTCAACATAATTATATGTAACATTGTACTCACCCTCAACAGGAAGTGTGAAGTAGGAAAGTGTGTAGTTCGGGGTGTAACCCTCTGACGGTTTGTACTCAAACAGACAGTATGTTTGATATGTTGAAGTACCTGTTATATAATTGTCGGAACTTTCGTTCCATACAACTTTACCGTTTGTTTTTGTAAACTCGCCCTGACCGTCCTTGAAGATTGTCAGATTGTCAAACACAGCCTTACCGTTGCTGCCTGTCGTTTTAGAAACCATATGAGTTTTCATTGAGGCATCTTTAATGATTGTATTGATATCATCTGCAGTAAAGATATCCTTATCAGATACCTTCATCACCGCAAATTCCGTATCACTTACATTACCGCCTGTCTGATTCTTCTTGTTTACTGTTGCGCTTCCGTGTGTGGTTTCATTTTTAAACTCGGCTTCATTTTCTTTAACAGAAGTAGAATCGTTGAAGTATTCTGCAAGCTCAGCATCGGTTTTGTCTTTAATATCTGAGCTACTAACCTTAATGTACTTAGCCGCTGTTACTTCACCGTTTTCAAGAAGTTCAATCTCGGCAAGCCAGGTGTTTGTATCCATTTTATAATCGGATGCATTTTCACCCTCGGCAAGAGCCTCGGTAATCTTAAATCTGTAAACACCCGCAGTGACTAATTTGAGGTTTTTGAATTCAACCTTACCGCTTGCGTCAGGTGTTTCCAAATTCGTGGAAATTGTTTTTGCGCTGTTTGTCTTGATAGGTTTGCCGTCGGCATCAGGTTTTGTTGTATCCATTGATTCAAGACCTGTCAATGTATAGACGAACTTGCTGCCGCTGTAAGCCTGACCGTCAAGAGTTTTATTTACCGAAATGGCAATGTTTGTAGGATTAACCTTATTGATAAATTTAAGCGCATTTCCTGTTTCGGCGAGAGTATCAACAAATGTACCCTTGTCGAAGGGCTGATCGCCTACTTTGAAGGGAACATAACCTATAACATTTTTCTCTGTAATCTTATAGGTTGCACCTACAGGAATATTGAGAAGCTTAATGCTTTCGCCCTTTTTGATTGTGAACGAACCGTCCTTAGATGTGCGGTAAGCTGTGTTTGAATAACCACTTGCATTCTTTTCTTTGAGCTGATACTCAAGAGGATAGGTCTTGTAATCATAGGTTGAACCGTCGCCGTCAAAGTCGAGAGCAATCGCAAATGTAAACTGCTGATCTGTATCGTAATCGGTTTTACCGTCTTCACCAACAACATCCTTTGAAATTTCAAGAGGTGCTGTCACTATACTGTTGGTATAGTTGAGCTGGAGCTGTGCATAAGCACTGTCATCCTTGTCATCTACAAGCTTGAATTCCGAGTTCGTAGCTGAACCGCTCTTGATTATTGAACCGACTCTGTTGTTAACGAGCTCCCAGTTTGTTGTGTATGTAAGCTTACTGCTGTTTGTTGACTCGTTAACCTTCATCTCATTGCCGGTCTTGAATGAGTTGTCAAAGTCTGCCATATAATCATCTTTAAGTGTGAAACCGCTGTTTGAAAGAGTTTCATTGCTTATGTTTTCGTCTGATTTTGTAAGCTTGTAGCTTTTACCGGAGGTATCGTTGCCGTTCTCTTTGATTGTATAATCAAAAGTTTCATTAGCTTTGAGGTCATCTGAAATTTCAGAAACAACATCGCCTGTATCAAGTGCCTTTGTAACCTTGAGGTCATTGTTAGCAGGTGTCATTGTGAAATTTACTGAGAAGTTAGACTCAGCCTCACCACGCTCCATATAGAATACTACCATATGGTATGTCTTGTTAGGATCAAGCTGAACGCCATTGTTGATTGTCTTTGTAACGGGTTTACGAATTATCGGATGTGACAAAGCGTCTCCGGTATACGGAGTGCCGTCACCGTTCCACATTTTACCGTAAAGATCTGAAAGCTTAAGGTTTGCTTTAAGCGTGCCGCCGGTACCCATATTCTTCCACTTACAGAAGTTAACTTCTGTATTGCTGCCAAGTAGATCCTTTTTGAATTTGTAAAAACCGTCTGATATTTCATAAGGATCTACATAATATCCATCTTCATTATATACACCAACCTTTGTATCCTGCCAAACATTCAAACAGAAGTTATTATAATCACCTGTCTTAACCCAAAACTCACCTTCCGGAACTGTAACTGTTGTCGACGATGATGAAGGTGAGTAGTCGGCAAATACATCGTCAGCTGTTGCTTTCATTGTATTAAAGTTAATTGAACCGCTTGCCTCTTTATGGTCACCGCCGAGGTCGAGAGCAAGCTCTGCGTTAGCGCCTGTTGAATCTTCACCGATATAAACCCAAAGGTCATCGTCTCCGGTGAAGTTAAAGGTTACATCTTTGCCGTCTGCACCGTCTGCAAGTTTACCGCCTTTCGGAACTCTGAAGTCTATATCAAGTCTGACACCAAAGCCATAGTTAAGGTTACAGTTAGTACCCTTGCCCGCTGATGTGTTCTGAGTATTGTTGAATGGGAAAACACCATAACCGTTTTCTGTACCGCCGAATTTTCCCAAATCATCGTGTACACCATATGTTTCGCCCGCACCGTAGTTAATTTTTTTAGGTGTAAGGCCGTCCCATGTAAAGTAGATGTTATCGGTTGCATTTTTTGAAGTGAATTCATAAGTAGTAACACCATCACCGTCAGTAGTTGCACGGAACGGGAAAGATGACTTATAAACATTGGCAACTCTTTTATCATTATATGTAGCGGTTGAAAGTGCCTCAGCATCAAAGTAAGGAGCCTTGACACCATTTGCAACCTGAAGATTGCCCTTACTGTCAAGCCTGTTGTACATAAGACCCTGTAAGGACTGGTTATAATTACCGTCGCCCCATGCCATACCGTTGGCGTTGTTTACTGCATAGTAATAGTTATCATTATAATCGTTGATGTTTGTAAGTCCTGCTACGTGGTCCGTAAATTCTTTGTAGTGTTCCCCACCCTTATACATATTACCGAAGTAGAGAGGATACTTCCAGTCCGATTTATGTGGTAAAGCAATCTTGCTTATGTAGTTGTTGAAGTTATCAAACTGATACCAATAGTCATACATATTGTCGTTACCCTGACACTGAAGATACCCGTTCGCCTGCTCCATATCAGACCAGTAGTCAAAGTATGTTGCGTCAACGCCTACGATGTCAGAATTATCTGAGAATGAATTTTCAACGACAGCACCATAGTTTACATTGTCTATTTCCGAGAATTTTGTCCAGCCTTCGCCTCTGGCTGTCTTAACATATGTAGCCGTGTTCTTGCTGTAGCCCGAACCATCATATCCCGAATCTGTCGGATATGATGTTGCAGAAGATGCACCGTTGAGGTTATGTTCGTTCGGATGGAATCTTAAAAGCGCACCCGCCGGAATTTCACCTTTGAACACCACAGAACCGCTTACCTTGGTGTCTATGGTGTCTTTTGTAAGCTCAACTGTTCCTTCATAGGCATCGTTGTAGTCAAAAGTTGCATAAACCTTTGCAAGCGACTTCCAGTCATCGTTTGAAACATAAACTGTTTTATATGTTGCCTTTGACTGTTTGTCGGGAGATTCAACAGAAAGGTATTTACTTTCTTTGAACGAGCCGTCGGTAGAAAGATAAAATTCTGTGTCGCCCGTAGCACCAGAAATGTCGATGGTCTTGATGAACGGGTTAGTCCACTGACTTTTTGAAGCATCATAAAGAGCATTATCGGCACTGTATGAGTCGTTAATACCGAGGTCGCTTGTTTGTGTTTCGCCCTTGTTGCTGAAGATTACATTTTTATAGGATGACTTAACATCTACATAGTAGTAATCGCTGTCTGAAGATGTCTTAGTCATTGCAACACCCGGCCACTCTGCGTTGGAGTCAGTATCGCTTACCCAAGAATATGCATAAGCTTCATTATAGGTATTATTGCTGTTATAAAGATAGATACGGCGAAAATCTTTTGCAACAGTCTTATCGGGAAGAGTAAATTTAACCCCGGAAGAAAGCTCAATTCTTGTTGCACCGGATGGTGCAGTGGCTTCAAAAACTCCCGACGAAGGATCTTTGCTTACCTTTTCTGTTTTAAGAACCATGCCGTCATCCTGAGCAAAACGACATGTAACAGAAGAAAAACCATTCCATTCCTTATTCTTGTTCAGGTTAATGTAAATCTTCTGATCCAAAGATGTTGCCGCAAACACATTAAGCGACATACCCGACACGGCACATATCGAAAGCATGAGGGTAAGTGCAAGCACAAGAGAAAAGCTTTTCTTTGCGGTTATGCAAAGCTTTTTACCTAATTTCATAATTTTTTCTTCTCCTTCATTGCCGATTACTTTGTTTTGGCAGTCAAAGTACAATTAAACAGAACTGCATAGGACAGTCCAATATATCTGCCAACTAATTATGAAACGCAATTTTTTGAATTTGTTCTTCTTTTTTACTTGTATACAATTATATAATATTTTATTGCATATTTGTAGAGGCAATACAGCCAAACTTTGGGTAATATTTTTGGCTATTTTGCATATCTGCAAGCACGATTTAATATTTTTGACCATAATGTGATTTTATTACTTATTTATCGCCATTTTTTGTGTTTAAGATAAATTATACCCATTGTACAACCTTAACAGGCAGTTAAAAAGTCAATTTCGGCACTAAATTTGTTGATTTTTAATTCTTTTTCAAAAATATCAAAAATTTTTATCCAGGTTTACTCCATGCTGTGCGTGCGAAAATATGTATTATTTTGCGATTGCTGCTTTTAAAATGCCCCAAAACCTACATTTTACTGAAATTTTCAGATATATTTTTATAATCAGTTTCTATATCCGATAAAATTAATCACCGAATACCTTGAAAATTCGGCACAAATAAAGGGCAGAGTATTGCTCTCTGCCCCTCAAAATGTAATTCACTTAAATCGCAATTATACAAACCGCTTTATGCAAACATATTAAAGATCTCTGCCGCAGCACTTCTTGTACTTTTTACCGCTGCCGCACGGACAGGGATCGTTTCTGCCGATTTTCTTGCCCTTACGGATAGTCTTGTTGACAGAATCCGTACCGTCTGCAGAAGTTTCTGTAGGCTGAGCAACCTGCTCACGGTGAAGCGCCTGCTTTACGGCGTCCGACTGTTCAACAGCTTCTTCATCATCGGATGCAGACTTTGCCGCTGCGGCAGCCCTCTGAGCTGCTCTCTTTGCCGCTGCAATTGCATCCTGTCTTTTCTGAATCTCATAAACACGCTTTGGCATAATGAGCATCATCTTGACAGTATCTTCACGAATGCTTTCAATCATCTCATCAAACATATCGAAGCCTTCAACTCTGTACTCAACAACAGGATCGTGCTGACCGTATGAACGAAGTCTGATACCGCTCTTGAGCTGATCCATATTATCGATGTGATCCATCCAATGTGTATCAACATTCTTGAGGAGGTAAACACGCTCCATCTCACGGATTGTTTCCTCGGGAAGAAGTTCTTCGTTTTCCTTGTAGATTTCAAGAGCATCATCAACGAGCATCTTCTGAATCTCTTCGGGTTCCATATCTTCAAGATCCTCAAGACTGAAATCATACTTTGATTCATCTCTTATAAGCCAGCCTGCGTAGTAATCCTTAAGACTCTGGAAGTTCCAATGCTCTGCAGGACCTTCGGGGAGATACTGCTTGATTGAAGTTGCGATTGTATCCTCAACCATTTTGAGGATTGTTTCGTGGAGATCCTCACCGTTAAGAACCTGATCACGCTGACCGTAGATGATTTCACGCTGTTTGTTCATAACATCGTCGTACTGGAGGACATCCTTACGAATGCCGAAGTTACGAAGCTCAACCTTTTCCTGTGAGCCTTCGATAATACTTGTGAGCATTTTGTTCTCAATAGGCATATCTTCGGCAACATTCATACGCTCCATCATCATTTTCATTCTGTCACCGCCGAACAGACGCATAAGGTCATCCTCGGTTGAGAGGAAGAAACGGCTGACACCCGGATCGCCCTGACGACCTGCACGACCACGGAGCTGGTTATCAATACGGCGTGACTCGTGTCTTTCCGTACCCATAATGTAAAGGCCTCCGGCCTCTCTTACCTTTTCAGCCTCGCCCTTAATTTCTTCCTTATACTTGTCATTCAGTTCTCTGAATGTATTTCTTGCATTGATGATTTCTTCATCATCGGTTTCCGCATAACCTGTAGCTTCTTCAATAAGCTCCTCTGTAAAGCCCTGCTTACGCATTGCGGCTTTTGCCATATACTCTGCGTTACCGCCGAGGATGATATCGGTACCACGACCTGCCATGTTGGTTGCGATTGTTACCGCACCGAGTTTACCTGCCTGAGCAACAATTTCAGCCTCTTTTTCATGCTGTTTTGCATTGAGGACATTGTGCTTGATGCCTCTCTTTTTGAGCATTTTTGAAAGAAGCTCCGACTTCTCAATTGAAATTGTACCGACAAGGACAGGCTGTCCCTTTTCGTGAGCCTCAACAATTGCATCAATAACAGCGTGGAACTTGCCGTTTTCTGTCTTATAAACCGAATCGGGGAGGTCTTTTCTTAAAACAGGCTTGTTTGTAGGAATTTCAACAACATCAAGCTTGTAGATTTCCTGGAATTCTTCCGACTCTGTCTGAGCAGTACCTGTCATACCCGAAAGCTTTTTGTAAAGACGGAAGTAGTTCTGGAATGTGATTGTTGCAAGAGTCTTGCTTTCGCTCTGAACCTTTACGCCCTCTTTAGCCTCAATAGCCTGGTGAAGACCTTCGTTAAAACGACGGCCGTACATAAGACGACCTGTAAATTCGTCAACGATGATAACTTCGCCGTCCTTGACAACATAGTCAACATCAAGCTTCATAACGCCGTTAGCCTTGATAGCCTGATTTACATGGTGCTGAATTGTAAGGTTATCGGGATCGGTAAGGTTTTCAATACCGAAAAATTCTTCGGCTTTCTTGACACCGCTCTGTGTGAGGGTTGCTGTTTTCTGCTTTTCATCAACAACATAATCAATGTCGTTTTCCTTGTAATATTCCTCCATATCCTCTTTTGCGTCAAGTTCTGCAAAACGCTGAACTTTAAGAGTTTTTGCAAAAGCGTCAGCCTTTGCATAAAGGTCTGTTGACTTGTCGCCCTTACCCGAAATAATAAGAGGAGTTCTCGCCTCATCAATGAGGATTGAGTCAACCTCATCGACAATTGCAAATGCGTGCGGGCGCTGAACCTTGTTTTCCTTGTAAACTACCATGTTGTCACGGAGGTAGTCAAAACCGAGTTCGTTGTTTGTTCCGTATGTAATGTCTGCGGCATAAGCCTTTTTTCTGCCCTCGTTATCAAGATCGTGGCAGATAAGACCAACCGAAAGACCGAGGTATCTGTAAAGCTTGCCCATCCACTCTGAGTCACGGCGGGCAAGGTAATCGTTGACTGTTACAATGTGAACACCTTCGCCTGTAAGAGCGTTGAGGTATGCAGGGAGGGTAGCAACCAAGGTTTTACCTTCACCGGTTTTCATCTCGGCGATTCTGCCCTGGTGAAGAACGATACCGCCGATAATCTGAACGGGGAAGTGCTTCATACCAAGCACTCTCCAGCCTGCCTCACGACAGGTTGCAAATGCTTCGGGGAGAATATCGTCTGTTGTTTCGCCGTTGGCAAGTCTTTCTTTAAGAATTGTTGTCTGGTTCTTGAGTTCACTTTCGCTCATAGCCGCATATTTATCTTCGAGTGCAAGCACCTTGTCACAGATTGGTTGCACACGCTTAACTTCACGCTTGCTGTAGTTGCCGAACATAGCCTTTAAAAAATTCATCAGGGTTCTTCCTTTCAATGTACCGAAAAAATCGGTCAAACTGTATTTTCAATAATATAATTTTAATTTACTGCACCGCAGACGCTCCAAGGCTTTTTGCAGCCTGAATCATTGCGGCCTCAACAACGGGACCGGCATATTGGAAACCGAAACCCGAATCCTGTACAACACAGGCAAAGGCGAGAGGGCAGTCCTCATCTTTTGAGTAGCCGACCATCCAGCCGTTAGGGTTCTTATCATCGCCGACTTCACCCGTACCTGTTTTGGCACAGACTGTAAGTCCGCCGAAAAGGTTGTCGCCGTAGTAATCCGAAACGGTGTATCTCATAACATCATCAAGCTTTGTCGCCGTATCGGATGAAAAAAGCTCCTGTCCGCTGCTCTTGTAGTTTATGCCGAGTGCGGAGAGTATAGACTCATCTTTGATAAGGGTAGGGTTTGTAGCCTTACCGCCGTTTGCGATTGCACCGCAGATAATTGCCATCTGCATCGGGTTTACCTTGTCATTATACTGACCTACGCCCGACCAGCCAAGCTGGTTTTCATTGGCATTGCTGACATCATATGAACCTTTTGCGGTTTTAATTCCGTCAACATCAAAGGAGCTGTTAATGCCGATTTTCTCGGCAGTTTTTGTCATTGTGTCACTTCCGAGTTCAACGGCAAGCTTTGCAAAAACAATATTGCAGGAATGTGCCATTGCCTCTTTATATGTCAGCGTTCCGTGAGTTTCCGTACAGGTAACTTCACTTCCGCCTATGTTCTCACTTCCGTTACAAACCCAAGTGCGGTCATAAAGGTCGGGAATATTCTCGATTGCCGCCGCAGATGTAACGATTTTGAAGATTGAACCCGGGGTAAAGGTTGACGAAAGCACATTATCAAGGTAAACGCCCTCGTATTCGCTTTCGTTGTCCTCGGTAATTTCGGGAGGAGCCTGCGGATCGTAAGCCATGGTGCTTATGGAACAGATAACCTCGCCTGTTTTGTAGTTATATATTACACATGCACCTTTTTTGTTATAAGCTGCAAGAACATCATAAGCAGCCGCACAGGTTGCGGAATCGACTGTCAGCTTTATATCGTGAGAGGCACGCAATGATTCCGGCATATTAAGTCCGAAAACAAGGTTATAGCCTATCAGCTGAGAACGATACATACTTTGAACAGCCGTTGAAATGTTAAGGCTGTCATCACCGACAACATGAAGCAGAGATTTTCTTACGCTCTCGCTTTCGTTATAAACTCTTTTACCGTCAACCGTCTGTGCAAGAGCCGTGCCGTTGCGGTCATAGATTGCTCCTGCCTGTGCAAGGCCGCCGTCACCTGCTATATGCGCATTATATGCCTGATCAACCCAGTCGTCTGCCCCTGTTACAAGCTCAAAGGCAAGATAGCCGAGTCCGCCGATAAACGCAAGCGCAACTATATATATAAGTGTACTTCTGCGAAGTATTTTTTTCAAACCTTACACCACCCTGTGTATCAGTAGGGGCGTTCATTGGACGCCCGCAAGTAAAGGCACTAATTTTATTTAATACCAAAGTACATATATGAAAAACAAGTTTTCAATTTACTAAACTTATCTTTTCACCGAATAAGTTCTCTCGTCTGCGGCTTTGATGAATGCAACAAGTCCCCAACAAGACATAATACTTGAACCGCCGGCAGACACAAACGGAAATGTTACGCCTGTAAGCGGAAGGACATCGGTTGCACCGAAAACATTGAGAGAAAGCTGAACGACAAAAAGTCCTGCCGCACAGCACGCTGAAATTGAATAAAAGGTACTTCTGCTTCGGGTTGTAATTGCCCTTGCATAAATAAACATTGCACCTACTGCCACGGCAAGTGTGAACGCAACGATAACTCCCATTTCTTCCGAAACAAGTCCGAAAACAAGGTCACTTTCGGATGCGGCAACCTGCTTTAAAAAACCGTTGCCGATACCTACGCCGAAAAGTCCGCCGCTTGCCATATATGTGAGAACTCTTGCCTGCTGATAACCGAGATTGTCCTGAGTATGTTCCCACACATGACGCCAGCCCGAAAAACGGTCGGCAACATACGGTTTAAACTTGAGGACAAAGGTTACGCCGAAAATTGCGGCGGCAACAGCAAGAATAATCGTCTTGAAATCGCCCGAGCGCATAAACGCTGTGAGCAAAAATGTTACAAAGAAGATGAGCGCAGTACCAAAGTCACCCATAAGAGCCAAAAGTCCGACGCAGACTGCCGAGAAGATAATGTACTCAAGCAGGTTCTTCTTTGTCATCAACACATCAAGCGAACTTGCGCCGATAAAGATGAAGATAATCTTTGCAAGCTCTGACGGCTGAAATGAAAACGAGCCGATATAAATCCAGTTGGCGGCGCCGTTTGTAATCTTACCGAATACAATTGTTACGCCCAAAAGACCGACCGCACAAATCATTGCCGGAAGTCTGAGTTTATTTACCTTGTCGGGATCTTCAATCAGCTTGATAATTATGCAGAAGAAAATCATACCTATTGCGGCGGCAACAAGCTGAACATAAGCCGAGCGTTCCGACTGTCTGATAAGCATCATTACACCTATGCCCGTCAAAAACAGGGCGAGCGATTCAAGCTCGAAATTTACTCTGCGGATTACAAAATAGGAGATAAAGAAGAATCCCCATTCAACAGCCGCAAGAGCGCCGAACAGCACGAGCGGAGCCATTGTATTTGTGCCGTCATTCCAGAACATTGCCTGAACGCACATAAAGAAGTGAAAAAATGTAATAAGAAGCATAAGCTTCCACGATTTCATCGCAGGCTTATCGCTGACCTTTGAGAAAAACCAGCTCGACTGCAACGGCTGTTGGAACTCCTCGCCTCTTTTTACTATAAGGCTTGTACCGCCTATTGTTATTGTATCGTCAATAAGCACCTTTGCTCTGCCTCTTGTTCTTTTGCCGTTGAGCATTGTGCCGCTCTTTGAGTCGGTATCGCTTACATACCAACCGTCTTTACGGCGAAGGAGTACACAATGATTTCTTGAAACCGTCGGGTCATCAACGGTTACATCACTGCTTTTACTTCTGCCGATTGAATTTTCCCAGAAAAGCACGGGGAGCATCTCGCCCGTTGCAGGGTTCAAAAGTGAAATCAAAGGAGTTTCGGGACGGCGGCGACGGCGCATTGCGGCAAAGCACTGGTACACAATTATTATTGCATAAACAGGCATAAGAAAACGCAGTGCAACAACACCCATATCGAAAATTATCGAAAAATCCGGCACTTTTTTCAACTCCTTCACAAATCATCTGTCCTAAAAATAAGCATACTTAAAGTTATACAGTTTAAATAATAATCCAATTTCCTCCAAAAGTCAATATTTTCATTCGTGAAGATAGTTTTTTAAGTCAAATACTTTAATGCCCGAGCGT
>OLNM01002435.1_pt1 | contig 11661 bp, 13 predicted proteins | sample 1672391 | NCBI WGS metagenome assembly OLNM01 (sample SAMEA3136680, study PRJEB25190) | human gut metagenome | reverse complement strand
TAATATTTATGAATATTGCAAAAAGTAGTAATTTTTTATACTAAAAAAGACATCATCACCAAATCCAGATACCCCGTCACCATCTTCAAGAACCCAAGAACCGCCGCACCTTATGCCATCTTTTACCAACCAGCCGAAAAAACAACTTTCATGGAAGTTCAGGCAGAGCCGGACATGATAGGCAACTACATCGAAATGTACCACCTTGCTCCGGCAAAGCACATGGATCAGAAGCACTGGTTGGCAGTTCCGCTGGACGGTTCTGTCAGTGATTCAAAAGTCCTGGATCTGCTCGATATGAGTTACGACCTCGTAGACGAACAGGCAGAAGCAGATAGCCAGACAGAAGCAGATAGGCAACAGACAGTACAACAGAAGAAAAAGATTGACAATTCCAAGCACACATTCCATAATGACGATAGTGGTTCGAGAGAACTAACAGGAAAAATGGGAGAGACAACATGAAGAAAAAAAGCTCATACCGATGGCTGATATGGATCATTCTGGCAGTGGTTTTGATCGGGGTAGCACTTATGCATATCCTGCCCCCATACATCGACCGATGGAAATCCGCCAGAGATTATGACAAACTTGCCGAAGAGTATGTAAATGATGAGTCCGAACCGGACGATGGAAAACAGAAGAAAAAAGACTGGTGGGCAATAGACGTAAAAGTAGAGTTTGACAAACTGAAAGCTGAGAATCCAGATGTCATCGGATGGATAAGATTTGATAATCAGGACGAACTTGGCATCAATTATCCAATTCTGTATTCAGGTGACAATCAGAAATATCTGAGAACCGACCTGCATGGCAACAGCCACATCGCAGGGTGTATCTTTTTGGAAGGCCTTAACAAATCTGATTTTTCGGATTATTACAACATTATCTACGGTCACAATATGAATGACGGAAGCATGTTCGGGAGCCTGAAAAAATATAAGGATGACGGATTCTGGAAAGAGAATCAATACTTCACTGTATATTCTGAGACAACCGCCTACCGTTATCGAATCTTCTCTTATGAAGATGCAGTCAATGGCGGCGATGTGTACAAAGTAGGATACCAGCCGGGCGAAGAATACCAGAAATTTATCGACCAGATGATAAAAGATTCCGATGTTGATACAGGAGTAAAGCCGCAGACCAGTAACAAGATACTGACACTTTCTACCTGTACAGGGAACGGATACAGCAAGCGGCTTGCCATCCATGCAGTCTGCGTTGACGCACAGACTACGGATGAGTCAAAATTAAAGGAAACAGGAAATTAACTATGAAAATATCCAAAAGTATGTGAAAAAAGAAATAAAAACATATTTTTGGATATTTTTATATGGAATTATAATGTTGTAGCGGAAAATGCATTGACAAACCTGAAAAAAGGACAATATAATTAAAATTGCATAGTTTGAGCAAACTAACCAAAGCGTAATCGGTAAACAAAACAGAGGAAAAAAGTAATGGAAACAAAGAAAGTGGCAAAAGAATACCTGCAAAAAGATATTCTGCGGACGATTTTTCAGATGTGGTATTCCTTTTACACCACAGAGATTGGAAAAGAGAGAAAAGCAGCTATCGAAGATATGCGGTTTGAACGGGATGGCTGGCTGCACATAGAGCCTTGGGAGATATGGCTGGAACTAACAGAGCATCCAGAGAACGAGGATGACAGAACAATCTGGTATCAGAACATGCATGGAATCTGGAAGAAGGCAGAAGTAAATGATCACAGTATCAAAATTCCTGCCACAGCATTTCACATAGAGTACGAACAGCAGTGGTTGGGTGAAATACATTTCACCTGTAATATGGGGTTTGTCGCAGAGAAAAAGAAAGGCTCCAAGAAAAAAACGATATGCTTACTGGATGGAAGGCTTTTGCAGAAAATACCGGATATCGTGTAGCGGATGAATATATAAAAAAGACAGGTGGGAAAGGTAAAATGGTAAAGAAGATTGAAAACAGAAATATTGATGTGACAAAAGCCAGAGGCGAATTAGAAGAAGATCTTCTGGAATATGTCTACCGGACATGGAGGCAGGGCAGACAGATCACATCGAAAGAGTATGCCAGAGAAGTGAATATAACCGGATATGAAGCGGCAGGCCTGGTGCGGAGTCTGGTGAAAAAAGGATTTTTGTGTGAGCCGGAAAACGGACATCTGGAACTGAGCGATAAGGGAAAACTGGAAGGTATGGAGTGCCTTGCACGCCATGAGAAACTGACACAGTTCTTCCAGATGGTAAGCGGAATGGATCAGCAGAGGGCGCAGGAAGATGCCTGTAGAGTGGAACATTATATCAGTCCGGAAGGATTAAAAGGAATTGAAAACTTTCTGCAGTATGGTGACGTATACGATAGAGTTTATGACGATATGGACTTGTATACCTTTTATGAGGATGGTGAGTTCCCGATGGCATTCGGACTGTATGAACCGGAACGACGCAATCCAAGGTTCCTTGCACCAGAGTACGGGAAACTGGAACACTCGGTCATATTGAGAGTGAAAAAGTCCCAGAACTGCTTCCTGCTCAAGACAAAAAAAGATGAATCTATCGGATGTGTATGGTACAGAAGAGACGAAGAATGGATACAGGCGAAAGAAGAAAAAGGTGTTTATCAGTTACCGACAGACATCTGTACTTATACTGCGAATACAGGAATCCCGATTACAGAAGCAGTGGCAATCATTGCGATTACACGCTTTGAACAGAAGCCATTGCCAATCGATTATCGGGAATTGAATATTCATGTATGGTGACGAAGAGAGGACAAAGAAAATGGAAAAAGGTGAACATCTAAAGAGACAGAACAGACCTACGATGCTGCAACTGCAATATTTACAAGGTCTGTCAAGAGTAGAAAAGAAACGTGGAGCTCAGGGAAGTATCGCAGAATATTATGGCGTGAACCGTTCAACGGTGAACCGCTATTTTAAGAACTGCATAGAAAGAGGAATTCTGACAGAATCACTGGAATTTACCGCAGCAGGTGAAGAATGGCTGGAAAGATATACCAAGCTGTATGAGAATCTTGAAAAATATCTGGAAGAAATCGGTGCAAAACCGGAAGAAATCGAGGAATCACTGGATATTATGGTGGAGAATATCGACATCCACATGCTGGAACTGATGATTAACGCCTATGCAGAGAAAAAATCAGTATACAAGAAAAAAGAGAATGAACTGGATCAGGAGATACAGCACAATCTGCAGAAATGTGAAAGGCATCCGGTAGTGTTCCGGCTTTACCGGATGAATAAAAAGCAGGGGCAGGGAAGAGACTCTATGGCGATGAGAGGATTTGAAGAAATAGCCGAAATCGTTCAGGAGAATGGAGAAAGCTATCTGGAATTAAAGCTGAAAGAGATGGCAGCACACTCCAGAGTGAGTGGTGAAATGATGGCTGGAAAACTGAAAACATTGAAGTATGAGCATAATGAAGTTTTGGAAGAAGCAAGAATAGAGAATAATATAGTGAAAATCCCGATGGAAGCGTGCAGAATCCACCGATGGACGGGGATTGGCACGATGGGAATTGTACCAGTTACCGTTACCTGCAGCGTAGGACCAATGCACATGCCGGAAAGCACTGCACTATTATATTTCTGGGTATAAATAAGAAGTGAGAAAAATTCTCATTTACGCATATCATGTAACAAAATAAGAAAAAAATTCAATAAAGTGCCGTTGTTGATAAAACACTATCAATAACGGCACTTTTACGTCTATTGTTGTCTGAATAGCAACAAAATCAAAGGAAATAACGGCTCATTTGTTGCAATTCAGGCAACAAATTTGTGCGAAAATGGTGTTGACATCAGATGGCAAATTATGGTATCTTTCAGACAAGGAGTTAGATACGGGTAACCGGAAATATTCTCGTAGAACTCTAAACATCATAACTAAAGATTTATTAGCAAAAAGCTATAATAGTGGATTGAATATCAGCAATCTTGCAGATGGTGTATATTCTATTACCGAAAATATGGTGAAAGTTGATAAAACAACAGCTTCTATGTCGGATGCAGCGATTAATCATACTATTAAATTGACTGTAAAGAATGGTAAATATTATATTACTTTGAACTTCAATGGTTTGACGGTGGGACAGAAACTTGGATATTTAAGTCAGCTGAAATATTTCACAACAGGTTATACACTTGATAAGTATGGAAATCTGCAGGGAACACTTGCTGATGTTACAGTTACATTCCTGTTGGCAGATACCATCGGAAGAACGATAGCTGCTCCGTATGAGGTATCCGCATCCATCATTATGAGTGTGGTCGGAGGCCCATTCTTCATCATTCTGTTAAGGAGGTCTAAGAAGTATGCGAAGTAAAGAAAAGAATATGGATTTGACTTCTACAGAGAATGAAGCAGCAAAGAAAGTGAAAAAAGCGGATAAGTGGGCAGACAAGCCTGCGATGGAAGTTAGAGATCTGCACTTTTCCTATGGAAAAAATAAAGTCTTAAAGGGCGTATCCCTGAAGATTGAAGAAGGTAAAATCACAACGATTATGGGAGCAAACGGATGTGGAAAATCTACATTGTTTTCCCTGATGACGAAAAACTTATATCCGAGAAAGGGAAATATTTTCCTCAAAGGAAAGAATATCCAGAACCTGAATTTAAAAGAATTTGCCAGAAAGGTTGCGATTGTTCAGCAGTATAACAGTGCATCAGACGATATCACCGTTGAGAATCTGGTGGCATTCGGAAGAACCCCACATAAGAAAATGATGCAGGGAGACAGTGCCGAAGATGAGCGTATGATCCAGTGGGCATTGGAAGTAACCAATCTGACAGAATATCGTGACAAGGGTTGATGGCAGAAAATTTGTATTGGCGGTGTAAGAAGATGAAAAATCCTTTAAAAGTAGTATGGATCGTGCTTGGATTTCTTTGTCTGGGACTTGGTACGATAGGAATTGTACTTCCTATCCTGCCAACCGTTCCGTTTTATATGGCAACACTGTTTTGCTTTGCAAAGAGTTCTAAGAAACTGCACGACTGGTTCGTAGGAACGAATCTTTATAAGAAACATCTGGACAGTTTTGTTCAGAAAAGAGCCATGACAATAGGAACAAAATGCAAGATTATCGGAATGGTAACGGTAGTCATGGCAATCGGCTTTATCTGCATGAAGAATGTACCAATCGGAAGAATCTGTATCGCAGTTGTGTGGGTATGCCACCTGTTTTACTTCTTCTTAAGAGTTAAGACAGAAAAGCCTGAAGCTGAAATGGCAGAAAGCGTAGAGTAAGATGGACAAAGTAGAAAAGAAACGGCAGAAAGAACAGTATGTCGTGGAAGAGATGATCCGGCTGTATTGCCGAAAAAAACATCCGAAAGAAAAAAGACAGGAAGGGCAGATGTGTCCTGACTGTCAAAAACTTTCGGATTATGCAAAACAAAGAAGTCAAAAGTGTCCATTTATGGAAGAAAAGACGTTTTGTGCGAATTGTAAGGTACATTGTTATAAGCCGGAGATGAGAGAACAGATCAGGCAGGTTATGCGGTTTTCAGGACCAAGGATGCTGTTGTATCATCCGGTGCTTGCTATCTGGCATCTGGTGTGTAGCAACAAAGAGAAGAAAAAGTAAGGAGTTACTTATGATTAAAACAAGACTGGTGGGGCTGTTGTCCCACGCAAAAAAGTATATCGTGTATACGATTTTGTGGCAGTGGGCAGCCCTCCTGTCGCAGGTATTGGCAGTCTTTTCTATCGCAGATTTACTGGAACGGGTAGTGTACCGGGCAGTAACCGTACCGATCATTGAGCGGACAATACTGATTTTAGTTCTGGTTGTGGTGATCCGATTTATCTGTGAACGGATGGGAGCAAGGTCTTCCTATCTGGCGTGTGTGGATGTAAAGCGGATTCTGCGTGAAAAGATTTATGAGAAAATGTTAAAGCTGGGAGCTTCCTACAGTGAGCAGGTATCCTCTTCGGAGGTCGTACAGGTGTCAACTGAGGGTGTGGAGCAGTTGGAAACATACTTTGGAAAATATCTTCCACAATTATTTTACAGCCTGATCGCACCACTGACATTATTTATCATTCTTTGCAGAGTGAGCCTGAAAGCGAGTGTGATCCTGCTGATCTGTGTACCGCTGATCCCGATTTCTATCGTGGTGGTACAGAAGATTGCAAAGAAATTACTGAATAAGTATTGGAGCATCTATACTGGACTGGGAGATTCGTTCCTTGAAAATTTACAGGGACTTACCACACTGAAGATTTATCAGGCAGACCAGCAGAAAGCAGACGAGATGGATGTGGAATCCCAGAACTTCCGTAAGATTACGATGAAGGTGCTGACCATGCAGCTCAATTCAACCAGCGTGATGGATATTGTGGCGTATGGTGGAGCTGCGATCGGTATGGCGGTTGCGGTATCTGAATTCTTAAAAGGAAATATCAGTGTAGCAGGAACGTTATGTATCGTTCTGCTTGCCAGCGAGTTTTTCCTGCCGCTCAGACTGCTTGGTTCATTCTTCCATATCGCAATGAATGGTATGGCAGCGAGTGATAAGATTTTCAAGATTTTAGATTTGCCGGAACCACAGGCTGGAGAAAAAACACTGCCGGATGGAGCGTTAGATGTTACATTAAAAGATGTGCACTTTTCTTATGAAGAGGACAGAGAGATTTTAAAAGGAATCAATCTGAATCTTCCGGCAGGAAGTTTTGTATCTCTGGTTGGTGAATCCGGATGTGGTAAGAGTACGATTGCAGGAATCCTTGCAGCAAAGAACCGGGGATATAACGGAGAAATCATCATCGGTGGCGTACCGCTTAATGAAGTGAATGAAACCAATCTGATGCAGAGGGTTGTTCTGGTTCGCCATAACAGCTACCTGTTCAAAGGTACAGTAGAAGAAAATCTGAAGATGGCAAAACCGGACGCAACGAAAGAAGAGATGGAAGCTGTTCTTCAGAAAGTCAATCTCTTAGGGTTCTTACAGACACAGGATGGCTTGCAGACACAGTTGCTGGAAAAAGCAAGCAACCTGTCCGGCGGTCAGTGTCAGAGACTGGTGATTGCCAGAGCATTGCTTCGGACAGACAGTGCGGTTTATATTTTTGATGAAGCTGCATCCAATATCGATGTGGAAAGTGAAGAACTGATCATGAATGTGATTCACGAACTGGCAAAGACAAAGACGGTACTTCTGATCTCCCACAGACTGGCAAATGTCGTGAAGTCTGACAAGATCTATTTCTTAAAAGACGGAGAAATCAAAGAAAGCGGAAAGCATGACGAACTGATGAGCCAGAATGGTGCGTACAGACATCTGTATGAAAGCCAGATGGCACTGGAAAACTATGGAAAAGGAGGAATGGCATAATGAGTGAAAATACGAATACAACAAAACGCAGAAGTGCCATCCAGATCATGGGAAGTCTGATTGGTCTGGTAAAACCCCTGCTCCATATCATGCTGGCAGCAATCATCCTTGGAACATTGGGGTATTTGTGTGCAATCTTCCTGACAATACTGGCAGGACAGGTCATCGTGCATGGACTTCTGACAGGAGTAGCCGGAATGATTGTTCCGGTGGACAATATGTGGCTGGTATTTACTCCAGTAAAAACGATTATTACAGTCATGATCGTAATTGCAGTGCTTCGTGGAATCCTGCATTATGTGGAACAGTATTGTAATCATTTTATCGCATTTAAGCTGTTGGCAATCATCCGTCACAAAGTATTTGCGGCACTGAGAAAGCTCTGCCCTGCAAAACTGGAAGGACGGGATAAGGGAAATCTGATTTCGATTATTACAACCGATATCGAATTACTGGAAGTGTTCTATGCACATACCATTTCCCCGATTGCGATTGCAACGCTGACCTCAATCATTATGGTGATTTTTATCGGAAGATATCACTGGTTAGCAGGAGTGCTTGCACTGGCAGCTTATCTGGTTGTCGGTGTAGCCATCCCGATGTGGAATGGAAAACGTGGCAGCCAGAAGGGAATGGAATTTCGGACAAACTTCGGAGAACTGAACAGTTTTGTTCTGGATTCTTTACGTGGACTGGACGAGACCATCCAGTACGGACAGGGTGAAAAGAGAAAAGAGCAGATGTCTGAGCGTTCCAAAAATCTTGCAGGAATGCAGGAAGATTTAAGCAAAATGGAAGGCTTACAGCGTTCATTTACGAACATGGTTATCCTGCTTGCATCTTTTGGAATGCTGGCACTGACCATCTGGCTGTATGACAAAGGAACGATGGGATTCGAGGGAATCTTAACCTGTACCATCGCAATGATGGGTTCTTTCGGACCGGTAGTAGCATTATCAAGCCTTTCCAATAACCTGAACCAGACACTGGCAAGTGGTGAGCGTGTTCTTTCTCTTCTGGAAGAGACACCGCTTGTGGAAGAAATTCCGGGTGACGTGGAAACTTCCGGTGCAGAGAGCATGGAACATGAATTTACAGGAGCAGAGGCAGAGCATGTAACATTTGCTTATGATAATGAGGTTATTTTAGATAACTATTCACTGAAATTACAGCCGGGTAAAATCACAGGGATTCATGGTGCGAGCGGCTCCGGAAAATCTACGCTCTTAAAACTGCTGATGCGGTTCTGGGATGTGCAGGATGGAAGTGTATCGGTAGACGGTACAGATGTCCGCAAGATTCCGACCAAGCATTTGAGAGATATGGAAAGTTATGTCACACAGGAAACGCACCTGTTCCATGATTCGATTGCAAACAATATCGCAATCGCAAAGCCGGGAGCATCCAGAGAAGAGATTATGGAAGCTGCAAAGAAAGCGTCTATCCACGATTTCATTATGACACTTCCGAAAGGATATGATACAGAAGTCGGAGAACTGGGTGATACGCTGTCCGGTGGTGAAAAACAGAGAATCGGAATTGCAAGAGCATTTCTCCATGAATGCCCCCTCATTCTACTCGATGAGCCTACATCGAACCTCGACTCTTTAAATGAGGGAATTATCTTAAAATCATTGAAAGAATCGGCCAAGAAGAAAACAGTTGTCTTGGTATCCCACAGAGTATCCACAATGAATGTGGCAGATGTGGTATATGAAATGGAGAACGGCAGAATTTCTTAACAGCAGGAATGCAGAAGAAATACTTTCCAAAAGGGGATAAAGTAGTATATGAAACTTGGAGAATCCAAAGAAGATTATCTGGAAGCGGCGTATGTATTGAAACGTCAGAAAGGATATGTTCGTAATTCTATGCTTAGTGATTATCTGAACTATTCCAAAGCGAGTGTTTCAGTTGCAGTACGTGGACTGCTGGCAGATGGATATGTAATAAAAGACCGATATGGCAGCATTGAACTGACAGAAGAAGGAAGAAAGATTGCAAAAAAAATCTATGCAAGGCATGTGCTTTTAGAAGAATTTTTACGACGAATAGGAGTATCTTCGGAAACTGCAAATCATGATGCGTGTCGGATGGAACATACAATCAGCGAAGAATCTTATAAAAAGATTCAAGAATTGGTACAGAAGATGAAGGAAGAGAATACGTTAAACGAAGAAATGAAATTAACGAATTAAATCAAAAACAGGAAAGGCGGTGGAGAGATTTCACTGCCTTTTCTACTTTAAAAATGAAGTAACATAAGAAAAGGGATACAAATGAAAAAAGTATTGATTGCTGCGGATGAGGTAGATAAGTGGAGTCAACTTTGTGAAGGGTTAAAAAATGAGTGGGAATGTACGACCGTTAATCTGGATGTGTTTGAAAAATTCCATACCATAGCGGTCTATGACGCAGTATTGATGCTTGTGAGAAATGATAACGGAAAGCTGGGCAGGCTGATTTGGGAGGTCCGGCAGTACAGCAGGGCTCCGATTATTGTAGTGATACCGGGGATTCAGGCGGTAAAAAAGTATATCGAATGGGGTGCAGACCTGGTATTTCCACATCCTTCGGTCAGCTTGATCAACACGTACCTGTATGCATTACTCAGACGTTCCGATATCACATGGAACACTGGAAGAAAAAGAGAAAAGCAGGAGATCATAAGGAAAGGAAAACTTCTAATTGACTGCCGTTATCATACTGTTTACTGGGGGAAGCATGAGCTTGCAACCCTAAATGAGCGAGAAAAGGCATTCCTGTATCTGTTGGCAGATGCCTCCAGACAGGTAGTTACCCATGAGATTATCTTTGAACAGTTATGGAAAGAACCATATGGAGATGACTCTGCCAACATGATCTGGTGTTTTGTACGCAGACTCCGCAAAAAAATGGAAAAGACAGAACCGGAGGCTGCAAAGATAATTCAGAGTATACGAAAGGTGGGATATTATTTAGATATAGACAGACATTGAGCAAAATGTAGAAAAATGTCGAATTATGCGAAAAGTGACTGGCAGATGACTGTTACATTACACAGTTCTGACAGTCTTTTTCTATATACTTCTTTTTGTGGTGTTTTAGTAAGGCATGACAAGGAGAAGAGTTATATTTGCATCAATGGAAGTCCTTAAAAAAACAAAAGAGTAAGGGAAAAAGAAGTGCTGTAATCGAAGAGGTTGCAGCATTTTTTTATTCGACATTTTTCGAACATTATAACGTACATATCCGGTCACCGCCATGCTCCGATTTGATTTCTATACCAAAAATCAGATCGGAGGAAAGATAAATGGCTTATAACAAGACAAGTGAAGAACGAAAGTGGAATTATTGGAAAGAACAGGAAGAAAAGAAATTGCGTGAACTGGGAATGGAAGAAGAGAAGATCCAAAAGCTGCGCCAGATGGACAGGGAAGATTTTCTGGAAGAGCGCAGATACCGGGAACATCTGGATGAAATGATGCAGGATATGGATTCCATAAAACAAAGGGACAGAGGACGGTTTGCACAGGACATCCGAGAACTTTTAGACAACATTGGAGACCGACGGATTTATGAATTATTAAAGGGCACAGAACATCAGATATTATACAGATAAAACAGATCAGATAGAGGTTGAGTTTTTCGAAGTGACGAAAGAATGAGCATGTCAAAAGTCTGATCGAGAAGGGCTGTAATGTGGTATGTGTGAATTTGGTTGACCGTACAGAGCCTACAACAATAACTGATCTTGCGGAGAATAATAATGTTCCGATTATTTTCTTTAATCGTGAACTGGTGGCTGAGGATCTCGAACGCTGGAAAGATTTGTACTATGTGGGTGCGGATGCTTCGGAATCAGGGACACTGGAAGGAGAACTGGCAGCAGATGCATTTGGAGCAGCACATGCTTTTTTGATGGTAGGAGGCACTACGAGCTCCGTCCAGACGATGGTCCTGACTGCCTGCAAACGTGGAGATGAGATCATACTGCCTCGTAATGTCCACAGGAGTGTTTTGAATGCACTTGTTTTATGCGGTGCGATTCCTGTTTATGTAAACCCGGAAGTAGATCAGCGGCTTGGAATTTCCCTTGGAATGAAAAGGGAGCAGGTGGAGAAAGCGATAAAAGAACATCCAAAGGCAGTTGCAGTACTGGTAAACAATCCGACTTATTATGGAATATGCAGTGACCTGCGTGCGATCGTCAAGATGGCCCATGATGCAGGAATGCTTTGCCTGGCAGATGAGGCACATGGAACTCATTTTTATTTTGGCGGAGGTCTGCCGGTTTCGGCAATGGCAGCTGGTGCAGATA
>OLNM01002429.1_pt1 | contig 11683 bp, 6 predicted proteins | sample 1672391 | NCBI WGS metagenome assembly OLNM01 (sample SAMEA3136680, study PRJEB25190) | human gut metagenome | reverse complement strand
GCGAAGAGCGTTGCTGCCTAGGCTAGCCCCTTGTCACACAAACTACCGAAGCCTCCAAAAAGGCCGCTACCAAAGCCAAGTCTGCCTCTGTTAAGTCATCACCTAAGGATGCGTAACAAAGCCGTTACAGCTGTAATTACCCGTCCCAGCGTGGCGTAGGATACAAGTCACAACCGTTCCGGGAGAAACATCCCCGGGGGAAAGGAACGTATGAATAAGATCTTCGACAACAAGCAGGAGTTTACCGAGCTCTATCGCGATGCCGTCATGAGCATTAGCGGCAAGAGCGTCGAGGCCGCCAGCGATCTGGATCGCTTTAACGCCTTGGCCAAGCTCGTGGCCGAAAAGGCGCGCACCGTTGCCACCAAGAGCGACGCCCGCGCCACCGCCGAGGGCAAGAAGCGTGTGTACTACTTCTCGATCGAGTTTTTGATCGGCCGCCTGCTCGACAACTACCTGCTCAACTTTGGCGTGCGCGACATGGTCGCCGAGGCGCTCGACGATATGGGCCTTGACCTGTCCGTCATCGAGAGCCAGGAGCCCGATCCGGCGCTGGGCAACGGTGGCCTGGGTCGTCTGGCCGCATGCTTCCTGGATTCCATGGCAGCCGAGGGCATTGCCGGCTACGGCAACGGCATGCGCTACCGCTACGGCCTGTTTAAACAGGAGATCGTCAACGGCAGCCAGGTCGAAACCACCGACGAGTGGCTCACCAACGGCTATCCCTGGGAGGTCCGTCGTCAGGACAAGGCCGTGACCATTAAGTTTGGTGGCCGCGTCGAGGGCTTTGAGGAGAACGGCCGCACGTTCTATCGAACCGTGGACACGCAGGACATCCTGGCCGTCCCTTATGACATCCCCGTGGTGGGCTATGCCGGCGAGACCGTCAACAAGCTGCGCGTCTGGGCCGCTGAGCCGGTCGAGGAGCACTTCGATTTGGAGGCCTTCAACCGCGGCGACTACGCCCTGGCCGACGCCGAGCGCGCCGAGGCCGAGGCTATCAGCGCCATCCTCTACCCCAACGACGCCGGTGAGCACGGCCGTCTGCTGCGTCTGAAGCAGGAATACCTGTTTGTCTCAGCCGGCATCTATAGCCTGCTCGACACCTTTGAGAAGGAACACGGCGCGAACTGGGAGCTGCTGCCGCAGTTTGTGGCCATCCACACCAACGATACGCACCCCGCCATGTGCGGCCCCGAGCTCATGCGCATCCTCATCGACGAGAAGAAGCTCGAGTGGGATGACGCCTGGAACATCGTGACGCAGGTCGTGAGCTACACCAACCACACCATCCTGCCCGAGGCCCTGGAGAAGTGGCCCATCGGCACGTTCTCCAAGCTCCTCCCCCGTGTGTACCAGATCATCGACGAAATCAGCCGTCGTTGGCATGAGTCGTTCGATACTACGCAGGAAGGCTGGCAGGAGCGTCTGCGCCAGACCGCCATCCTATGGGACGGCGAGGTTCGCATGGCCAACCTGTCCGTGATCTGCAGCCACAGCGTCAACGGCGTGGCCAAGATTCACTCCGATATCATCAAGAACAATGTGCTCAAGGACTTCTATGCCCTAACGCCCGAGAAGTTCAACAACAAGACCAACGGCATCTCGCACCGTCGCTTCTTTGCCGAGGCCAACCCCACCTACGCCAAGCTTGTGACCGAGGCTATTGGCGACGGCTGGCTCAAGGACGCCTTTGAGCTTGAGAAGCTTAAAGAGTTTAAGGACGACACCGAGTTCCTGAAGGCCGTGGGTGCCTCCAAGCGCGCCAACAAGGAGCGTCTTGCCGCCTACGTTAAGGCAGAGACCGGTCTGGTTATTGACCCCAACACCGTCTTCGATGTTCAGGTAAAGCGTTTTCATGCCTACAAGCGCCAGCTCATGAACATCATGAAGGTGATGGACATCTACAACCGCCGCATCGCCAATCCCAACTTCCACGTGACACCGACGACCTTTATCTTTAGCGGCAAGGCTGCCTCGAGCTACACCTTTGCCAAGGAGACCATCCGCCTCATTAACTCCGTTGCCGAGGTCATCAACAACGACCCGCGCGTCAACGAAGTCATGAAGGTCTGCTTTATCCCCAACTTCCGCGTGAGCAACGCCCAGCTCATCTACCCTGCCGCCGAAATTTCGGAGCAGATTTCCACAGCTGGCAAGGAGGCCTCGGGCACGTCCAACATGAAGCTCATGATGAACGGCGCCATTACGCTGGGCACCCTCGACGGCGCCAACATCGAAATCGCCGATTTGGCCGGCCGCGAGAACGAGGCGATCTTTGGCCTGACCGCTCCCGAGGTCGAGCAGCTCTGGGCATCGAACAGCTACTTTGCGTGGGATACGCTCAACAATGATCGCGAACGTCTGGGCCGCGTGATGGATGAGCTCAAGGACAACACGTTTGCCGGCCTTTCGGGCAACTTTGAGAGCATCTACAACGAACTTATGAACAACAACGACCCCGACCTGGTCATGGCAGACTTCCGCAGCTACGTGGATGCATGGGAGAAGCTCACCGGCAGCTACGGCGACCAGGAGACCTGGAACCGCAAGGCGCTGCTCAACACCGCCTCCTCGGGCTGGTTCTCGAGCGACCGCACCATTCGCGAGTACCGCGACGAGATCTGGCACGCTTAAAGGCCGCGAGTTCCCTTTGCCGCACGGCATTACTCGACGGGCGCGACCGAGCGCCGCGCCCGTCGCTAATGGGTTTAGGAACATCGATGACAGAAGGAGAAATCGATGAGTAAGAAAGAATGCATCGCGATGCTCCTCGCAGGAGGACAGGGCAGTCGATTGGGGGCACTCACCCAAAAGATCGCTAAGCCGGCGGTTAGCTTTGGTGGCAAGTTCCGCATTATCGACTTTTCGCTGTCCAACTGCTCCAATTCGGGCATCGACACGGTGGGCGTTCTGACGCAGTATCGTCCCTACCTGCTGCATGCCTACGTGGGCTCTGGCGAGGCGTGGGATCTGGACAGCCGCGACGGTGGCGTGTCGATCCTGCCGCCGTACGAGACGCAAACCGGTGGCGCATGGTATGCGGGCACGGCTGACGCCATCACGCAGAACCTCGACTACATCAAGTCCAACGACCCCAAGTACGTCCTGATTCTTTCGGGCGATCATCTGTATCGCATGGACTACCGCAAGATGCTCAAGACGCACATTGAGAACAATGCCGACCTGACGGTGAGCGTTATACCCGTGCCGTGGGAGGAGGCCAGCCGCTTTGGCATCCTGACCACCGACCCCGAGGACGGCCGCATCACCAAGTTCACGGAGAAGCCCGAGAAGCCCGATTCGAACCTCGCGTCCATGGGCATCTACATCTTCTCGGCCGACGTGCTGATCGAGGCGCTCGAGCAGGACGCTCTGGACCAGCGCTCGAGCCACGACTTTGGCAAGGACATCATCCCCAAGCTGCTCGGCGAGAACAAGCGCCTGTACAGCTACGAGTTCCACGGCTTTTGGAAGGACGTCGGCACCATCGCCAGCTTCCACGAGACCTCGATGGACCTGCTGGGCAACAACCCCGAGTTCGATCTGTTTGACAAGAGCTTCCCCATCATGTCCAACATCACCACGCGTCCGCCGCACTACATTGGCCCGGACGGTCGCCTGGACGACTGCCTGGTCTCCAATGGCTGCAAGATCTACGGTACCGCTCGCCACTCGATCCTTTCGACCGATGTCATCATTGAGGAGCGCGCCGTGGTCGAGGACTCCGTGCTGCTGCCGGGTGCGCATGTTAAGAGCGGCGCGCACATTTGCCGCGCTATTTTGGGCGAGAACTCCACGGTCGAAGAGGGCGTGAAGCTCGGCTCTGTCGATACCACCAAGGATACGGCCGTCGTTGGAAATGACGTCGTTGTCGGGAAGGGGGAATGATCCGATGATCAATCGCAAGGCCATCGGCTATATCACCGCTAACTACTCTTCGACCTACGGCAGCGTGCTGCTCAAGGATCGCCCCATCGCGTCCGTTCCGTTTTTGGGCCGCTACCGCCTGATCGACTTTCCGCTGTCCAACATGATGAATGCCGGCATTAAGACCGTCGGCGTTGTCATGCCGGGCAACTACCGCTCGCTGATCGACCACGTGGGCTCGGGCAAGGACTGGGGCCTGGACCGCAAGAAGGGCGGCCTGTTCATGGTGCCCGGCAACGCGTATGGCACCACCAAGGGCGGCATGCGCTTCTTGCTCCGCGACATCATCTCCAACAAGACGCTGTTCCAGCGCTCGGACAAGCCTTATGTTGTGATGATGGGTACCAACGTCATCTTTAACATGGACCTCAACACCATCATCGAGGCGCACGAGAAATCCGGTGCCCAGATGACCGTGGTGTACTGCAAGGCCACGCACAACGTCGAAGACGAGACCAAGCTCGATATCAACGAGAACGGCCGCCTGACGGGCGTGAGCGCCGGCGTCGCGTACGGCGACAACGCCTCTATGGACTGCTGCATCGTCAACCGCGAGACGCTGCTCGAGATCATCGACCACTACCAGGCCGCCGACTATCTGGACCTGCTCGAGGCGCTCCAGGGCGACTTTGGCAACATCGACGTGTGCAGCTATGAGTACAAGGGCGAGGTCGTGGGCGTGTTTAGCGAGAAGTCGCTGTATCGTCGCAGCATGGACCTGCTCGACCAGACCGTGGCCGATCGGCTCTTTGACCCCGAGCGCCCGATCCTGACCAAGGCCCACGACGTGCCGCCTTCGCGTTACGCGACCGGCAGCCACGCCTGCAACTCGATCATCTCGGCCGGCTGCATCATCAAGGGCACCGTGCGCAACTCGATCCTGTCGCGCGGCGTTGTGATCGAGGAAGGCGCCTCGGTGACCAACTCGATCATCAACCAGAGCTGCATCATCAAGAGCGGCGCCCGTGTTGAGAACGCCATCCTGGACAAGAACAACGTGGTTCCCACCAACACCGAGCTTCGCGGTACGCCCGAGAACATCCTGGTGCTGGGCAAGGCTCCGTTAACTTCCGATACCACCATCGCTCGTTAACGTTGGCACCACATAATCGCACGTAACTTGTAGAATAGTCGCCCGGTTAGCGCCAGGCGGCTATTCTCGAATTGCAACATGGGAGACATAATGGCACAAACCAGCAAAAAGATGCAGATCGTGTTTGCCTCGGCCGAGTGCGCGCCGTTTGTTAAGACCGGCGGCTTGGGTGACGTAGCGGGCTCGCTGCCTGCGGCACTCGTGCGCGCTGGCGCCGAAGTCATTGTGATGGTGCCCAAGTACGCCACCATCAAGGACGAGTACAAGGCGCAGATGGAGCACTTTGCCGACTTTTACGTGAGCCTGAGCTGGCGCAACGAGTACTGCGGGTTGGAGAAGCTCGAGCACGACGGCGTCACCTATTTGTTCGTGGACAACGAGCACTACTTTGCGCGCGACTATCCCTACGGCTTCTTTGACGACGGCGAGCGCTTCGCGTTTTTCTCCAAGGCCATCACCGAAAGCCTGCAGCACCTGCCCGAAGGCTTTGAGTGCGACATCCTGCACTGCAACGACTGGCAGACGGCGCTGGCGCCCGTGTTCTTGCGAGAGTTCTACCAAGGCCTGCCGCTGTACGACCGCGTCAAGACCGTGTTCTCGATCCACAATGTGGCGTTCCAGGGCCAGTTTAGCGACACCGTGATGGAAGACATACTGGGTATGGCGCATATTCCGGCAGCCGCCACGCAGTTGCGCTGTGACGCCTGCAGCATTAACTATATGCTGGGCGCGCTGCACTATGCCGATGCCATCACCACGGTGAGCCCCACCTATGCGGGCGAGATCCAGACGCCCGAATTTGGCGAGGGCCTGGACGGCGTGCTGCGCGAGCGTTCGTACGCTCTGCAGGGTATCCTCAACGGCATTGACGTTGTGGGTTTTGATCCGGCGACCGACAAGCGCATTGCCGCCAACTACACGGTTGATGACCGTGCGGGGAAGGCTGTATGCAAGGCCAAACTGCAGGAGGAGCTGGGGCTCGAGATTCGCGACGATCGCCCGCTTATGGTGATGGTCACGCGCCTGACGCGACAGAAGGGCATGGACCTGGTCATGTACGCGCTCGACCGCATCCTGTCCGGTGGCGTTCAGGTGGCCGTGCTGGGTACCGGCGACCGCGACTACGAGGACGGTCTGCGCTACTTCCAGTACAAATACCCCGGCACCATGGCGGCGCGTATCGAGTTTGACCCGGCACTTTCGCAGCGCATGTACGCCGCCGCCGATATGTTCCTGATGCCTTCGAAGTTTGAGCCCTGTGGCCTGTCGCAGATCATCGCCATGCGCTACGGCACCCTGCCCATTGTGCGCGAGACCGGTGGCCTGAAGGACACCGTGCAACCGTACAACGAGTTTACCGGCGAGGGCACGGGCTTCTCATTTAGTCACTTTAACGGCGACGAGATGGGCGACGCGGTGTTCCGCGCGGCTCGCCTGTTCTGGGATAACCGCGAGGCCTGGAATCAGCTGGTCACGCAGGCCATGAGCCAGGACTTTAGCTGGACACGTTCGGCCGATAAGTATCTGGACCTGTACTTCTTTATGCACCCGGAGATTGAGAGGCCGGTGGCAGTGGAGGCTGCTGCGGCTGTGGAGGAGCCGGCTGCCGAGGCCGAGCCTGCGGCACCCGTTAAGGAGCCCGCTGCTGCCGAGGAGCCCAAGGCCGAGGAGAAGCCGGCTGACGACGGCGAGGTAAAGCCCACGGCGAAGCCTGCCGCCAAGAAGACGACGACCCGCAAGACGACGGCTAAGAAGGCCACGACCACGAAGGCCACTACGAGCAAGACCACCACTGCCAAGGCGACCACCACGCGCAAGCGTACGACCGCCGCTGCCAAGAAGGCCGTCGAAGCCGAGGCCGCTCCCGAGGTAATGGCCGAGGCCACCGATGAGGCTACCACCGCTGAGGCTAAGACCGCGGCAAAGGCTCCGGCCAAAACCGCTGCCAAGAAGACGACCGCGACCAAGACCGCAACCAAGACCGCAACCGCCAAGAAGGCCACGGCTACGAAGTCGACGACAACCAAGGCTGCTACGACGAAGGCCGCCGCGAAGACGGCCCCGAAGGCTGCTGCAAAGCCCGCCGTCAAGGTCGAGGAGGCGCCCTCCGAACCCAAGGCCGAGGCACCTGTCGAGGCAAAGCCGGCCGCCAAGACCACCACACGCAAGCGCGCCACGACAACGGCCAAAAAGGCTACGACCAAGACAGCCGCTCCCAAGGCAGAGGCTAAAGCCAAGGACAAACCCGCAGTAAAGGCCGAGCCGGAACCGAAGGCCGCCGAGGTCAAGGCCGCTCCAAAGGCTACGGTAAAGACCGAACCCGCCAAGAAGGCCCCGGTCTCCCCCGCCGCTCCAGCCGAGGAAAAGGCTCCGACCAAGAAGACCTCCGTCCGCAAGGCAACGGCCACCCGCAAGCGCCGCTAGTCCACAGACGATCTAAAACCTAATAGAAACCCTAAACAAGGGGCGCTCCAACCGGGCGCCCCTTCTCTGTAGATAGTTGGTAAAACGATTTTCTAGGACAACCGTTCGCCGATAGTGAGCGACTGTAGTTTATACAACTAAAGTGCAACGGATATACTTATGCACTGTGCGTTAAGCCCATGACCCGCTGGCCATGATTGTATAGAACTGGACCTTACTATGAGATTGATACACAACAGCCGCCTGACGCAGTTTCGCACTCCTTTTGGCGCTGTGACCACTGGAACTTCCGTTTCGCTTTCGGTGATTTTGGAGGATGCCGACCCCAACCAGGCAACGCTCACCCTGCGCACCTGGATCGACGGCATCGGAGAGACCTTGATCCCCATGGAGCACAAGGGCGATGGCATCTTTACCGGTGAGCTCAACTGCGCCGAGCCCTGTCTTGTATGGTACAGCTTTATATGCAATATCGAAGGCCAGTCTGAGGTCCGCTTGGGTGCGCCGCAGGGTCGCACCGGCGGCGAGGGCGTTGTATACGACTACGCCGAGGTTCCGTCCTTCCAGATTACCGTCTACAAGCACCGCGAGAACCGTCCCGCCTGGTACGAGCACGGCATGGTCTACCAGATTTTCCCCGACCGCTACGCCCGCGACGAAAACTGGCGCGAACGCACGCTGGCCGAGGTCGAAAAACCGCGTAAGGGAATCCAGCGTCGCATGGTCGAGGACTGGAACGAGCCGCCCGTGTACGAGCGTGCCGAAGACGGCTCCATCAAGACCTGGGATTTTTACGGCGGCTCGCTCAAGGGTATCCAAAATGACCTGCCCCGCATCGCCGAGCTGGGCTTTACGGCCATCTACCTCAACCCGATCTTTGAGGCCGCGAGCAACCACCGCTACGACACGGCCGATTACACCAAGATTGACCCGATTCTGGGAACCGAGCAGGACTTTACGGAGCTGTGCGAGGCGGCCGAGAAGCTCGGCATTTCCATCATCCTGGACGGCGTCTTCAACCATACGGGCGACGACTCGATCTACTTTAACCGCTACGGCAACTATCCCGGCGTCGGCGCGTGGCAGAGCGAGGACTCCCCGTGGCGCGATGCGTTTACCTTCCACGAGGACGGTTCGTATGACTGCTGGTGGGGCGTGAGCAACATGCCCGCCCTCAACGAGAATTCCGAGCTCGTGCGTAAAAAGCTTCTGGGAAAGGACGGCGTCATTCGCAAGTGGCTGCGCGCCGGTGCCCACGGCTGGCGACTCGATGTGGCCGACGAGCTTTCCGATGACTTCCTGGCCGATATCAAGGCCGCCGTGCTCGAAGAGAAGCCCGATGCGCTGCTGCTCGGCGAAGTCTGGGAGGACGCCTCCAACAAGATCAGCTATGGCCATCTGCGCCGTTATCTGCAGGGCTCCGAACTCGATTCCGCCATGGACTACCCCTTCCGCGACATGGTCATCGGCTTTTTGATGGGCTACAAGAACGCCTATCAGGCTGCCGAGGATATCGAGACACTGCGCGAGAACTACCCGCGCGAGGCACTGGCCTGCGCGCTCAATCTGCTTTCGAGCCACGACCGTCCGCGCATTATCTCGGTGCTCGGCGGTGGTCCCGACGAGTCGCAGCTACCCGAGAGCGAGCGTAGCAAATGGCGCTTGGACGAGAACTCCATGGACCTGGCCAAGAGGCGCTTCTGGTTGGCGACGCTCATGCAGATGACCTTCCCCGGCGTGCCCTCGATCTATTATGGCGATGAGTACGGCCTGGAGGGCCTCACCGATCCGGGCAACCGCCGTACCCTGCCGACAAAGGACCAACTCAACGATTTCGATACGTTGGCCATCGTGAAGAACGCATCCGCCCTGCGCCGCGCGTTGCCTTTTATGGTTGACGGCGAGATCAAGGCCTTCGCGCTTAACGACGACGTCCTAGCCTACACCCGCACGGGCAAAGACGGCGAGGCTGCGACTGTTATCGTCAATCGCAGCCTGCGCAATTCGCACCGCGTGACGATTCCGGCGCTCGGTGAATGCGCGAGTGACGTGATCAGCGGCCACGAGTGCGAGATCCACAACGGTACGGTCACGCTCGATCTGTACCCACTGGGCTCTTCGATCATCTATCACCATGCCGAGAGGCGCCTGCAAGAGCCGCTCGATCATGGCGCGGGCGTCGTGTGCCACATCACCTCGGTTCCGACTGACGATGGCAAGCCGGGTACGATCGGCGCACCCACGCGTCGCTTTATCGACCACCTGGCCGCCATGGGCATGCGCTACTGGCAGGTCCTGCCCGTCAACCCGACGGATTTCTTCCGCTCCCCCTATGCCGGACCCTCGGCTTTTGCGGGTAACATCGACCTGCTGCCCGAGAGTCACGAGGAGCTGGCCGCCGACTTCGCTTCTTGGAAGGCCCACGGTGGCGAAGATGCCGACCCGCTGTACACCGCGTTTAAACATCGCAATGCCGATTGGCTCGAGAAGTACTGCGTCTACATGGCCGTTAAGAAATACTTTGAGGGCGAGTCGCGCCACGATTGGCCGGCAGATGTCGCGCGCTACAACGAGCATCTGATCGACGACAAGCGCTTCCACGACGAGGCCGAGCTTCAGGCGTACATGCAGTACCGCTTTGACCTGGCTTGGTGCGAGCTCATGAACTATGCGCACAAGAAGGGCATCGAGGTCATCGGCGATATCCCGATGTATGTATCGGACGATTCGGCAGATGCGTGGAGCGAACCCGAGAACTTCTGGCTGTCCGATACCGGCAAGGCAATCGAGATCTCCGGTGCGCCGCCCGACAACTTTGCGCCCGAAGGTCAGGTGTGGGGCAATCCCACCTTCCGCTGGGATCACATGAAGGAGAGCGGCTATCGCTGGTGGCTCGATCGCCTGCGCCGAGCGTTCGCGCTCTACGACCGCGTGCGCCTGGACCACTTCCTGGGCTTCCACAACTACTTTAGCATTCCCGCTGGCAAAGCCTGTGCCGACGGCCGCTGGCTTGCGGGTCCGGGCAAGGACTTGTTCCAGACCGCCTACGACGAGCTGGGTCCGCTCAATTTTATTGCCGAGGATCTGGGCTATCTGACGCCTGGCGTTCGCGCTATGGCTTCGACCTGCGGTTTTCCCGGCATGGACGTACTGGAGTTTAGTGACTACGACGTTCGCTGCGGAATTCATCCCACGCCGGACAAAATCCTGTACACCTCGACGCACGACACTTCGACGCTCGCTGGCTGGTGCACGCGCTCCTTTGCAGGCGGCGACGAGCCGAGCGGTATTGAATTGGCAAGCGAGCTCATGGGCAATGCCCTGGCAAGCGATGCTCCGCTCGTTATGATGCCGTTGCAGGATGTGCTGGGGCTGGGCGACGACGCACGTATGAACGTGCCGGGTGTAGCCACAGGCAACTGGACGTGGCAGGCACAAGAGGCAGACGTTGCGGAGGCCGAAGGGAAAACTGCGAAGCTCCTGCGCAGCACCCATAGATTCTGGGGCGAAGCGTGATAAAACCCCCGATATGGGGTACAGTTACAGCTGTTTGAATTTTTGCGGGCAGAGCGATCTGCCCGCTTTGTGCTGAAAAGGAAGTATTATGGCGCGCTACGAATACAAGTGCACGAGCTGCGGCAACGTTTTTGAGGTTGAGCACCCCATGTCCGAGACTCCCGAGGTCGTATGCCCCAGCTGCGGCGCCCCGGCATCCAAGACGTTCTCGGCAAGCGGCATTAAGTTCGACGGCAGCGGTTTCTACAACACCGACCAGCGCAGTGGCGGGTCCAGCACCAGCGCCACAAGCGGTTGCTGCGCCGACTGCCCACATAACCACTAGCGACAAGCGGTCCCGACACCCAGGCTTCCTGATGAGTTGCGGTGAAATAGTTCCTGAATCAGCCCATTCAACGACCAAACAGGAACCATTTCGCCGCAACTTTTCTTTAGATCGGATTTCGGGCTGATGCTAAGTTTGTAACATTTCAAAACTCTGCCGGATTACGGGGCCGAATTGGCAACCTCTATCCATTCCGGTAATTTGCAAATTTCAACAAACCATCTACCTGCGGTTTTATTTAGGCCATTTTTGCTGTGGTCAGGCATCACCAATCTTGCCCCGTAATCCGCTCTACTTTTGATAGCAGCAAGTATGAAACGGGGCTATTTTTCCCACTCTTTAGCTAATTTGGGACGGGGCTTTTTTAGCTGCCCCGACCGTTAATCGACTAAACC
>OLNM01002426.1_pt1 | contig 11706 bp, 8 predicted proteins | sample 1672391 | NCBI WGS metagenome assembly OLNM01 (sample SAMEA3136680, study PRJEB25190) | human gut metagenome | reverse complement strand
CACCAGACGTTATCTGGCATCCTGCCCTGTGAAGCCCGGACTTTCCTCACCTGCATAAAGCAGCCGCGATCATCTATCTTACTTACACCTGTTCGATTATATCTTTTTCTTCCGGAAAAAGCAATATTTTTCTGCCAGACGTATGATTTCCCCATATCCCAGCGCTGCCAGCGGGAACATCATCATGTAATAGGCATACATATACCTGGCCTTTGCTTCCCAGAAAATACTGAACAAAAAGCCCCCGATCACAGCCACTGCCAACAGATGCTGTGTGATCTCACTGTCTTTTCGGACACAGAAGATACAGTAAAACAGACACCCCAGATAGATAATAAACTGTAAACGATCTGCCATCCTCACCACACTGTCAAATAGATCTCCACTCAGCCGGTCTTCCAGTGCCGCCAGTTTCTCATGGTACACATCCCCGTGGTTAAAGTTGAAATACAGTGACTGATAGGTCGGGACATTCCACTGGGACAGAAGTTTTCCCTGATAAAAACCTCTCAGATACCCCGGCTGTGCTTTCATGGCCTGCATGCGCTCCTGCATCATCTCCCGGTAGATCTGATCGCTCTGCTCTGTATTACAGTCCGTTGCATAATATTGTGCCCAGCAATCGCTGTAATACCAGCCGTACCGGCCACCGATCTCTTCCATTCCCAGATACAGGTAAGCCGATGTGGGCAATCCCCGGGAATGCTCCATTCCGGATCTCATCTCATACATTTTATAGATTCCCTGATAGCACAAGAGTGGCAGTGCCAACGCCAGCACCAGTGAAATCAACAGGCGTCTGTCCCATTTTGAGAATATCCTTACCGCGCCGACCATGCAATATGCCACCACCAGGACCAGTGTGTTCTTACGCAGCAGAGTTCCCAGTGTAAGAGCTGTCACAATGCCCACCAGTGATCCCGTTTTTCCATATTTGATATATCGGACCAGCATCCATGCGGAAAACAGGGAACAGAATACCCAGGGAATCTCTCCGTAGACCCAGCTGGCATAAAAGACAGATGCCATACAGCTGCCCGCAAGCAGTGTCCCCATGGCCACCACCGCAAGTCTTCCGGAAACTTCCTTCAGAATGCCGTAAATGCAATAGATACCCGCCACGTTCAGAAGTACGAACACTATCTGGATCACATGATAATCCGCCTCTCCAAGAATCCGGAACAGCATCTCTTCCATGGCCGCCGGTCCCAGCTGATGAGCATACAGACCGCAATAATGATCCGGAGCCAGCGTCCCATAGTCACCCTGTATAAAATCTATGGCCGCACCAATAACCGATGCCTGATCTGCACTCGGCACTCTGTCTACCGCCAGAACCCAGCACAATCCTGCGATTCCCTGCCAAAGCATGCCGAGCGTTACGGCAATTCTTTTGCACCAGATGACGATTTTGTCACCGGCCTTTTTTTCCACTGCCGTCAGAACTGCATACAATAGCAATATCAGCGCTGCTGCCGCCAGATTCCGTATTACGGAATCCGGAATCTCCACCAGAACTTCATGACCTGCCACCGGAAGCATATACTGCAGGGTACGCATGGCATACCATACAAGGAACAGAAGGATCAGGCTGCCCATGATCCGGATCACCCAGTTTGCTGTCTGCTTTACTATCGATTTTATCTTTGGTAAACGACTCTCCACAGGTATTCTCCTTTTCTTACTGTAGAGTAAACTATTCAGAACCATGCATGTAAACTATTCAGCACCACATTCGCAAAATCGCATCTGACGATGCTTACTTTTTGCTCATGTGGTTACTTCGTCGCATCAATCTGCCGCACAGTCTTACGAATGCAGGCATTCGACGCCTGTCAGCAGAATTGCGCTACTCTGAATAGTTTACACATTGAAGCAGCTTCCACCCACAAATTCCCTGCACAGAGAATTATTGGGAAGGCTTTCACTGGTCACACCCAGGAAATACTCCAGGAACTTAAGCAGTCTCTTGGCTTCGTAATATTCCGGTTCTCCCTTATCGATCTGGAACAATAACGGCTCTGCGAACTGCTTTAACACTGCCAGTTCATAGATCAGGACGGAATTAAACATGGCATCCGCATCCTCCTGGAACGGGAAAATATTCTGTTCCTCACCCCGTCGTACAGAAGCCCACATATCGATGGTGCGTCTCGCATCCGCACCTCTGGTCCTCGCATCTCTGACCATACGGCGGAGAAGTCTTCCGTCCGTAGTCGGGATCCGGTTATGCTCATCAATATTGATATTGGTCAATGCACTGATATAGATCTTGTATTTACTCTCCTCGGGAAGTGCATAAGATGTCTTCTCATTCAGACCGTGGATACCTTCGATCACCAGAATATCATCCGGTCCCAGTTGTTTGAAATTGCCCTTATATTCCCGTTTTCCGGTCTTGAAGTTAAAGGAAGGCAGCTCCACACGTTCACCGGCTAACAATCTGCACATGTCGTCATTGAACTGCTTTACATCAATCGCTTCCAGACATTCGAAATTGTAATCACCGTTCTCATCCCTTGGCGTGAATTCTCTGTTCACGAAATAGTCATCCAGTGCAATGGGATGCGGTGTTTTCCCCAGGGTCTTCAACTGAATGGATAATCTGTGGGAAAAACTGGTCTTGCCGGAAGAAGAGGGTCCGGCGATCATGACAAATTTCACGCCGCCCCTGTCTACGATGCTCTTGGCAATCTCGCCGATCTTACGCTCCTGCTGCGCTTCCTGTACTAGGATCAGTTCACTCAGCGACCCACGGCAGATCTGATCATTCAGATCACCTACGGTCTCAATACCGATCTCCTTTCCCCATTCCTCAGATTCTTTCAACGTCCGGAATAACAGCTTTCTCTCTTGAAACGGCTTAACATGTGTAGGATCTTTTTTATCCGGCAGCAGCAGCATAAATCCATCCTCATACGCTATGACATCGAACCACTTTACATAGCCGGCATTGGGCAGCATGTAGCCGTAATAATAATCGTAATAACCGTCCATTTCATAAATATTTACGAAAGAGCCTCTGCGGTAACGGAACAGCTTTTCCTTATCCTTCATCCCCTCTTTCCGAAACAGTTCCATGGCATTATCCAGGGAATAGGATCTCTTCAGAAAAGGTGTCTTTGCCTCCACCAGCTCCCGCATCCGGTTACGGATCTTTGCAGCATTTTCTTCCGTCGCATTGATCTTCTCTTTTGGAGAGATGTAGGAGCCGTTGCCGATGGCAAATTCCACACGACAGCTCTGGGCCGCCTCTCTGCCGTAGACATCAAATACCGCTTTCAAAAACAGCATTGTGGCAGAACGCACATAAGTCTTGTTGCCCACATCATCCTTCAAGGTAAAAAAGGTAACCTCGCAATCCCTTGTCAGTTTCTTGAACAATTCTCTGATCTTGCCGTCTCTGGCTGCCAGTGCGATCAGATTCTCATACTCCTGCTGATAATCGTTGGTCACATCCTCGTAAGTGGCTCCCTGAGGATATTGTCTCTCTTCCCCGTTTATCTTCACTGTGATCATTTTTCTCACCCTGTCCTTCTGTAATCTGCTTTTACAGGTCTTATTTTTCAAACGCAATCCGGTTCCTTGCCATTATCATACCAATCCAGTGCACGGGTAATCAGGGTGATCTCGTCTGCGATCTCCTGTCTGCGGCATATGGTTCTGGGATTGTCCGCATCTGCCTTTTGCTCCATGCGTCCCACGATCTGCTTTCGCTCGGTCAGCATCCATTCCAGATACTCCCGAAGTATCCGGTCTCTGCGGGATAAAAGCAGCGGGCCGAACTTTTCCGCCAGTCCGGGATCCAGACCTTCCGTCTTCCAGGAGTCCCCGACCTTCTGCCGTACCACATCGTCCGTCATCGCACCCAGCCAGCGCACCTTCATCATAAAATAATATTTTCCTTCTTCGTAGATGATATTCTCATCCAGCAGAAGATATCCCTCATCCATCAGGAATGTCCGAAAATGCGGGATCTCCGACTGTGGCTGCAGGATCAGCTCTGCAAATCCCTGTGCCTGTTCTCTTCCTTCGGTAAGAATCTTCTCCATGAGAGGTCCGCCCATGCCGGCACAGATCATCCCGTTCGCCTCTCCGGTCTTCAGGCCGTGCAGACCGTCGGAAAGTCTGGTCTCTATCCTGTCCTGCAGACCATATTCCCGGATATGCTCTCTGGCACGCTCCAGGGGCCCTGACCGCACATCCATGGCGATCACCCGTGGGGAGAGCCCCCTCTGCACGAGATAGACCGATACAAAACCATGGTCACACCCCACATCTGTTATCACAGTGCCGGGAGTGACCATGTCTGTTAAAGCCTGCATTCGATTGGATAATATAACTTCCGCCATTAATCCAGATAATCCTTCAGCTTGCGGCTGCGGCTGGGATGACGCAGTTTGCGCAATGCCTTTGCTTCAATCTGACGGATACGTTCACGGGTAACGTTGAATTCCTTACCTACTTCCTCCAGAGTACGGGCCCGTCCGTCATCCAGACCGAAACGGAGTCTCAGTACTTTCTGTTCTCTCTCTGTCAGAGTACCCAGCACTTCCACCAGCTGTTCCTTCAGCAGGGTAAATGCTGCAGCATCGGAAGGAACCGGTACATTATCATCCTGAATGAAGTCGCCTAAATGGCTGTCTTCCTCTTCACCGATAGGAGTCTCCAGGGATACGGGCTCCTGGCTGATCTTTAAGATCTCACGCACTCTGTCTACCGGCATGTTCATCTCTTCCGCGATCTCTTCGGGGGTCGGTTCTCTTCCCAGCTCCTGCAGCAGCTGTCTGCTCACGCGGATCAGTTTGTTGATGGTCTCTACCATATGCACCGGGATACGGATGGTTCTCGCCTGATCGGCGATCGCTCTGGTGATGGCCTGACGGATCCACCAGGTCGCATAGGTGGAGAACTTATATCCTTTACGATAATCGAATTTCTCTACAGCTTTGATCAGACCCAGGTTACCTTCCTGGATCAGGTCTAAGAACAGCATTCCACGGCCTACATATCTCTTGGCAATACTGACTACCAGACGTAAGTTGGCCTCTGCCAGACGCTTTTTCGCTTCCTGGTCGCCCTCTTCCATTCTCTGGGCCAGTTCGATCTCTTCCTCAGCACTTAACAGGGGCACCTTGCCGATCTCCTTTAAGTACATACGGACAGGATCCTCAATGCTGACGCCTTCCGGTACGGACAGGTCGATGTTCTCCACATCCACTTCGTCCTCATCGGTCAGAATGATCTCTTCGTCATCCACATCATCGTCATCGGTAATACGCAGCACATCTACGTTGTTCTGGTCCAGATACTCCAGAACCTTCTCCATCTGTTCCTCTTCCAGAGGCATGTCCGCAAAGAAGTCACTGATTTCCTGATACTCCAGCACATTCTTTTTCTTTTTCGCCATATTCAGGAGCTCTTTTATCTTCTCCGCAAATTTTGCCTGTGTGTTTTCATCCATTTTCGTGGTTCCATCCTTTCATTGCCATTATTTATAGCCATATTTCGTATTTTTTATAACTGTCCCGAGCCGCAAACCCTATTATTCCAGAGAAATGCGGGCTCTTTGTAATTCTTCCAGTGCTTTTTTGCCTTCCACCGCTTTTTTGACCGCGTTGACATCTGTACCCAGCTGCGCCATATAGTACTGGTAGCTGTTGCGTTTGACTGACACCAGTATGTCATGGAAAGCTCTTTCTCTCTCCTGCTTCGTGGACAATTCGGGAAGCGTTGTATGGAACAGCTCCGCTGCCTGCCTCTGCTCCTCTTCATCCTCAAACATGCTGATGATCCCCGCCGGCTGCAACTGTCCGTTGTCCAGCTCTGCAAACATCTTCTCCGCCACCTTGCGATACAATTCCTCCGTGAAATCCTCCAGAGAAATGTACTTACGTACAATCGTATACAGAGAAGGATCATCTCCGATCCAGGTGATCAGCAGTCTCTGGGACTTCCGTCCGCTCTCCGAAGGATCGCTCTTATTCTGTACTCCGCTGCGGGGACGGGGAATCGGTCTGGCGATTCCCGTCTGGGAAGCATATCCTATGACCATTTTGCGCAGATCATCGGGACGGATCATATATTTTTCGGCAATGGCCTGCAAATAATTCTCCCGCTCCAGATCTTCCGAAAATTCGCACAATTTCTGTGCGATCTCCCGGTGGAACTTCGTCCGCTGTTCCGGATCGCTCTGATCGTATTGTTCACTCAGGATACGGATCTCGAAGTAGAAACTGTTCTCCGCCTGATCGATTCTCTCCTGAAAAGCCTCTTTCCCCAGATTCTTGATAAATTCATCCGGGTCCTTATAAGGACGCATATTGATGACTTTACCGGTAAGCCCGGCCTCCCTGAGAATACCGATGCCCCGGAGTGCCGCCTTGGTTCCGGCACCGTCGCTGTCGTAGGCCAGCAGGATGTTTTCCGCATAACGGTGTAAAAGGTTAGCCTGTTCCACCGTAAATGCCGTTCCCAGGGATGCCACCGCCTGGGTAAATCCCGCCTGATGCATGGCTATGACATCCATGTAGCCCTCGCACAGGATAATATTGCCCGTCCGGGCAGTCCTTGCGAAATTCAGCCCATAAAGATTCCTTCTCTTATCGAAGATCATGGTCTCCGGTGAATTCAGGTATTTCGGTTCCCCGTCTCCCATGACTCTGCCGCCGAAGCCGATGACCCGGTGGTTGATATCCTGTATGGGGAACATGACACGATTCCAGAACTGGCTTCGCAGTCCCCGCTGTTCAGAAAACATTGCCAGTCCGGAGTCTTTGATCTCTTCGTCCGTAAAGCCCTTTTTCCGCAGGTACTGTACCACCTGCTCGCCGTTTTTCCCGGCATAACCCAGTCCGAAATGATGCATGGTCTCATCGGTCAGCTTCCGCCCCGTCAGATACCGCATTCCCACTTCGCCACGGGGGTCCCGCAGCATATAATAAAAATATTTTGCCGCTTCCTTATTGACTTCCAGCAGCCGCATACGTTTGCCGGCTTTTTTCTTCTGTTCCGGTGTCTCCTCCACTTCGGGAAGCTTTACCCCGGCGCGGTCCGCCAGGATCTTAATGGCCTCCGGGAAGGTATCGTTTTCATATTTCATAAGAAACGTATATACATTTCCGCTGGCATGGCATCCGAAGCAATAATACATCTGTTTGTTCGAAGACACCGAAAAGGAAGGTGTTTTTTCGTTATGAAAAGGACAGCAGCCCCAATAGTTGCTTCCCTTTTTTTTCAATGAGACATAGCCCGATATCACATCCACGATGTCATTTCTGGCTCTGACTTCTTCTACCAGTTCTTCGGGATAATACACGTTTTTAACTCCTATTTTATCTTGTACCTATCTCTGCCAGGATTTCGGTATGTAAATATCCTCGTATACCGCTATGGCAAACCGATCCGTCATCGCTCCCACATAGTCGCAGACGACCTTCTCTCTCGGTTCTCCCACGGAAAGAAGATTGAGATATTCTTCCGGCAGATCATCCAGATGCTTCAGGAAATGCTGGTACAATGTCTCCATCAGCATCTCTGCTTTCCCCTCTTCGCTCTTCGCTATCGGGTTCTTGTAAACTCTCTCAAACATGAACTGTCGTATCTTCGTCATGGCTTCCGCCACCGGCTCCGACATCAGGATGTCTCCCTTGTCCATGCTGTTGGTCACGATGTCATGAATGAAATGATCCAGTCTCTCGGTGGGACTGCTGCCGATCACCTCACAGATGTCCTTCGGCACATCCGCTTCCGTGAGGATTCCTCCGCAGATGGCGTCATCCATATCGTGATGAATATAGGCAATTTTATCGGAAAGTCTGACGATCTTGCCCTCCAGGGTGTGGGGCTTTCCAATGGTCTGGTGGTTTCTTATACCGTCTCGCACCTCGTAGGTCAGATTCAGCCCCTTGCCATCCTTCTCCAGAATGTCCACGGTGCGGACGCTCTGTTCGGCATGTTCGAAGCCAAAAGGGCATACTCTGTTCAGCGCACGCTCTCCGGCATGTCCGAAAGGCGTGTGTCCCAGATCGTGTCCCAGCGCAATGGCTTCCACCAGATCCTCGTTCAGCTTTAATGCCTTGGCTATGGTTCTGGCCGTCTGGGATACCTCCAGCGTATGTGTCAGTCTGGTACGGTAATGGTCACCCTCAGGTGTCAGAAATACCTGGGTCTTATCCTTTAGCCTTCGAAAGGCCTTGCAATGGATAATACGGTCTCTGTCTCTCTGAAACACCGGCCGGATATCACATTGTTCTTCCGGTCGCAGACGTCCTTTGGAGTTCACACTCAAGGATGCGTACGGACTTAAATAATCCTTTTCCCACTGTTCCAAGTTTTCTCTGATCGTCATAGTTCCTCCTGCCCCTACTTCTAATATTCTGTGCCTGTCTTAAAAATCCTTTTCTTTCTTTTGAAAAAAATAGTCATTTTTTCTGATTTAAATTATCTGCACACAGAATAGATGAATTCCGCATTCTTATCCATGGCCTCACTGGCCTTTTTGAAGGGTGACATCTGAAAAACATGCCACATTCCGGGGAATCGGTCGATATGGGCAGCGACCCCGGCTTTGATCAGATTTTTATATAGCCGCAGAGAATCGTCCAACAGGATTTCATTCTCTCCCACCTGAATATAGACGGGCGGGAAACCATGAAAGTCTCCAAACAGCGGAGAAATATAAGGATCCGTCAGATCTCTGTCCGGGGCATAGGCCCTGGTCATACGGTCGATGTACTCTTTATCCAGTACCGGATCCAGTTCCGCCTTGGTCTGGAAAGTCTTGCCCTCGCCGGTAAGATCCGTCCAGGGAGACATCAGCACGATTCCTCTGGGAAACAGGCGCTCCTGCTCTTTCAATTTCAACACCAGTGAAAGCGCCAGATTACCTCCGGCCGAATCTCCGGTAATGATCACATCTCTTGCTCCGTAGCCCAAAAGCATCAGATAGTTCCAGGCTTTCATGGCATCCTCCGCAGCTGCCGGATACGGATGCTCCGGTGCCAGTCTGTAATCAAAGCACAGCACATCCATGGAAGTACCCGCCGCCAGCTTTGATGTCAGGGTTCTGGCATAGATACTGCTGCCGGTGGAATATCCGCCTCCGTGGCAATGCAGGATCACGTACTTTTTCATATGAGCCCGGTTCACGCTGACCCACTCCGCATCCATGCCATCGATGTCCACGGGACGGTACTGGATCTCTTTACTGTTGCCGAGCAGCTCGCCAATGTGATCCTGGGATTGTCTGTGCTTCTCCAGATCCGGATTCTCCACAAGACCATGGGCCCTGCGGATGAGCTGCATCAGATTCTGGTTGTTCTTCTCACTGTTTTTTCCTACCAGTGCCATAAGTTCCTCCTGTTCACCAAGTTTTCTCGTAACTATTCAGCGCCTCATTCGCAAAATCGCATCTCCGATGCTTTCCTGAACAACAAGTTCACTTGTTGTTTGCTCATCTGAGGCTGCTTCGCCAAAGAAATATTGTCCAGCCGTCTTACGAATGCGAGCATTCGACGAGGCTTTGCCAATATTTCATGGCTCTGAATAGTGATCAAAAGTGCAATCTTCTGCGCACTGCATTGCGCAGTCTCCTTCGGGATAAAAGGGTGGCGATGGTGATATCGACGATCACGCAGATCGTCAGCACGATAGCCGACCATCCCAGTGCGATCTCCTGTCTCAGGAACCGGTCGATCAGAAGTTCCAGTCCCACGCACAAATCAGCGATTCCCGAGATCAGGTACAGGGCTCCTGTCAGGAAGGACATGGGGAGCTTGCGGATACAGAACGTCACCGCTTCCACCACTGCCGTCACCAGCAATACGATCGGCAGTCCCAGTCCATAGAACCAGCTGTTATGTCCCGTCAGATAAGTCAGCAGATATAGATACACGATCACTGCCACTCCATCCAGCAGAATCGACAGATAAATGGGCTGCCTCGTATAAATAACCACAGGGATCATAATAACCCACAATACCAGGACTACGCCAATCACCGCCAGAGACCACAGACTGCTGCGGAACACAAAAGCGTTTAACAGCCCACAGGTCACCGCCGTAGCCAGTACAATAACCGTCAACAGTACTCCCAGATCTTTTCTTTTTACCACTTCCACCTGTCCCTTTTCCTTTGGAAAAGGGGATGGCTGCTTCTCCGGTTCCGGTGCCTTGGGATTATACACCGGTGTGTCGCACAGAGGGCACTTCTTTGCCGAAGCATCCAGTTCCACACCACAGTTCACACAATATGACATAAGCATTTCCTTTCCAACCGGAGGATCTACCGGTTACTCTCGATCTTCACATGAATACCGTCCTGTACCAGCTTGCGGAAAAACAGTCGTTCCACATCCGTTTCCGCAATACTGCTGGCAAAATTGATGGTCAGAATATCTTCAAAGCTGGCAATGGCACAGTTGGTTCTCGTAGAGAACGGCTGTCCCATATAGATATCAAAACGTTCGATATAGGGCTTCATGGTCTCCGGCACGTTCAAAGCTCCCATGTTGGTCAGTCCCGCCGAAGAGTTTTTGTCCTGGATCTTCGTATAGAACTGGCGGACCACCAGATCCTTGATAAACAGCGGTACCACACGGATAAACGGGTTCCTCTGGGTCTCTGCGTTGGTGGTGATATCTCCCCGCAACAGCTTTTCATTCAGATAATACCGCATGTAATTGTGCACCTGGGTCACGATCTCTTCAAAAGTGTATTCTCCCAGTCTTGGGTCGATCCCCGGATAGATCATGGTGATAAAATTTCGCAGAGTCTTCGATGGGAAAAAGCGCCGCAGATTCACCGGCATGGCAATCTTTACCGGACGTAATTTTAAATGCCACTCACTCTCCTGCTTCTGCATCAGTGCATAGAGCAGAACCGCATTGAGATATTCCGTAATGGTGGCATTATAGCTTTTTGCCACCTTCATGACCTCTGCCACCGACATAATACCGTCTATGATGTTCAGGGTATAAAAGGGCTCCTTGGTTCCCCGGACACGGTAAGTCTTCTCCCCCGGTCTGGGCGGGCACACCTTGGCATTGGCATATTTCATGTAGGCATCTTCCAGTTCTACCGGATCCGGTGTCTCTAAAATATCCAGCACAAAACCGCCGTTCTCGATCTCCGTATGCCCCTTCAGGCGCAGATAAGTGGCCGTCAGAGTCTGCAATACGCACATGCCTCCGGTACCGTCTCCCAGACTGTGATGGGCCTCCAGGGCGATCCGGTTCCGGTAATAATAGATTCTTACCAGATACCGGTTATTGGCCTTGAAATACATGGGCTGACAGGGATTTTTCACGTCCTCCTGCACAAATGGGCCGGGGCGGTCATTGGGCTCCAGGTATCTCCAGAAGACACCCTTGCGGATAGCCGCCTTATACGTCGGAAAACGAGGCATTGTCAGATTCACCGCCCGCTGCAGCATCTCGGGATTGATCTCCTCCTTTAAAAGAACGGACAAACGATAAACGGAAGAAAAATCTCTTCTCTGTAAGGTCGGGTATACGATGGCCGACAGATCCAGTTTGTACCAGTCCTTGTGTACTTTCGATGCCCTGTCTGTCTTCGTTTTGTCTCTTCTATTAATTGCCACGGTTTTCACCCCTTTCTCGGTTTTGTATTATATTTTTCAGAAACGACAAAGGCGGCAACCTTTCGGTCACCGCCATGTGATGCAGAAAGAGGGACTTGAACCCTC
>OLNM01002420.1_pt1 | contig 11723 bp, 6 predicted proteins | sample 1672391 | NCBI WGS metagenome assembly OLNM01 (sample SAMEA3136680, study PRJEB25190) | human gut metagenome | reverse complement strand
TTGAGGTTGTAGATAAGACTGACGAAGTCAGTTACATATATCTACGGTAAGGCGAAGCTTACGTGGTTTGAAGAGATTTTCGAAGAGTATTAATAGAGTTTTTTGACATAGACGTTGAGCTCTACTAGGTAAAGTAGAGCTTTTTGTTATGCACTATCGACATTCTAGAAAGGGCAATCATATGATAAAAATCAATCACCTGACCATCACACAAAACAAAGATCTACGAGATCTTGTATCTGATCTAAGCATGACCATCCAAGATGGGGAAAAGGTAGCTATTATTGGCGAAGAAGGAAATGGCAAATCAACCTTGCTTAAAATTGTAATGGGAGAAACTTTGCCTGATTTCACTATCAGGGGAGACATTCAATCTGATTATCAATCAATATCCTACATTCCTCAAAAAGTCCCTGAGGACCTGAAAAAGAAAACTTTACAAGACTACTTCTTTTTAGATTCTATTGATTTAGACTACAGTATCCTCTATCGTTTGGCTGAGGAATTGCATTTTGATAGTAATCGATTTGATAGCGACCAAAAGATTGGCAGTCTATCAGGGGGCGAAGCTTTGAAAATTCAGCTCATCCATGAGTTAGCCAAACCCTTTGAGATTCTATTTTTAGATGAACCTTCAAATGACCTAGACCTTGAGACGGTTGATTGGTTAAAAAATCAAATTCAAAAGATTAGGCAAACTGTTATTTTCATTTCCCATGATGAGGACTTTCTTTCTGAAACGGCTGATACTATTGTCCACTTGCGACTGGTCAAGCACCGTAAAGAAGCGGAAACGCTAGTAGAGCATTTAGACTATGATCGCTATAGTGAGCAGAGAAAGGCTAATTTTGCCAAACAAAGCCAGCAAGCTGCTAATGACCAAAGAGCCTACGATAAAACCATGGAAAAACATCGACGAGTCAAGCAAAATGTAGAAACTGCGCTTCGAGCTACTAAAGACAGTACTGCCGGTCGCTTATTAGCTAAAAAGATGAAAAATGTTCTCTCTCAAGAAAAACGTATTGAAAAGGCAGCTCAGTCTATGACCCAAAAACCACTTGAAGAGGAAGAAATCAGACTTTTCTTCTCAGATATACAGCCATTACCGGCTTCTAAAGTCTTAATCCAACTGGAAAAAGAAAATTTGTCCATCGGCGAGCGAATTTTGTCTCAGGGACTACAACTAACTGTCCGTGGCCAAGAAAAAATCGGTATCATCGGCCCAAATGGTATTGGGAAATCAACTCTGTTAGCCAAGTTACAGCAACTTCTTAATGATAAAAGAGAGATTTCGCTTGGTTTTATGCCACAAGATTACCACAAAAAACTGCAATTGGATTTATCACCAATAGCCTATCTCAGCAAAACTGGGGAAAAAGAGGAACTGCAGAAAATCCAATCCCACTTAGCCAGTCTCAATTTCAGTTATCCAGAAATGCAGCATCAAATTCGCTCCTTATCTGGCGGACAACAGGGAAAACTCCTGCTTTTGGATTTAGTGCTACGAAAACCAAACTTTCTCCTTCTCGATGAACCCACACGAAACTTTTCTCCCACTTCTCAACCCCAAATCAGAAAACTCTTTGCAACCTATCCAGGCGGTCTCATCACTGTTTCACATGACCGTCGTTTCTTAAAAGAGGTCTGTTCGACCATCTACCGCCTGACAGAACACGGTCTGGAGGTAGTTAATTTATAAGATTCATACTCATGAGGATAATTCTTTGCTTTGGAACACTATTTAAACATTATAATCAGTGAATAAATCTTATATCCACATTCAAGTCAATAATTTCTTGTAATCAACTCTAAATAGACGGATAAAAACTACTTCTAACTATCAAAAAACGAGCACCTCCTCAGTTGGAAATGCTCGTTTTCTTATGTTGCCATGGTTTATAATTACAATGAGAAATAGGAAACAGCCTTGAATGGGAAAATCTCCTAGATCTACGACCACAAACTTTTTTATTCTACTGGTTTTTCTTGATTTCCAGTACTTGTTGGAGATTCTGTTGTTTCCTTTTCTGAAGTTGATTCAGCAGTTTTAGAATCTGTTGCGTTGCTCGGTTTGTTTTCGTCGCTGGCAGTTTCACTGTTAGATTCCGCAGTTGCTGATGTTTCAGTTTCGGTACTTGTCTTATCACCATTTGTTGCTGGACTTGCTTCTTCACTTGAGCTTGATTTTGACTTGATTTCTTGATTCAAGATCAGAATAGCTTTTGTCAATTCAAGTAAAGCAGCCTTATCTTTACTCTTAGCAGAAAGTTGATCTAGTAGAGCATCCACCTTATCAAAGTCCTCATCAGAACCCTTATTGTTTTCTAAGTAAGCGTGAAGTGACATGAGGATATCGTAAAGTTTTTGATAGAGTACAAGTGTCTGAGGATCTTGATCAGCATTTTCCTTTTCTTGTTGAAGAGCGCTAGCGATACGAGTCAAGACATCTTTTACCTGACTGTTTACTTCATCCAAGTCTGCATCAGCCTTGTTTGTAGCAACTTTGAGATTTTCTACTTCTTCTGCTAAGGATTGTCTGATTCCTTCTTCTTGGATTTGCTCTAAGAGTTGAGTTGCCTTGCTCAAGAGATTTTCTACTTGTTCCTTGCTGACATGATTCACATGCTCTTCAGGCATAAAGTCTCCATACAATTCTTTCAAGAAGCCATAAATAGCTGTCTTGGCACTTTGATTATCAACTTTTTCAGTATCTAGAACTGTCTGACTTGATTTCGCAGTAGTTGGCTGAGCTTTCAAAGCTTCTTCCACTTCTTGTTTTGCCTGATAGATACTTGGGAATAGTTTGTTCAATTCTGCTGCCTTAAGGAAGGATTGAGATTGATACAAAGTCCAAGTCAACTGAGCTACTTTGTTTCGAAGTTCATCACTCAAACGACCGTCATTTACGTGTTCGTAGAAATACTTGATGTATTCTACAGTTGTAACACCTGTTCGATCATTAAAGTCTTGAAGAGCTTGAAGTTGTGATTCAACCGCTGCTAAACCAGCCTCATCTTTAGCCAACTTAGCTTCCTGGAGTCGAACGAGAAGGTCTTTCTTAGGAAGTCCATAAGAGTCTGTATCCAGTGTATTGATTTTATCAATCAAGGCTTGATATTTCTTATCTAAAGCACTTGTTTCAGTAGGCTTGACACTTTCATCAATATGGATATATTGCTTATCAAAGAGATCCAGTGTTGCAAGATAACCTGCTGTAGAGTTAGTTGCCAGTTTCTTCATGTTTTCAGTAAACTGACCTAAGGCTAACTCAATCTGCCTTTGTTCGATAGGCTTGTCTTTGTAGATGTTTCTGCTTTCAGCTAGAAGTTGGTCTACTTTTGCCAAAACCACCTTCTCATCAAAAGCTCCAGGTTGATAATTGGATTGTAGTGCTGGAATCTTGTTTTTCAAAGCTACTTCATAGCCCTTAGTTTGAACCTTGATGTAGTGATTGTGATCGCCATGAGGAATCACAAAACTACCATTTTCTACCTGTAAACTATAAGGAGACACACCATCTCGCAAAGCAGTGGTATAGAGTTCATTTAGGAAATCAAGTTCTGGATTTCCAGTTTGGAGTGGAAGTCGAACGTGTTCTTTACGAACAGCATAGGGATGGATATGAGTTGGATCGTAGGCTTGGTCTGGATTTCCAAAAACAAAGAATCCGTTTGAAATTCTAATCGCTTCAAGTGGAACGCCATAAGTTTTAGAGATATAAGCAATCTTTTCTTCATCACTAGCATCTCTTGAGAAAGACTCTACTGTTTTAGCAAGAGGTTTTACAGGTTCTACACCATGATGTGTTTTCAGATGATCCTGTGCGGCCTTAATTTGCTCTGCTGTCAAATCTTTCTTAAAGAAGAAATGATTGTGATCTCCGTGACTCATGACAAAACCTTGTTCATCCTCACTGATGACACGATTGGCATCAAAACCGTGATCATGGTCTTCCCCATGATGGTGTCCATGATGATCTTCATCGTGATCGTCATCATGAGCTGGATTTGGTGTTGCTGTATTTGCCCCTTTCAAGTGGTCTTGCGCTGCCTTGATTTGATCAGCAGTCAAGTCCTTCTTGAAGAAGTAATGATTGTGGTCGCCGTGACTCATGATAAATCCTGCTTCATCTTCCGCAATAATACGATTAGCATCAAAGCCGTGTCCATCTTCTTCATGTTCCTCATGTGAAATTCCTGGATTGATTGGAAGAGATGGAGAAGGTTTTGCTAGACCATTGTTTGGAATAGTCGGTTGTCCAATTTGATTCGACTTAGGAATGTAATGGAAATGATCACCATGTCTTACAATATAAGCTGTGGCTGTTTCTTCAACGATATCTTTTGGATTAAAGATATAACCATCAGATGTTGAAGAAATTTCCTTATTTAACGTTGAAGAAGCATTATTCAATATAGATGGATTACTTGGAAGACTTCCTAGACTAGACGCTACTTCATGATGTTTTTCATTTGTAGAGACCGTAGAATCAGTTCCACCGATAGGCACCATTCTAGCAATCTTTTCTTCTAAAGGAGAGAGCTTGCTGTAAGGAATAAAGTGATAATGGTCGCCATGCGGAATCGCAACTCCATTTGGCGTACGGCTGATAATCTTAGCAGGGTCAAAGACTAAGCCATCTGATTCACTGTAACGTTGGTCACTAGGCGAATCATAGAGTTCTTTCAATAGACTTTGGAGATTTTCAACTTTGCTTTCTGGCTTGCTAGTTGATTCTTGCCCTATTGCTTGCATAGTATTGTCACTAGCTGTTGAAGAATAGCTTAACTGACTCGGTTGCGTATTTTTACCAGCCAGATGAGCTTTAGCGGCTGCTAATTCACTAGCAGACAAATCACTTTTTGGAATGTAGTGATAGTGTCCTCCGTGAGGAACGATATAAGCATCACCAGTATCTTCGATAATATCAGCTGGATTAAAGACATAACCATCATCTGTCGTATAGCGTCCCTGAGACCTTGCTACAGCAACATCAGCGCTGACCTTCTCATTATCTTTGACATGTTCTTGTTTTTGACGGTTGATTTCATCCTTAGTTCGAACATTATCAGCATGAGTTACATCTTTCAGGTAGACATAATATTTTCCATCGAGCTTGATGATATAACCACCCTTGACCTCATTGACAATATCTCCATCCTTAAGTTTGTAGTTTGGATCCTTCATCAAGAGTTCTTCACTAAAGAGGGCATCATAAGGAACTTTCCCGTTATAGTAATGATAGTGATCACCGTGTGACGTCACATAGCCCTGATCTGTAATTTTGATGACAATTTGCTCAGCCTGAATCCCTTCTTTTTGGCTAACCTGATCTGGTGTCAGGTTTTCAGTTTTCTGACTTGACTGGCTGCCATCCACATAAGAGACACGATTATCGTCCTTATTTTCCTGCGAGCGATGCTGGTTCAGTGCATAGGCACAAAGACTCAAGGATACGATAACAGCTGATCCAGCTGCTATATATTTTTTACTGAATTTCATAAATCCCTCATTTCAATAAATGATGAAGCTTTTTCTTAACTTCCTTTACTTGATTGAATAGTTTTCTAAATTGGTTATTTAACCAATTAATTAACCAGTAAATAGTTTACATTTTTTAAGTTCATCTGTCAAGATTTTTATGTTATTTTAATCATGACCACCCCTAAAACGGGTGGTTTGCCTGTATCACACCTGACTTAGCGAAACGGACTGAAAGTCACGTAATCCAAAATATCGCCCCGTCTGGAGCGATATTTTTATTTTTTCTTTTTCGATGGTGTGTGGATAGCAATCTTCACTTCAAAGATTGTTCCCTTGGGTTTATTATCTTTAACAGTAATGGTTCCTTTAAGCGCATCTACAATTTGCTTGGCCAGAGATAATCCTAAACCAAAACCACCTTTTTGGCGGGTTCTAGCCTTGTCCACTCGATAAAAACGATCAAAAATTTTCTTCTTATCTTCTGTCGAAATACCGACTCCATTATCAGAAACCAGTAAATACAGATTGCGATCTGTCGCCGAGATAAGAAAATCAATTTCACCATCCTCTTCAGTATACTTGACAGCATTATCAAATAGGATAGTCATCAACTGCTTCAAGAGAAGCTGATCTGTGACAATCGTGCGATGGATCCGATTTTCAAAACGGAAGACACGGTCATTTTCCGAGGCAATCATCTCATAGTTTGTGAAAGTCGTATTGAAAAAACTGGTTGGAACTTCTGCAAGTTCTGGCTTAATCCCATCATCTCTACGAGCTAAATTCAACAAGTTTGTTGTCAAAAAACGCATATTTCGGACTTCTTCCAAACTAGATGCAATGCTTTCACTTACATCCATAATGGTTGCTTCTGGCTTACGAAAAAGGGTCTCTAAGCGATTTTGCAAAACTGCGAGTGGAGTTCGTAACTCATGACTAGCATTTTCCACAAAGGACTGTTGCTTCTGCATGCTCTCAAGCAGAGGCCTAACACTGACCCTAGCTAGATAGAGACTGGCAAGTAAAGACAAAATCCAGAAACTTGCCATCACAATCACAATCAATTTCTCGTGCTTTTGACTGGCCTGCTCCAACTGACTGGTATTAATCAAGACTGCTGCATACTTGATATTGGTTGAAACCGAACTGATATTGGTTTCCATCAAGATCATGCGATAGATTTCTTCCTGTCCATAGCTATTAAAAACCTGAATCTGATAGATATGTCCTAGTTCTTTTTTCTCTAACTTAATCTTATCCAATCCCAAAAATCGATTTCCAGAAAGGAGCTGGGTAAAATTCTTATCAAAAAGAATGACTTCTGTGTTGGAACTGACATTGGGTTTTATCTCAGTCTTACTAGAATCTGTAGCAGCATTCTCTAAGTCTTTAATCTCTTCTGTTGCCCTATTTACAGCAAGCTGAATAACTGCTTGAGGATTTTCACTCAGTCCATGAAGCTTATCATCCACCGAAGTATAAAGACTCGAATGCATGACCTGCAAAATAATCAGAGTCATTGTAGAGAAAATCAGAGTGAAGACACCAAAGTTGCGAATAAAATAACTAAAATCATCCGCATACCATGTTTTTTTTAGTTTACTGAACATCTTTTAAAATATACCCAACACTGCGCAAGGTTTGCAAATTCTCTGCAAAAGTGGTTCCTTTTAATTTCTTACGGATTTTTGAAACATAAACTTCGACAACTGAAATCGTTGTATCACTATCAAATCCCCATAGACGATCAAAAATCTGAGTCTTAGGCAAAATCACATTTTGATTTTGAAGGAAATAAACTAGTAAATCGAACTCTTTGCCCAGTAATTCGACAGGAGTATCTTCGACTTTAACGGTATTTGTTGACAAATTAACTACAATATTTCCATAAGTCAAGGTGTTTTCATTAAATTTACCTGAACGTTTGAGAAGGGCTTGAATCCGCATTTTGAGTTCTTCTAGGTAGAAAGGTTTGGTCAGATAATCATCTGCTCCCAGTTCAAATCCATGTCCCTTGTCATCCAAACTTTCCTTGGCAGTCATGATCAGAACTGGAGTCGTAATCCCCTTTTCACGCAATTCTTTCAGGACTTGGAAACCATTTTTTTCAGGCAACATCAAATCGAGCAAAATCAAATCATAGACGCCACTTTCAGCTTCGTAGAGACCTTCTTCCCCATCAAATACCTGCATGACATCCGCAAAATCGTCTAAAAAGTCAAATACTGAATTTGACAGGCCTAGGTCATCCTCAACCAATAAGATTTTTATCATGAGAAACTCCTCCTTTGATTGTTTAAGATATAGAGCAGTCCGTCTGTCAGCGGGCTGTTGATTGTAGTATTGTCATATTTTTTTGGATTATTCATTAAACGTTTGGTAAAAAACTACTAAAAAACACAGCGAAAATTCTATATAAAAATCTGCGTTTTGTACTAGACAAAAGCGACGGGCTATGTTATAATGATTGTATGTTAATCGTTTAAGTAAAAATGTATGGTAAAGCGGGAGGCAGATCATCGCTTTGCACTATGGGGGCGTTACTTTTTTGAATAATATAGATCTTAAATTCATGTTTAAAGATACGGAATGTGTCAGAATGCAGTCGGGAAAGTATTCCTGCGTTATCGCACCAAAACTTGGTGCTGCTGTGCTGAGACTTCGTGACGAGGAAAACGGCATAGAGGTGTTCAGATATCGTGATGACTGCACTCTCAAGACTATAAATAAGGCGAGAGAGATATGGGGACTGCCTACTCTTTTCTTGCCTAATCGCTTTGATAAGGGCATTATAAAGACCTCTGACGCAGTGTATCAAATGCCTGTAAATGAGAAAAAGCTTGATAATTTTATCCATGGCTGGGTGCATAAGAGAGAACACGAAATAGAGTGTTATTCAACACAAGATAAAAAAGTTGTGCTTGTTACTTCTTATACCTTTGACAAGAATGACGAGATGTATTCTTATTTTCCGGTGGATTTTAAAATATCCTATACGTTTACGCTTTCTGAAAACGGTCTTTTGCAGGAGATATACCTGACAAACAACAGCGACAAGGCTCTGCCTGTTTCTATATGTACTCATACCTGCCTTAATGCGCCAATGTGCGATGGTGGCAGGGAGGAATCAATGAGAATGTGCGTGCCGATAATCGAAAAGTGCGAGCTTGACAAGAGATGTCTGCCAACAGAAAAGCTTTTGCCTCTTAAAAAGAAAGACCTTGAATATAAAGAGGGTACAAAAATGCCTACCCTGCATAATATCTCAAACGATATGTACACCGCAGGCATGAACAAGCTTGACGGTAAGGACTTCCATGGCTCTTATGTTGTGGATACTGACAATGGTCATAAGGTTTGCAACGAGGTGTCAAAAGAATTTAAGTTTTGGAATATGTGGAACGATAAGGGCAATAAAGGATATTTCTGCCCTGAACCAATGACAGCTATGATAAACTCTCCTAATCTCAGCCTTCCTAACGAAGTGAGCGGATATGAGGAGATAACAAAGGGTCACACATTCAAGTGCTGGCAGAGATTCTTTACTGAATAATAGAAAATGCAGTAGGGGCGACATGAGGTCACCCGTTGATATACGCATTTGTATGGGTTATAATTAAGAAATTAATTAACAATAGATAAATTACGAAAGGTGGAAATTATTGATGAAATTTGGTCATTTTGATGACGTGAAAAAGGAATATGTCATCAGCAATCCAAGAACGCCATATCCATGGATAAACTATCTTGGCACACAGGAATTCTTCTCACTTATCTCCAATACAGCAGGAGGCTATTCCTTCTATAAGGACGCAAGACTGAGAAGAATAACTCGTTACCGTTACAACAACGTGCCTATCGACATGGGCGGAAGATATTTCTATATCAAAGACGGCGAAACTATCTGGAATCCGGGCTGGTCACCAGTAAAGACAGAGCTTGATTTTTATGAGTGCCGTCACGGTATGGGCTATACTATCATCACAGGTAAGAAGAACGGACTTAAGGCTGAGGCTACATTCTTTGTTCCTCAGAACTATAACGGCGAAGTTCAGCAGGTAGTTCTCACAAACGAGAGCAATGAAGAAAAAACATTCTCATTCTTCTCATTTGCAGAGTGGTGTCTTTGGGACGCTCAGGACGACTGCACAAACTTCCAGAGAAACTTCAGCACAGGCCGTGTTGAGGTAGTAGGTTCAACTATCTATCACAAGACAGAATACAGAGACAGAAGAGATCACTTTGCATTCTATACAGTAAATGATGAGATAGACGGCTATGATACAGACAGAGATTCATTTATCGGTCTTTATAACGGCTTCCATAACCCACAGGCTGTTGAAGCAGGCAAGGCTAACAACTCATTTGCAGACGGCTGGTCACCTATCGCTTCACACTACAAGAAGATAACACTTGCTCCGGGCGAGTCAAAGACTCTTGTATTTATCCTCGGCTATGTTGAAATGCCTGTTGACAAGAAGTTCGAGGCTGACGGAGTTACTATCAATAAGGAAAAGGCTCTCGCAATGATCGAGCAGTATAACACTCCTGAAAAGGTAGCCGCAGGTCTTGAAGAGCTCAAGGCAACTTGGGACAGACTTCTCAGCGTTATCAATGTTGACACACCTGACGATAAGGTAAACAGAATGGTAAATATCTGGAACCAGTATCAGTGCATGGTAACATTCAACCTTTCACGTTCCGCATCATATTTCGAGAGCGGTATCGGCAGAGGAATGGGCTTCAGAGATTCAAACCAGGATATCCTCGGCTTCGTTCATCAGATACCGGACCGTGCAAGACAGCGTATCATCGACATCGCTTCTACACAGCTTCCTGACGGCGGTTGCTATCATCAGTATCAGCCTCTTACAAAGAAGGGCAACTCCGATATCGGCGGCGACTTCTCAGACGACCCACTGTGGATGATCCTTTCAGTTTCCGCATACATCAAGGAAACTGGCGACTGGTCTATCCTCGATGAAATGGTACCATACGATAATGACGAGTCAAAGGCTAAGCCAATGCTCGACCACCTTAAGGTATCATTCTATCACATTGTAAATAACCTCGGTCCTCACGGTCTGCCACTTGCAATGAGAGCTGACTGGAACGATTGTATCAACCTTTCATGCTACTCTGACACTCCGGGTGAGAGCTTCCAGACTTATACAAACCCTAAGTTTGCAGCCGAGGGCGGTTACTCAAAGGTAGCTGAGTCTGTAATGGTAGCAACACTCTTTACATACACAGGCCCTAACTATGTGGCTATCCTCAAGCACCTTGGCAAGGACGATGAAGCTGCCGCAGCACAGGCTGAGATAGACAAGATGAAGAAGAACGTTATGGAATCTGCATTTGACGGCGATTGGTTCCTGAGAGCTTACGATTCCACAGGCGCAAAAATGGGTTCAAAGGAGTGCGAAGAGGGTAAGATATTCATCGAGCCACAGGGCTTCGCAGTTATGTCTGAAATAGGCAAGGACGAGGGCGCTGACATCAAGACACTTGATTCTATCGACAAGTACCTCAATACAAAATATGGTCTTGTTCTTAACAACCCTGCATACTCAAAGTATTATATCCAGTATGGTGAGATATCCACATATCCGGGCGGATATAAGGAGAATGCCGGTATCTTCACACACAACAATGCTTGGATAATCTGCGCAGAGGCATATGCAGGCAGAGGCGACAAGGCGTTCGAGTATTACAGCAAGATAGCTCCTGCATTCAACGAGGAGATTTCTGATCTTCATAAGACAGAGCCTTATGTATACGGTCAGATGATAGCTGGTAAGGACGCAAGCAGATTCGGCGAGGGCAAGAATAGCTGGCTCACAGGTACAGCCGCATGGAACATGGTAGCTATCTCACAGTACATTCTCGGAGTACAGGCTGACTTTGACGGCTTGAAGATAGATCCATCTATCCCTCACGAGTGGGACGGCATGACAGCAACACGTCAGTACAGAGGTGCAACATACAACATCACTGTTAAGAACCCTGACCACGTTTGCAAGGGCATAAAGAGCGTAACTGTTGACGGCAAGGCAGTAGAGGGCAATGTTCTCCCTGTAGCTGAAACTGGTGCAACAGTAAATGTTGAGGTAGTAATGGGCTAAGCCATACTCTCATAAAAAAATCAAAGGACGGTACTTTGTGTGCCGTCCTTTTTTATATCCAAAAATTTAGCCGCTCCTCTACATAAAAAAGTGCAAAGCAAAAGGGCGACCAAA
>OLNM01002413.1_pt1 | contig 11752 bp, 8 predicted proteins | sample 1672391 | NCBI WGS metagenome assembly OLNM01 (sample SAMEA3136680, study PRJEB25190) | human gut metagenome | reverse complement strand
CTTCGACCGTGGTGCCATCAAGCCGGACCAGACCGGCGAGTACGGCAAGGCCAGCGAAGGTGCCCTCTTCTGGATGGGCAGCCAGCCGTTCTTGAAGGTGAACCTGAAGGGTGAGCGTTTCATGAACGAGTATATGCCCTACGATTTGGTGCTGCACGCTGCCGCCAGCCAGCCCCACCACACCTACTGCACCGTGTGGGACAGCAAGTATGCCGAGGACTGCGAGCGCTTCGCCACCCATGGCTGCAGCCGTCTGTACCCCCATGTCAACGGCACCAACCCGGTGTTCCCCATGGACTATGTGCAGGCAATGAACGCCGACCTGCAGGATCAGGGCTACATCGTGGAGGCCAACACTATCGAGGAGCTGGCCGACAAGCTGGGTCTGCCGAAGGAGACCTTTACCGCTACGGTGGACCATTACAATGAGCTGGCCGCCAAGGGCGAGGATGAGGACTACGGCAAGGAGAACTACCGCCTCTCCACCCTGAGCGAGGCACCCTTCTACGGCGTCCGTCAGGCCGGCGGCTATCTGATCTGCACCATCGACGGCATCCAGATCGACGACAATATGCACGCCATTGATCAGGACTTCAAGGCCATCCCCGGCCTGTATGTCATCGGCGACATGAGTGGCAACTACTTCTCCGGCAGCTATCCCAGCCTGATGGCAGGTGCCGCCGCAGGCCGCAGTGCCACCTTCGGCCGCTTTGCCGGTCAGAACGCTGCCGCCGGCATCTGATCCGGAGCGCCCGCAACACGACACGCTGTGTGAAGCGATAAAAAAATGCGAACGAGAGCAGAAATGCTTTCGTTCGCATTTTTTGTTTACGGAAAGAACGCTTATTCTTCCACGATGATCTTATCCTTGGCGTAGTCCAAAGCAAGCCCGATCAGCTCATTGCGGGAGCGATTTGTTTTTCCGGCAAGATCATCGTAGAAATCGACGATTGACTTGTCTACGCGAATCGTAAATGTAACAGGTTCGGAGAGCTTTTTAATTCTGAGTTCATCCATTATTATCACCCCAATACTATTATGAGGTGAACTTTGCTTGAAATGAATGCCATATTACGGTTCGTAAATGAACATAAAGCGGTATAATATATGGTGAGAACTGATCTTGCTTCCTGAATGCGTCGGAATGTGCCGAAAAACAACACATTCTGGGAATTGCTGCACAGAGAAACAGGAGGTACGATCAAACCGTAAAATAGCCGGGTGACCGGCAAACAGAGGAGGATGTGTGCGATGAAAAAACAATTCCGGATTCTTGCAGCGGCACTGGCCCTGTGCCTGAGCCTGCTGTGCTGCCCGGCTGCCTTTGCGGCGGTGGACAGCAGTTCCTGCCAGACGGTACCCTATGCGCAGGCAACGTCTCAGCCGCTGGGACAGCCTATCACTATTACCGGTACGCCCAATTACAGTGCGGCTACCAGCAACGATACTGCATTTATTTTTGGCTTTGACACCGCCGACGGCGTGTGGTATGTGGCCGTGCAGAAGTCGAAATTTGATGCCTTCAAGGCAGCGGCCCCGGCACAGCAGATGACCCTGTACGGCGTGTATGCCGGCACACTGGACGTGAACGGCATGCCCATTCTGGACATCCAGAATGGCTCGGTGCTGCTGAACGGCACCGCCAGCGACACGACAGCTTTGTACACGGCCGGGCAGAAAAAGCTGGATGCCCAGAAGGCCGCCGCTGCCGCCAGCAGCAAAAAGACCACGACCACTTCCGGCAGCAAGAGCACTGCCAGCAGCAAAAAGAGCACGGGCAGTGCATCTTCCGGCCAGACGACCAGCCAGATGGTGTGGATCCCCACCCATGGTGGCAAGAAGTACCACAGCAACCCCAACTGCAGCGGAATGAAAGGCCCTGAGAAAGTGAGCCTGTCCACTGCAAAATCCCGCGGATTCACGGCTTGCAAAAAGTGCTACTGAGCATAAAAGAAAGGACCGCTGCGATCTCTCCGGAGGCCGCAGCGGTCTGTTGCGTTTTGTGGTAAAACTCAGCTATAAGTGATAAAAGAATTATCGCAAATATGATTAGATGATTTTGTAGAATTTTAATGCATCTCGAATTGCTGTTTCTTTTTCCGAAGGACATCTGGGTTGGCGATTATAATTGGATTTAGGCTTGTTATAATTTTCTCTCTTTTTTATACCACATTTTTCTTTCACCTGTGCGATATAAAGGTTGGAAACCCTCAACTGATGATGTTCCCATACATGCTCCCGAATCTCATTGTAAGTTGCCTTGCTTTCCGCAGCGGTCACATCCAACTCGTCCATGCTGACGTCCACTTCGATATGCCGCTCGACATTGAGTTTGGTCAAAAGGAGAACGGCCTCGCAATGCTTCGTCCTCGGGAACAGATCCACGGGCTGCACCTTCTCAGCGTGATAGCCGTTCTGCTCCAGCCAGGCGGCATCGCGGGCGGCGGTGGCGGGGTTGCAGCTGACGTAGACCACCCGGCGGGGAGCCATGCGCACCACGGCGGAGAGGGTGGCCTCGTCGCAGCCCTTGCGGGGCGGGTCCAGCATCACCACGTCCGGGTGTAGGCCCTCGGCGGCCAGCCGGGTGGCCGCCTGCCCGGCGTCGGCACAGAAGAAGCAGCTCTTTGCGGCCACAGCATCCCCCATGCGGGCGGCGTTGGACTTGGCGCTCTCGATGGCTTCGGGCACGATCTCCACGCCCACCAGCTCCCGGCAGTGGTCCACCATGGAAAGGCCGATGGTACCCATGCCGCAGTAGAGGTCCAGCAACAGGTCATCCGGGGTCAGCTGGGCGTACTGTGCGGCAATGCCGTACAGCCGCTCGGCGGCCAGCGTGTTCACCTGGTAGAACGACAGCGGCCCCAGCTGCACCGGAACCCCGCAGAGCGTATCTTCGATGTAGCCCGGCCCGTACAGGGTGTGGGTCTCGGTGCCCAGGATCACGTTGGTGTTTTTGCTGTTGACATTGAGCAGGATGGTGGCAATGTCCGCAAACTGCTCCCGCAGACGGGTGCACAGCGCATCGGCGTGGGGGAAGTTCGGGCGAGTGCACACCAGACACACCATGATCTGTCCGCTGTGCGCGCCCCGCCGCAGGAAGATGTGCCGCACCAGGCCCCGGCCGGTCTCTTCGTTGTAAGGCTGGATGCCGTTTTCGGCAAAGAACCTGCACAGTGCATTGCCGATGTCGTTGAGCACCCCGGGCTGCAATTTGCAGTCCGGGCAGGGCACGATGCGGTGAGTGCGCCCGGCGTAGAAGCCGATGCAGGGGTTACCGTTCTTGTCCAGCCCTACCGGGAACTGGACCTTGTTGCGGTAGCGGTTCGTGTCGGGTGCGCCCAGCACGTCCGGCACCGGTACGTCCAGCTTGCCCAGCCGCGCAAAGGCGTCCCGTACAAACTGGGTCTTGGCGGCGCACTCGGCCTCATAGCTGATATGCCGCAGCCCGCAGCCACCGCAAGGGCCGGCCACCGGGCAGTCCTGCCTGACGCGGCCCGGCCCGGCGGTCAGCAGCTTCTCCACGCGGCCAAAGGCATAGGTTTTCATCGGCTTGACAATGCGCACCTCGGCCACGTCGCCGGGGGCGGTCAGCGGCACAAAAACGGCCTGACCGTCCTTGTGGGCCACGCCGTTTCCGTCATTGGAGAGCGCTTCGATCTCCAGAGTAATGATCTGATTTTTCGTAAAAGGCATGTCTGCTCCTTATAAATAGTGCGGGAAATGTTACGGGTTGATGGCCTGCGGTGCGGCAGGGCCCTCCTTCTCCAGCGTGGCCAGGTACTTGCTCGGCGGCACGCCCTTGACCTTTTTGAACACGCGGGAAAAATAGAACTGGTCAAAAAAGCCCACAGATACGGCGATTTCCGCAATCGACAGGCTGGAATTCTTCAGCAGGCTGCACGCCTCGCTGATGCGGTAGCTTGTCAGGTAGTCAATGGGACTCTGCCCGACGTTCGACATGAACACGCGGTACAGGTGGCTGCGGCTGACGCCGACGGCCTTGGCAATATCGTCCACCGAAATATCATGCGAGTAGTTGAACTGGATATACTTGATGGCGGCCAGCACGTACTGGCTGCTGGACGAGCCCACGTTGGGCATCGCCTCGCGGGCCTCCTTCATCAGGTGCGCCATAAAGATATACAGATAGCCCGTCATCAGGGCCTCGCACTGCGGCTCCGGCCCGCGGGACAGGTAGATGTTGTACAGCGCCTCCCGCACGGTCTGCGGGTCCTTGCAGTGGTGTACGGGGTGCGCGTCGGAGAACGGCGTCTGCTGCACCAGCTTGTTGGCACACGCGCCGTTGAAGCCGACCCAGTAGTACTCCCACGGGTCGGTCTCGTCGGCGGCGTAGGTGATGAGCTGGTTCGGCTTGGCCAGGAACAGATCGCCCTCCTGCAGCGTGTGCGAGGCCCCGTTGACCTGATACACACCCTTGCCCGCCACCACCAGATGGATCAGGTAGTGGTCGCGCACGCCGGGGCCCCAGGTATGGCCCGGCTGGCAGTATTCATGCCCGCAGTTAAAAATCGAGAGCTCGACGTTGTCGGTGTAGCTCTGCTTGTAGGATTGCTTCATCTCATTGATGGTCATGGCGGCACCTCGCTCGTGTGATATTTTCATTATACCAAGCTATTCATCAAAAGTCCATAAAAGAGGCGGAAAAAATGTTTGCTTTTTTTGCAGGATTTGCTATACTGAAAACAAGAAACCCGCAGAGAGCCGCTCCTTTGGCTGTCTGCCTAAAAACATAAGGCTCAATTTGTGCATATCTACGAAAAGAGCCGCCCGACAGGAAAGGTGAGTGGAATCATGGCAAATACCATAGAACTCAAACAGCAGATCGCACAGGGCGAATACGACGCCGCCTTTGCCAAGCTGTACGGTGCAGACGCCGTGCAGGAGCAGCGCAAGCGCTATACCGACCTGATCGACGAATTTGAAAAGAAATACGGCACCAACCGCACGGTGCGCCTCTATTCCGCCCCGGGCCGCACCGAGATCGGCGGCAACCACACCGACCACAACAACGGCGTGGTGCTGGCAGGCTCTGTCAACCTGGATATGGTGGCCGTCGTCTCCCCGAATGAGGAAAATGTCATCCGCGTCAAGTCCCTGGGCTTTGACAAAATTGACGACGTCGATGTCACCAACCTCGTCCCGCAGCCGCGCGAGGCCGAGCACTCCGCGTCCCTGATCCGCGGCGTCGCCAAGGGCATCGTGGATGCGGGCGGCAAGGTGGGCGGCTTTGACTGCTACACCACCAGCAACGTGCTGCGCGGCTCCGGGCTGTCCAGCTCCGCAGCCTTTGAGGTTTGCATCGGTGCCATCCTGCGCGGCGAGTACAACAACAATGACATGGAGAAGTTCAACCAGGTCAAGATCGCCCAGATCGGCCAGTATGCCGAGAATGTGTTCTTTGGCAAGCCCTGCGGTCTGATGGACCAGACCGCCTGCGCCGTCGGCGGCGTTATCACCATCGACTTCAAGGACCCGGCCCACCCGGTGGTCGGCCAGACCGCCATTGACCTGGCAAAGCACGGCTTTGTCATGTGCATCAGCGATACGAAGGGCAGCCACGCCGACCTGACCGACGACTATGCCGCCATCCGCCGTGAGATGGAGAGTGTGGCCGAGCAGTTCGGCAAAAAGGTCCTGCGCGAGGTCGATGAGGACGAGTTCTACAAGGCTCTGCCCAAGCTGCGCAAGGCCGTGGGGGACCGCGCCGTCGTGCGTGCGATGCACTTCTACAACGACTGCCGCCGCGCCGCCCAGCTCTGCGACGCCGTGCGCGAGGACGATTTTGAAACGTTCCTGCGCCTGATTATCGAGGGCGGTCACTCCAGCTTTGAGTTCAACCAGAACGCCTACAGCATCAAGAACCCGAAGGAGCAGGGCGTGCCTGTGGCCCTGGCCCTGAGCCAGCGCGTGCTGAATGGCCGCGGCGCGTGGCGTCTGCAGGGCGGCGGCTTTGCCGGCACCATTCAGGCGTTTGTGCCCGTTGACCTGCTGGACGCCTACAAGGCCGCCATCGACGGCTGCTTCGGCGAAGGCAGCTGCCACGTCCTGAACATCCGCAACTACGGTGCCGTGCCCGTGACGCCGGATATGTGAGCGCATACAAGAGTGTAAATAAAGCCGCAGCTGTGCAGAAAACGCATAGCTGCGGCTTTTTGTGCTTTTTTAATACCATCCTGCGGTAGGGGCCGGGCATGCCCGGCCCGGCGGCTGCCCGCAAACGAGCGCCTCCGTACAGCCGCACATGTGCGGCCCCTACAAACCAGTGGATAGGCAGGCAGCAACTCCGCAGAGGTCGGCGTCCCCGACGACCCGTGGCCGTTTCCGTCGCAGCAAGCGCCCATGGGATGTATAAAGGCATCCCACAGCCCGTAGGGGCGGATTCCATATCCGCCCGGGCACCCTCCGCAACCGCAGACCTTGCGGGAGGGATAAATCCCTCCCCTGAACCACAGCCTCATTTCCCGTTCCTCTCCCAGATCAGTGCCAACCCTTTGAACAGCAAATCAGCGTCATAGATGATCTTCCGCTTGCAGCAGGGCATAATGTACGGCGCTAACCCGCCGGTGGCGACCACGGTCAGTGGCTGGCCCAGCTCGGCCTCAACGCGGTCCGCTAACCCGTCCAGCATGGCGGCGGTGCCGAACATGGCCCCGTTGTTCAGCGCGGCGACGGTGTTCGCGCCAATCAGATGCTCCGGCGGCTCGGGCGCGATGGGCGGCAGCTGCGCCGTGCCCGCGCTGATGGCTCGCAGGCTCGTCTGCACGCCGGGCACGATGAACCCGCCCAGAAACACCTTCTTGTCCGATATAACGTTGTATGTCGTCGCCGTACCCAGATCCACGGTCATGCAGGGCAGGGAATAGTGCTCCGCTGCCGCAGCGGCATCGGCGATGCGGTCCCGGCCCACCTTGGCGGGCTCGTCCACGGCGAAGGTCAGCCCGGTGTCCAGCGTGTAATTCACGACCAGCGCCTCGCGCCCGGTCAGCCGTTTGCAGGCGGCGGCCAGCACGCCGGTCAGGCGCGGCACGACGCTGCACACAATAACGCCCTCACAGGCGGTGGGGTCCACAGGCAGGCGCCGCAGCAGAAATTTCATCTCGGCGGCGTACTCGTCCTCGGTGCAGCGGGGGCGGGTGACCATGCGGGTCGTGAACGCAATGGTGCGGTGGTCCGCCCCGTCCAGCCCGCCAATGCAGATGTTGGAGTTGCCGATGTCAACTGCTAAAACCATAGTGAAGTCCTTTTTATAGATAAAAGATAAGAGATAATAGATAAAAAAGGTGGATCGCGGCGCTTTGCGCTGCTCAAAAATATTATACGCATTTGCATAGAAAGCGTCAATCTGCTATAATGACTACAGCGTAATTTTGTTTTCGCCAAAGGCGAAAACTCCACTATTTTATTATCTTTTATCTATATCTCTTATCTACTAATAAGGTGTTGATTTTTTTATGCTGCTTTCCAACAAAACCGTTGTCCTCGGCATCACGGGGGGCATTGCCGCCTACAAAATGCCCAACGTGGCGCATGCACTCGTCAAGCTGGGCGCGGATGTACACGTTCTTATGACGAAAAACGCCACCGAGTTTATCTCACCGCTGGTGTTTGAGACGCTGACCCGCCGCCGCTGCCAGGTCGATACGTTTGACCGCAACTTCCAGTACGACGTGGCCCATATCAGCCTTGCCAACGCGGCAGATTTGATGCTCATCGCCCCGGCCACGGCCAACGTCATCGCCAAGCTGGCCCACGGCCAGGCCGACGACATGCTGACCACCGTCACGCTGGCCGCGACCTGCCCCAAGCTCGTCGCGCCCGCCATGAACACCCACATGCTCGAAAACCCCATCACCCAGGATAACCTCAAAACGCTGGAACACTACGGCTTCACGGTCATCCCGTCCGGCTCCGGTATGCTGGCCTGCGGCGACGTCGGCTCGGGCCGTCTGCCCGATGAGGGCGTGCTGGTCGACTACGTCCTGCGGGAGCTGGCCTGCGCGAAAGACCTTAAAGGCAAAAAGGTCGTCGTCTCCGCCGGTGCCACGCAGGAGCCGATGGACCCCGTGCGCTACCTGACGAACCACTCCACCGGCAAGATGGGCTACGCCGTGGCCCGCGCCTGTATGCTGCGCGGCGCAGACGTCACGCTGCTGGCGTCCACCGGCTGCACGCTGCCGCCCGTGCCGTTTGTAAAGACCGTTCCGTTCACCACCGCCGCCGACCTGTTTGAGGCCGTCAAGGCAAACGCCATGGACGCTGACGCCCTCGTCATGGCCGCTGCCGTGGCCGACTACCGCCCGGCCACTGTCGCCGCGGACAAGGTCAAAAAGCACGACGGCGAGATGAGTATTGCCCTGGAACGCACCGACGATATTTTAGCCTGGGTTGGTGCGCATAAGCCGGAAAAGCTGTTTGTCTGTGGCTTCTCGATGGAGACCCGCGACTTGATTGAAAACAGCACGGCCAAGCTGCACAAGAAGAACATGGACATGATCGTGGCCAACAACCTGAAGGTGCCCGGCGCAGGCTTCGGCGTGGACACGAATGTTGTGACCATCATCACCGCCCAAGGCGTCACCGAGCTGCCCCTCCAGAGCAAGGATGCCGTCGCCGGTCACATTGCAGACGCGATTGCGGGAAAGTAAGAAACAGACCGCAAACGGCCAAAGCCCTTTCCCGAAAAAAATCATACCCCCGCCCCCACCTGCATATTCATTTGTGAATCATGCAAAGGGGGCGTTTTTATGTGCGGAATTGCGGGGCAGGTCGGGCGCGACCCCCGGACCATCCAGCGGCGGTACGCGGCCTACTGCGCCATGCAGCAAACGCTGGCGCGGCGCGGGCCGGACCAGCGCGGTATGTACATCTGCGGCGCGGCGGCGCTCATCCACGCGCGGCTGGCGGTTGTGGATCTCGAAAACGGCCTGCAGCCCATGCAGCTGGACTGGCAGGGTGAAAGCTACGTGCTGGTTTATAACGGCGAGCTCTACAACACGCCCGAGCTGCGTGCCGCACTGGCCGCCCGTGGGCACAGCTTCAACGGGCACTCCGACACCGAGGTACTGCTCCACGCTTTTGCCGAGTGGGGCGCAAACTGCGTGCCCAAGTGCAACGGTATTTTTGCGTTTGCGGTCTGGCAGCAGAACGCAGGTACGCTGTTTTTGGCGCGGGACCGCTGCGGCGTCAAGCCGCTGTTCTATACGCAGGCGGAGGACTCGCTGATATTTGGCAGTGAGCTGAAGACCCTGCTGGCGCACCCGGCTGTGCCGCCCCGCGTCGATGCCAACGGCCTGGCCGAGGTGCTGCTGCTTGGCCCCGGACGCACGCCGGGCTGCGGCGTATTTCAAAATGTGCGGGAGCTGCTGCCCGGCCAGTACGCTGTCTATGAGACCCAAACCGCCCGCCTGACCCTGCACACCTACTGGCGGCTCGAGGACCACGACCACCCCGACGACTTCGCCGCGACGGCCCGCAGGGTGCGCGACCTCGTCACCGATGCTATCGAGCGGCAGCTCGTGTCCGACGTGCCCGTGGCAACGTTTTTGTCCGGCGGGTTGGATTCCAGCCTGATTTCGGCCATTGCCGATGCGCATTTTACGGCGCAGGGCAACCAGCTGCAAACGTTCTCGGTGGGCTACCGTGATAACAAAAAGTACTTCCACGCGACAAAATTTCAGCCCGGCGCGGATGCACCCTACATCCGCAAAATGAACGACTTTCTCCATGCCAGGCACCACTGGGTCACGCTGGACACGCCGGAGCTTGTGCCCGCGCTGTACGCCGCAGTGGACGCCCGCGATCTGCCCGGCATGGCGGACGTGGATGCGTCGCTGCTCGTGTTCTGCCGGCATATCAAGCCCCACGCCACGGTGGCGCTGTCGGGGGAGTGCGCGGACGAAATTTTCGGCGGTTACCCGTGGTACCGCGACCCCACGGTGCGCGAGCGGTACGGCTTCCCATGGGCGCAGTCCACGGCTTACCGCGCGTCGTTCATCAAGCCCGGTGTGCTGGGCGGCATCGACCCGGCAGCGTTCGTGGATGAACGCTATCGCGCCACGCTGGCACAGACCTCCGTCCGCCCCGGCCTGCCCGCCGCTGAACAGCGGATGCGCCAGATGATGAACCTGAATTTCAAATGGTTCATGCAGACGCTGCTGGACCGCAAGGACCGCATGAGCATGTACAGCGGCCTCGAGGTCCGCGTGCCGTTCTGCGATTACCGCATTGCGGAGTATCTCTACTCGGTCCCATGGGAGTTCAAGGACTATCACGGGCAGGAAAAGGGCCTCCTGCGCGAGGCCATGCGCGGCGTGCTGCCCGACGAGGTTCTGTGGCGGCGCAAAAGCCCGTACCCCAAAACGTGGAACCCCAGCTACCTGGCTGCCGTCTCGGCGGAGCTGCGCACCGTCCTGAACGACCCCGCCGCGCCGCTTCTGCGCATCATTCGGGCGGACGCACTGGAAACGCTGCTGGCCTCCGGCGCGGATAATCCCATCCCGTGGTACGGTCAGCTGATGACCACGCCCCAGACTATCGCGTGGTTTTTGCAGCTGAACTATTGGCTGGCAAAGTATAAGGTGGAGCTGGTGTGAACTTGCGGCGGGGTGGGGTCACCCCGCCCTACGTGTATCATGTATGCGGGGACGTAGGGCGGCATGCCCTCATGCCGCCGTGCACGTTCCCGTCACCGCAAGCCTCCCGCCAACACCGTAGGGGCGGATTCCCGATCCGCCCGCGAACCTAATGCAGCCGCACACGGCCCGGGCACATATACAAGGCGCCCCTGCGTCACGCTGTACGTTACACAAACGCAAAAATAATTTATTTTCCCTCTCCATCTGTTCAAAACCGCCAAAACGTGCTATAATAACCCAATAGGATTATAAATAGAGAAGGGAGTCTCCTCATGCAGCAGGAAACTGTCATCGTTCTGGATTTCGGCGGCCAGTATAATCAGCTGATTGCCCGCCGCGTCCGCGAATGCAACGTATATTGCGAGATTTATTCGTACCGCACCGACCTTGCCAAAATCAAGGCCAAAAACCCCAAGGGCATCATCTTTACCGGCGGCCCCAACAGCGCCTACCTGCCGGATTCGCCCACGATCGACCCCGATATTTATAACTGGGGCGTGCCCATCCTCGGCATCTGCTACGGCAGCCAGCTGATGATGCACATGCTGGGCGGCAAGGTCTGCAAGGCACCCGAGCGCGAGTACGGCAAGACGCTGGTCGACTTGGACACCGCCAGCCCGCTGTTTGACACGCTGCCCGCGCAGAATGTCTGCTGGATGAGCCATAACGACTACATCGAGCAGGCCGCCCCCGGCTTTGAGATCGTGGCCCACACGCCCAACTGCCCGGTGGCTGCCGCGCAGGATAAGGCACGCGGCCTCTACGCTGTGCAGTTCCACCCCGAGGTCCTGCACACCGAGAACGGCACGAAAATTCTGCGTAACTTCGTCTATAATGTCTGCCGCTGCGCCGGTGACTGGAAGATGGATTCCTTCGTGGAAAACTCCGTCAAGGCCCTGCGCGAAAAGATCGGCGACGGCAAGGTACTCTGCGCCCTGTCTGGCGGCGTGGATTCCAGCGTCTGTGCGGCCATGCTGGCCAAGGCCATCGGCAAGCAGCTGACCTGCGTGTTCGTGGACCACGGTCTGCTGCGCAAGAATGAGCGCGAGCAGGTCTGCGAGGTCTTTGGCGAGAGCGGCCAGTTCGACATCAACTTT
>OLNM01002409.1_pt1 | contig 11760 bp, 10 predicted proteins | sample 1672391 | NCBI WGS metagenome assembly OLNM01 (sample SAMEA3136680, study PRJEB25190) | human gut metagenome | reverse complement strand
CATGTGCCAGGAGTTTCCGAAAGAGAAATGGATTGATGCACAAAAAGAGAACGTATTGGATGCACCCTATTATCATGTAGTATTCACAGTTCCTGAGGAATTGAATTCCATTATTTACAGCAACCAGAAGCTGTTATATGATGCACTGTATCATGCTGCTTCAGCCACATTGAATGAATTGTCAAAAGATGCAAAGTATCTGGGAGCTGATATAGGGTATATCTGCATTCTTCATACCTGGGGCTCTGCAATGAATTATCATCCTCATATTCATACCATTGTTCTTGGAGGTGGGCTTGATGATGAAAATAAATGGAAAGACACAGGTGGAAATTTTTTTCTCCCATATGGTGTCATCTCAAAAGTGTTCCGTGGAAAATATCTGGATGAGTTAAAAAGCCTGTGGAATGATTCTAAGCTTAAATTTCATGGTACAGCAGAGAAATATCAGAACAGCTATCGTTTTAAAGAACTTCTTGATAAGTGTTATGAAAAGAACTGGGTCACTTACTGTAAAGAAACTTTCAATGGTGCACAGTCGGTTATCAATTATCTTGGAAAATATACCCACAGGATAGCAATCAGTAATCATCGAATCAAATCCATGACGGATACGACAGTTACATATGCAGTAAAAGACTATAAAAACGAAGGCCACTGGAAAGAGAAAACAATTTCAGGAGAAGAATTCATCCGTCGATTCATGATGCATGTTCCACCCAAACGATTTGTCAGAATCCGGCACTATGGTCTGCTATCATGTAGAAACAAGAGAAAAAAGATAACTCTCTGCAGAAACCTGCTTGGATGCAAGAAATACATTTCTACATTAAAAAATCTAAATGCAGTAGAAATGATAAAGGTTTTGTATCACATTGATGTATGCAAATGTTCTTCTTGCGGAGGGAATATGGTATCACCCCGCAAAGATAAATACAGTTCTTCTTTTCGTGCACATATGAGATGTTAAAATCTACAATTGCATAGAATAAATGACTTCCGCATAGGAGGTTTGTTTGTCATGCCTGAAATTGATTTCTTGAATAAAAAAACTTTTACCAAAACATCCGGTATGATAAACTTAAGGAAAAGAGCAACGATTGAATCCCCATAGCTATCGGCTAAAGGGACGCGACTTTGTTCACCAAGGTAAAATCGAAATTGATGTAAACGAAAGGGCAGTTTTTATCAGAACTCAAGGCTGCTTTTTCGTTTACACCAACTCCGATTGTTTCCTTAACAGTTTGTCGAACTATCAAAACGCCCAAAACAATATACTATATAATCAATGGGCAGCCGACTTAATAACGAGATTGTCTGCCATTTTTTATACCTATTGCGGCTCCCACAAATTTGTTCAAAAGAAGCTTTTATTGCTGCAAAAACTCGGCATCCTCAATCTACACAATCGGAAAAACCATGTCTTCGCCAAATTCTATGTTTGCACTTCCCCTGGATTCTGGTTATAATAAAAGTTATTGCTAACGGCTATTTCAGGAATAATACTAAAACGATTCTATTACTATGATTACAATAGTGACCAAACCCGTTTTTTGAACTCAAATTATGTTAAAAGACGTGACTGTTTTTTATAATGTTTGTGGCCAAATTTTAATTTCATGAAATAGTACCACGACAATCCATGTTTCGCAAAGCTCACGTATATTTTGTTTAATATATACAGTTTATGAAAGGAAAAATATGAGAAAATTAGCACTTAGTAATGAAATATTACTTAAAGTTGATAAAGCCGCACGGTACATTGGCGGTGAAGTCAACTCTGTTGAAAAGGATAAAAAAGATGTGGCCATTCGTGTTGTATTTTCCTTCCCGGATGTCCAGAACACGATTTTTTTACCTGCTCCCTTTTTAAATCACTTAGTACTATTTGCCGTTATTTCCTACCTTTTTATCTGTATCATTTTGTATTATTTTGTGTTATTTAAGCTTAAAAGGGATTTAATAACACAAAATAAGCCTTTGACAAAAGGCCATTTTTGACCACCTTTTGCAATCACTTTTCCGTTTCAGACTTCGTATCATGCCTCTTTTATGTGACAAAATTTGATATTTTTGTAAAAACCAGATTTTTGTACGAACTGCCAGTTATCTAAAAATGCTTCTTATAGCTGCAGTTCGCTTTCCAAATGGCTATTGCTGGTATTTTTCTTATAGTGTTATGGAATGACATACTGTATTACAGGGTTTATTTGACTCTATGTGACATAAACTTATATAAAAATATATTGCCCCCATTTTTTCTTTATGGTAATATAAAATCATAAAATGTTATCAGTTAACCAATTATACAGGAGGTGGGTATTATAGTACGTCAGACGAATCTGGCGCAGACCATTGACCTTATATCAGACCGTGCGAAATATGATGAATGTGCGAAAAAAATATTGACTTACAAGGCAATCATAGCATGGATCTTAAAATCCTGTACAAAAGAATTTTCTCAATACAGCGTAAAGTTTATTTGTGACAACTGTCTGAAAGATGACGTAGAAATTTCTAAACATGCTGTCCACCAGGATCAGCTGGACCGTGATGAGAAACTAAACGGAGACGAAAGAATCGAAGGTTTGAATTTAGAGGCGAATGCAGTCAAGGATCAAACTGTATATTATGACATCCGTTTTAAAGCCTATCTTCCTGGAAACCCTGAACCTATACAACTTATTATCAATCTGGAAATCCAGTTGAATGATACTCCTGGATATCCACTTGTAACCAGAGGTTTTTATTATTGTGCAAGAATGATATCAGAACAGTATGGAACCGTATTTACAGATGAACATTACGAAAAGATTCAGAAAGCTTATTCCATCTGGATCTGTCCAGACCCAGCTAAAAAACGCAAAAATGGTATTTTCAAATATCACACAATTGAGGATACGATACTTGGAAAGTCCTATACAGATCCTCAAAGCTATGATCTGATGGAAGTGGTGATTGTAAATTTGGGAGATGCAGACAAAGAAAGCGAGCTGGAGATTCTTGATCTGCTAAATGTCCTGTTTTCAACGTCTGCCACGCCAGAAGAAAAAAAGAAGCGGTTACATGAAGATTTTGATATTGCCATGACAGAAGAATTTGAGAGTGAGGTGAGAGACATGTGTAATCTAAGTAGAGCTCTTGTAGACCAGGGAATTGAACAAGGAATGAAACAGGGAGTTGAAAAAGAAAAAATGTCCCTGGCCCAGATGATGATCGAGGAAAAGGAACCTGTCGATAAGATTTCAAAATATACAGGCTATGCTATCGACAAGTTAAAGGAAATTGCAGCGGCAATGGGACAGACACTTGTGTAACATATGATTTTATAGGAAGAGGCTGTCGGGAAATAGACAGTTCTAAGAGAGGGAGGGTGTGACTCATATAAACACAATTAACAAAATGAAATCAAAAATGTAGTGGGATTTGAGGAATCAAAACGACTTCCAGATGGATCGTTATTGATTCCTTTTTCTTTACAAATCGGTTACGTTCGCAGTACTGAAATTAGTGTATAATTGTAATAGTAAAAATCACGCACAATAAAGAAATAATCGGGTTTGTGTAAAATGAAAGGAACATTATTATGAAAGCAAGAATACTGGTGATAGAAGATGAAATGGCAATCAATGATCTGCTTTGTATGAATCTGGAAGCTACCGGCTATGAAACAGTAGGTTATCTGGATGGAAATGATGCAAGTGAAGGAGTCGCACAGGACCATGAATTTCAGTGCGCACTTGTGGATATTATGCTTCCGGGAAAGGATGGTTATACCCTTTTACCGGAATTAAAAAAGTTTGGTATTCCGGTTATATTTCTTACGGCAAAGGCTGATGTTACAAGTAAAGTAAAAGGGTTAAAAGACGGAGCCGAGGACTATATAGTAAAGCCTTTTGAAATGCTGGAGGTAATGGTGCGTTTGGAAAAAGTGTTAGATCGTTATGGAACGGCACCGAAACAGATTCAGATAGACGATGTCATAATTGATACCGTAAGTCACATAGTTACGAAAAATGGAGAAGAAATATATTTAAAACCTATGGAATATAACTGCCTTATGGTGTTCGTAAAAAAACCAAATAAAGCACTTACCAGAAGCCAGATCTTGCAGGAACTGTGGAAAGAGGAATTCTGTGGAGAAACAAGAACTGTGGATGCACACGTTGGACGCATCAGAAAAAAACTAAGCTGGCAGGATAAAATCAAAACCATTCCCAGAATTGGTTATCGACTTGAGGTGGATTTATGAAGCTATTTACGAAAATTTTTTTACAGGTAATCTGCATGGTGCTTCTGCTGTCATCTGGAATTTTTTTCTATACAACTTACAGGTGGAAAAATCAGAGCATAGAAAATATCAACAGTTATGAAAATAGCAGGTTTCAAACAAATATTTCTAAGTTTGAAAACATGTTAATGCGGATTAAAAGCAAAACACAGGACTCTGATGATAAAATCTGGGAAAAAATGATTATTTATGCTTTTCGTCAGGTATTCCACGACAGCGCCGTTTTATATCAGGATGGAAAAGAACAATATAATGGGACAAAATATGAGTTTGATCTGCAAAATATCAGAAACCTAACAAAAAACAAACATGATGGATTCGAAAATGACATCTATTGTGATAAACCACTGCTCAGCAAAACAAATGGCAACGTATTTTTGCTCTTTTATTCTTCCAGCTACAGTTCTACAGACATGAACTATCAGATCGTCACCTACAAAGATATTACCAGTGTACAAAAACAGAGTCAGACACTGTTTTATCAGGCAGGAGGGTTTACCTTGTTTCTGGTTCTGTTTGTTGGCTTTTTCCTGTTTTTGACTTTGCGGAAAATTATGGAACCGCTCACAAGGCTAAAAGAAGCGGCTGTTTCTGTGGCAAATGGAAATTATGAGATAAAAGTGCCATCAGAGGGAAAGACGGAACTGGCACAGGTTGGGAAAAGCTTTAATCTTATGACAGGTAAAGTAAGGGAGCAGATTGAAAAGCTTTCTTCCGTAAACCAGGCACAGAGACAGCTGCTTGGAAGTTTGGCTCATGAATTAAAGACACCGATGACTGCAATCATAGGATATGCAGATACACTTCTAACGGTACGCCTATCTCCCAAGAGGCAGGAGATAGCGCTTGATTATATTAGAAATGAATGCCGAAGGCTTTCCAGGCTTTCAGTGAAAATGCTGGAACTTACCGGATTATATGAAACAGGTGAAGCAGAATTTGTTCCAGTGGAAGTTCAGATGAATCAATTTCTGGAAGATGTAAAAAAACTTGTTACTTACAGGCTTCAGGAGAAAAAAATTTGTCTTGAAATACATTGTAATCCAGAGGAGCTTAGAAAAACATTTGATCCGGACCTTATGATGAGTGCAGTGACAAATTTTATTGATAATGCAGTCAAGGCTTCCAATGAGAATTCAAAAATCGTACTGGAGGCAACCCAAAATCATTTATCCGTTCAGGATTATGGGAAGGGAATTCCAGAGGAGGATCTGAAAAGAGTAACAGAAGCTTTTTATATGGTCGATAAATCACGTTCCAGAGTAAATGGAAGTGTTGGGCTTGGTCTTGCGCTATGCCAGAAAATTGCAGATATACATGGATTTCAGCTGGAAATTACAAGCCATCTGGGAAAAGGAACAATCGTATCTGTTTTATGGTAAATAATTGGAATTTACAGAACAGTTACAACTTGCGGAAGATTTGGTGCAATGAAAGATGCTATACTTGTGGACATAAACAGGAAGGAGAATTTATTCAACATGAGAAAAAACATAAATAAAATTGTAGGATTAACACTTTGTATAGGAATGCTCACAGGATGTGCCCAGACCCCGGAATCTTCCCTTGTAAAACCAAAAGGGAGCAAGATAGAAAATGCTTATACAGAAACTGAAGGCGTAGATATGGTGAACGAGGACTCTTCTGAAAATACAAAGGATAAGAACACAGCGGTAAGAACAACTATTCGAGACCTGCTCAATGCTCCGGAAACCTATAAAAGTCAGACTACAGATGACAGTGCAAAACTTGTAGTGAACACGGATGCCACTGTAGAAATACCGGATGTAGAAAAGATATCCGCAATTTCTGTCACGCCTGCAGAAGTTACACAGGATCTTCTTGACCGTATTACAGATGCCTTTTTCTCAGAGGCAAAGCTGTATACATCGGATAGCTATTATACCCAGACAAAGGATGAAATCAAAAAAACGTTGGATGAACTAAAAGAAGATGTAGCAAACGGAAATCTGGATCCCTATAATTGGGGTACGGATGAAGATGGTAACCTTTACTATAATATTTATGATGATATTGAATACTGGGAAGAGCAGTATCAATCAGCCCCGGAGACGAAGACCTTGGCAGAAGGAAGACCTGTTGCAGGCTCCCAGGAGACAGAAAATGGTACTGCGGAAAATGAATTCTCCGGTGTTGCACAGATGCCGGATGGATCAGAATATTTTTACATGACATCTTCCTACGGATCCGATACCTTATCTGTCAAAATCAGAAAATTGGCAAAATCTGGCGGGGAAAAGCTGCCTGTGGACACGACCTGGTCTGATTATACTTCTTCCAGTAAAGGGGAAAAACCTACTGAGGAGTCCATTGGGATTTCATTAGATGAAGCAAAAAAAATGGTACAGGAAAAAGTAGATAAAATGGGGATTACAAATCTGCAGTTTTCAGACTGGAGTTATGCATTGTGCAATAATCTTGAAAAGGATAATAGTTTAAGTAATCTTGGAAGCGGATATGCGATTTATTACACACGTACTATAAACGGTGTTCCGATTACTCGGACAATGGCAGATGGCGGTGCTTTGGAAGATATGGACAGCACTATGGAAACCTGGTCTTATGAAAGTCTTTATTTCTTTGTCGATAAAGATGGAATTGAAAGCATGTATTATTCAAACCCTTATACCATAGGAGAGACAAAAACAGAAAATTTAAACCTTCTTCCATTTTCTGAGATTATGAAAACATATGAAAAAATGATGGTAGTGACCAATGCAGATAATATGGAATATGAAAAATCAAGAGTTTATGATGTTGACCGGATTGTTCTGGGCTATGCAAGAATTTATGAACCATCCACAGATCCGCATACAGGTCTTCTGGTTCCCGTTTGGGATTTCTTTGGAAGCAGAAAAGTGGAAGGTGACTATGATGGGAATAGTTACTCGGACATCACAGACTATCCAAACTGGAGCTTCCTTACCATTAACGCCGTGGATGGCAGTATTATAGACAGGGATCTGGGCTACTGATATGAAGCAGGTACTTGGAATTGTACATTACAATTTCTTTGGCTATTTTCGAAATCCCAAAGTCATTTTTACCTTCCTTCTGGAATTTGTACTTAGCTTTCTTCTCACTGGAAGAATCATGGTTGTTATGGAAAACTATGATACACCGGTACAGGCTGTAGAGCCATTTCTTTGGACCTTTGGGGATGGAACAGCAGTACTGCTCAGTTCTCTTCTGTTGCTTCTGCTGTTCTCAGACCTGCCAAAGATGACACCAGTTACTCCATATCAGTTAATTCGAACAACAAAGAAAAAATGGCTTTTGGGACAGTTTATTTATATTATTCTTGTGACTGCTCTTTATACAGTATTGATGCTGCTATTTACATCTGTACTGTGTATGAAGGACAGTTATCCGGGCAACCTGTGGAGCGAGACTGCTGCCATGCTCGGATATTCTGAACTGGGGAAAAACTTGCAGGTCCCCTCTACAGTAAGAGTCATGGAGAGTATCTCTCCGTATGGCTGTATGCTGCAGGTTTTTCTCCTGTTATTCTGCTATTCCCTGACACTTGGTTTTGTGATCCTTGTTGGAAATCTTTATAAAGGAAAAACAAAAGGCATGGTGTTTGGACTACTTTATAGTGTATTTGGATTTTTACTGGAACCCAGTGTGGTAGCCGCAATTTTGCATAAGGAAAAATATGAAATGTATCAGGTGAATGTACTGATCTGCTGGATCAGTCCTTTGAACCAGGCTGTATATGGAAAACATAACCTTGGCTATGATCCATTACTTCCGACCATCTGGCAGTCCTGTATGTTCTTCGCAGGTATTTTATTTGTTCTTATGGTTCTGGCACTTCGCAGGATGAAAAAATATCCCTTTGAATTTCTGGGAGAAAAAACATAATCAGAAGGGGAAATATCTATGCGGGTAGAAACAAAACGTATGCTTCTTGGCAGGAGTTTCCTGGCGGCATGGCTGATTGCCTGCTTTTCTATCGCAGCAGGTCAGACTTATCCAAGTTTGAAAAAAGCATTAACATGTGGAACTTTTATCAGCCTGCTGGATGGTTCATTGAAAAGTCAGATGGTATCTTTTGCCATCCCTGTAGCTGCGGTACTGCCGTGGAGTGATTCTTTTTTACAGGAGTATAAAAGTGGATTTTTAAAAGCTGCATTTCCCAGGACAAACCGCAGGCTATATGTGGAAGGAAAAGTCTTTTCTGTTATGACATCTGGATTTTTAGTCTGGATATTTGCTATAAGCACCATGCTTCTTGTTAATTTTGTTATATTTTATCCTATGGAAATAAAAGGCAGCTTTCCAAAGGAACAGTTTCTGGAGCTGCTTATGAAAGCACTTAGGATGGGACTGACCGGAAGTATTCTAAGCACTTTTGGTGGAATCTGTGGTACCTTATGGAATTCAGCTTATATGGCATATGGAATTCCTTTTGTCAGCTATTATTTTGGAATTATACTTCATGAACGTTATTTCAAAGATCAGATCTGGTTTTACCCAGTGGAATGGATTCTGGCAGATGGAAACTGGGGAACGGATAAAGCGGGATTGTGGTTATTCCTGCTATCATTTTTATTGGTTTTAATGGGAATTTTTGGAGGTGTTTTAAATGGAAAAGTGGAAGAAATCTGAATTTCAAAATACCTGTGTGAAAATAGAACACGTAACCAAAAGGTTCGGGGAAGATCTGGTATTAAAAGAAGTAAATCTTACCTTAAAGGTGGGACAGGTTTACGGCGTTGTAGGAAATAATGGCTCTGGCAAAACAGTACTTATGAAATGTATCTGCGGATTCCTTCCTGTTACCACAGGCACCATCCGTGTTTTCGGAAAAGAAATTGGTCGTGATGTAGATTTTCCAGAAAGCCTTGGTGTCATCATTGAGACGCCTGGATTTCTTACCCAGTATACCGGTGTAAAGAACCTGGAAATACTGGCAGATATGAAAAGAATGATTTCAAAGGCAGATATCCGCCTGATCCTAAAAAAAGTAGGACTGGATCCGGATATGAAAAAGCCGGTTGGAAAGTACTCTCTTGGAATGCGGCAACGCCTTGGGATTGCACAGGCCATTATGGAAGATCCTCGCTTCCTGATTCTGGATGAACCATTTAACGGTCTGGATAAACACGGCGTGGCAGAGATCAGGGAACTTTTGCTTGATTTAAAGGCAGCTGGAAAAACCATTTTATTGGCAAGCCATAATGATGAGGATATCCGGATTTTATGTGATCACGTATATGAGATGGATGGCGGAGTTTTAAGAGAAAGGACAGCCTGAAAATGGGAAAAAAATTTGTGAAAACCACATTCGCAATATTAAGTTTCATGATGCTTCTGCCGACATCTGTTTTTGCAGAAGATGCAGGGAATATGGAAGCTGCTTTTGTGGGAGAGTCTGTTCTGGAAGCAGATCAGTCAGCTTCTTATAGTGATGCAGACAGTACATTGCCTTTTGAAGAGGAAAAAAACAATCCTACAGATGAGAAGATTCCGGAAACTGAGGAACAGACTCCTGAAAAAACGGATTCGGAAAATCAAAATTCTGACCTGGATGGATTTATATCAGGAGACGCTTCTGCTGAGGACGAAAAGAAGACAATCCATGTCATAATAGAAAATGGAAATACTGATACAGATAATGGAACACAGATTACAGATCCTGTTATAGATAGTGGGGATTATTCTGCTGGAGAGTATAGTGGAGGCGGTTCTTCTGCCAGCTCGTCTGGTGAGAAAATACTACATAAACCGCAGGTTCTTTTAGAGGATAACAATCTTTCCGGACAAAATCTAAAAGCAGGCTCTGTCACAGAAATGTCACTGACATTCCGGAATAAAAGCCGTAGCCAGAATGTATTTGGTCTAAAGATTTCTATTTCTGCGGATACAAAGGGAATTGAATTTGAGAGAAACTCTTTTTATGTTCAGAGACTGACTCCAGGAGAAGCAATTACCCTGAAACAAAAGGTCACTATAGCAGAGGACTGTACTCCAGGTCAGGCAACAGTTTCTTTTTCTCTGGATTACGAAGATTCAAAAGCGACGGGAGCGACAGGTACAGAAACGCTGTCCTTTCAGATCACTCAGCCGGCGCGTGCAAAACTGGAAGCTTCTGATATTCCTTCTGTTTTATATACCATGGATACGGTAGAAATTCCGGTGAAAGCAATGAATCTTGGAAGGGATAAGATATATAATGCAAGTGTCCGGCTGGAAGCAGACGGATTGAACCCAAAAGAGTCCGCTTTTTTAGGAACATTAGAAGCTGGAACCGCAGTACAGGGAAGTCTCCGTGTGTATGTAAAAGGAAAATCAGAAGAAGATGACGGTTCTTTTCCTGGCAGGATTACCGGAAAACTGATTCTTACTTATGAGGATGCAGCCGGCAATTCCTATGAGGAAAGTACAGAGTTTGAGTCTGAGATTAAAGAAGCTAAAATCCAGTCTTTAAAAATAGAGGATGACCAGGAAGAAACAAACAGCTGGTGGTATTCCGTTATTGCAGTTATTGCAGTACTGCTTGTTTCTGTGATTCTACTTCTTTTGGGTAAGCTTCATAAGAAAAACATACTTCTGGAAGAAACCAGAAAGGTGGATGCCCATTGAAAAAGAATAGAATAGATAGTTTTACCTGTTTTGTAGGTTTTCTTCTGATATTGGCATTATTTTTCTCTATAAAGCTTTTTGCAGGAATACAGGATGGGAAAAAACAATACTTGGCACTGGTTTCCCTTGGAGACCTTACTTATGATGATGATTTTTTGAAAAAGGCAAAAAAAATAGAAGGGATAAAAGAGATATGGCCAGTTGTGGAAATTCCAGTAACCATCAAGATTGAAGATTATACGGAAACAGCCACCTTTTTAGGAATAGATCTGAATGCGTTTGGAGAAAATCCAGAGCAGAATGATTTAGGAAATACACCGGTGTTGTTGCTTGGAAGTAAAGCATTGCAAAACATGAAAGACTCAAATAATCATTCCATTTCAAAAAAACAACAGGAAAAATTCCTGCAAATGGGAGAAAATCTAACCATTTCTTATGCACTTGCTGGAAATACAAAAGAGCTTTCTGGCGCGGCAGATCATCTAGTATCCTTGACTGGGCACGAAGAAAATGAACAGCAAACTGTTTATCTTCCATGTAAAGTAACTGCCGTAACGGAAAATGAAGATATCTATATTCCTTTATCACAGGCGCAGGAGCTTTGCAGTGAGATGGGTGAGCCGCTTAAAATTACAAAAATTTATTTGAAAGTGAATGGAAAAATGAATCTGGAGAAGGCAAAAAAATTATTTGAATAAGGTATTCTTGCAAAATTAATTTGTATCAATCTCTGGTATTCATTTGACTAACTATTGTATTTTGTGCATGTTTTATGTAATTTTATCCATGTACTTATTTTACACAAAAACTTACTAAATTTCTGATTATCTTTTCATAAGTTGGTAAATGCCGATATA
>OLNM01002395.1_pt1 | contig 11823 bp, 8 predicted proteins | sample 1672391 | NCBI WGS metagenome assembly OLNM01 (sample SAMEA3136680, study PRJEB25190) | human gut metagenome | reverse complement strand
TGATGTTGACGCCCAGAGTGATGGCCGCAGCGATCATAAGCATGATGAGCAACGGGTCAGCGGCCGTCTGCCCGTTGGCCGTGGTCATATGTTCCTCTCGTTTGGTTGACACACCGCACTGAAACCCGCGTAATATCACTCGCGTACCGCGCAACATGGCGGCACGCAGCCAAACGAATCGTTGACGACCATGTATCGCATACTCCGCGGTACATGAGTCTCGTCATTTAAGGCAAAGCCAGACCGTAACGGAACTGCCGACGGCCACGATGTTGACTTGCCACATTGCGGTTTGGGCCGAGCCCTTCGCCGCAATGCTGTCTACTCCCTCATGGGACTATTCAGTTGCAGAAACAGAACCTAACAAACCACATGGATTTTCCCGTTCGCCGGCAGCATGGCGATTCCCGCCTTCCTAGAAAAAACAAGCAACACGCCATTGGCTCGTTGCAGGTGAAAAGCCGCAAGAAAGCCGCGCGTGACAAGGCTCGGACATGCTTGAACATGCCTGGACCTTCGACTTGTGACATCAGAAAACAAAAAACCGATACATGCTGGTAAAGCATGTATCGGTTGGGAATTGTCAGTTAGTGCCGTCAGCGGACTATCACAGCGCCTGGGCGGCCTTCTCCACGTAGTCCTCCATGCCGTCGATGGCCACGACGTCCTTGAACCGCACGTCGGCGGTCTCAAGACCACGCAGGGCGGCCGGGGCGGTGGTGCCGGTCTCGTGGGCCAGCACATCCATGCACTCGAAGTCGGTGCCGGTGGCGTCGAAGCCCAATGCCTCGTTCACCACGCGCGGGAACTTGTAGGGGCTGGCGGTGGAGAGCAGCACGCGCGGGGTCAGCGGGTCGCGCGGCATCTGCTCAAGCAGGTAGTAGCCGCAGGCGGTGTGCGGGTCGATCACGTAGTGGTTCTCGTCCCAACAGTGCTTGATGGACTCGCGTACCTGATCCTCATCGGCCCAACCGGTGCCGAAGATCTGACGAATCTTGGCCAGCAGTTCTTCCGGGATCTCGTACGTGCCCCACTTGTTGAGGTCGTTCATCAGCATGGAGATCAGACGGGTGTCGCCCTCGGACAAGTAGTACAGCATGCGCTCCAGGTTGGAGGAGATGAGGATGTCCATCGAGGGGGAGATGGTCTGGAAGAACGGGCGCTGGCGGTTGTAGGTACCGGTGGTCAGGAAGTCGAACAGCACGTTGTTCTTGTCGGAAGCCACCACGAGGTGCTTGACCGGCAGACCGAGCAGCTTGGCATAGTAGCCGGCGAGGATATCGCCGAAGTTGCCGGTCGGGACCACAAACTCGACCTCATCGCCGACGTTGATCACCTGGTCGGCGAGCAGTTGGGCGTAAGCGGAGAAGTAGTAGACGACCTGCGGCACCAGACGGCCGACGTTAATGGAGTTGGCACTCGAAAGCACCGTTCCGTCGGCTTCCAAGCGCTCGGCAAGCTCCTTATCGGCAAAGATGCGCTTGACGGCACTCTGGGCATCGTCGAAGTTGCCGCGAATGCCGCAGACGGCGACGTTATCGCCTTCCTGTGTGGACATCTGCAGATTCTGCACGCGGCTGACTTTGCCTTCGGGATAAAAGACGGTGATGCCCGTGCCCGGAGCGTCGGCAAAACCGGCGAGTGCGGCCTTGCCGGTGTCGCCCGACGTGGCGGTGACGATCATGATGCGCTCGGCGCCGCCGTCCTTGGCGGAAGTGCGGGCCATGAGGCGGGGGAGCATCTGCAGGGCGACGTCCTTAAAGGCACTCGTGGGGCCGCCAAAGAGCTCCATCACATAGGTCTGAGGGGCGTCAGCGCCCGGCGCAGCGTCGAGTTTGACGAGCGGCGTAACCTCTTCACTCGCGAACGTGCCGCGATATGCCTCATTCACACAGGCCGAAATTTCTTCGCCCGTGTAATCATTCAGTAACATTCCCAACACATCTTGAGCGATTTCAAAGTACGATTTATCTGCAAGCGAGCTGATATCGACCTGCTGGGTGCCGAGCTCGTCCGAGACAAACAAACCCCCGTCGGGAGCGATGCCGGTGCGGATTGCCACCTTACTTGAGCACGATAAAGTGCGTCCTCGTGTACTATGATAAGTTCCCATATAACACTGCTCCTCGGATGCCTTGGTCCCAATCGGTGAAACCATGGTATCAGAGCGTGCAAAATAGGTTCGCAGAGGCTTTTTAGAAAGGTAACCTCCAGCCCATGATTAAGATTGCCAAGTTTGGCGGCTCGTCGGTCGCCGACGCCGAACACTTTAAGAAGATCAAGGCCATCGTCGATGCCGACCCGGCCCGCCGTTTTGTGGTGGTTTCCGCCTGCGGTCGCCGCTTTAAGGGCGACACCAAGGTGACCGACCTGCTCTACCTGGTTAACGCGCACGTTAAGTATCACGTGTCGTGTGAGGAGCTGCTCGAGGACATTGGCCAGCGCTATTTTGATATCGCTGACGAGCTGGAGCTCACCTATCCCATCCGTGAGGAGTTCGCGGCCTTTGCCGAGCGCGCCCGCTCGGGCGGCTACTCCACCGAGGAGCTTGTGAGCCGCGGCGAGTACTTCACCGCTCGCCTGATGGCCGAGTACCTGGGCCTGCCGTTCCTGGACGCCGCGACGGTTGTGGCGTTCCATCACGACGGTACGCTCAGCATGAACCGCACCTGCGAGCTGGTGCAGGAGTACGGTCAGCAGGGCGGCTTTGTTATGCCCGGTTTCTATGGCGCGACGCGTGAGGGCCAGATTAAGCTGCTCGATCGTGGCGGCGGCGATATCTCGGGCTCGATCCTGGCCAAGTGTCTGGACGCCGACCTTTACGAGAACTGGACCGACGTCTCGGGCTTCTACTCTGCCGATCCGCGTATTGTTCCCGAGGCTCAGCCCATTGCGCGCGTTACCTACGAGGAGCTGCGCGAGCTTTCGTACATGGGCGCAAGCGTCCTGCACGAGGAGGCCGTGTTCCCCGTGCGCGAGGCGGGTATTCCGCTGGTCATCAAGAACACCAATGCGCCGCAGGACCCCGGCACCATCATTAGCGAGACGGCTGATGAGGGCGAGGCGGAGCCCATCATTACCGGCGTGACCGGCAAGCGCGGTTTTGTCGCCATCAACGTGGCCCGCGATCGCACCAAGCCCCGCGTCGGCTTTATGCGCCGTGCGCTTTCGGTGTTCGAGCGCTATGACGTTTCCGTCGAGCACATGCCCACCGGCGTCGACCGCTTTGGCGCCGTGGTGCAGGAGCAGGATGTGCACGATTCGCTGTACTCGCTCGTGGGCGACATCCAGCAGGAGGTTGAGCCGCTCGAGATTGAGGTTGTCGAGGGCCTGGCGCTCATCGCGACCGTCGGTCGTAACCTGCGCGGCCGCGCAGGTATTTCCGGCCACCTGTTTGGCATGCTCGGCCAGGCTGGCGTGAGCGTGCGCATGATTTCGCAGAGCTGCGACGAGATCAACATCATTATCGGTGTCGAGGATAAGGACTTCGACCTGGCGATTCAGACCATTTACCGTGCCTTCTCCGACGAGAACGGCATTGTGAAGGTCTCCGATCTGGAGGCTCCTGCACCGATTGAACCCGCCCTGGCTGCCCTCCACAAATAGCGACCATCCCGGTAGATTTTTGGGATATGTCTAGAAATCTACCTTTTGGCGCACGAGTGGGTTTTGAGGCATGTTCCAAAAAATCTAGCGCGGGGCGTTTCGTTTCGGTTTCGTTTCGACGGGGTGGGTTTCGTGTCCGCCCCGTTCTTGTATACACTGGGCAAGAATATCCTGCCTGCTTGGCGTGCGGGCAAAAGCCATAACCTTCAAAGGGGGAAGCATGAAACAGTACACGGTTGCTATTTTGGGCGCGACGGGGGCCGTGGGCACCCAGATGCTCGAGTGCCTCAACGAGCAGGAGTTTCCGGTTGGCAAGCTCAAGCTGCTGGCGAGCGCGCGCTCTGCGGGCAAGACCGTCGAGTTCCGCGGCGAGCAGGTTGTTATTGAGGAGGCTTGCCCCGAGGCCTTTGAGGGCTGCGACATCGTACTCGGCGCTGCCGGCGACGATATCGCCAAGGAGCTGCTGCCCGAGGCTGTCAAGCGTGGCGCCGTCGTGGTCGACAACAGCCACGCCTTCCGTATGGATCCCGAGGTGCCGCTCGTCGTGCCCGAGATCAATGCCGACGACATCAAGTGGCATCACGGCCTTATCGCTAACCCTAACTGCGCAACCATCATCGGCCTGGTTCCCACCTGGCCGCTGCACAAGCTCGCCGGCGTGAAGCGCATGATCGTCTCGACGTACCAGGCGGCTTCGGGCGCTGGTGCTCCCGGTATGGTCGAGCTCGAGGCCCAGCTGGCCGCCCTGGGTCGTGGCGAGGAGATTCCCGAGCCACGCGCATTTGCCGCCCAATTGGCGAGCAACCTGATTCCGCAGATTGGCGGCGTCAAGGAGGAGGGCTTTACCTCCGAGGAGATGAAGTTGCAAAACGAGGGTCGCAAGATTATGCACCTGCCCGAGCTGCGCGTGAACTGCACTTGTGTGCGCGTGCCTGTGCTGCGCTCGCACTCCGAGAGCATTACGCTCGAGTTTGAGCGCGACATTACGGTCGAGGAGGCCCGTGCTGCGCTGGCTTCTGCCCCGGGTGTCAAGCTGGTCGACGACCTGGGCGCCGAGGATGCGCACGACCGATTCCCCATGCCGATGGACACCTCCGACCAGGACCTGATTTGGGTCGGTCGCGTGCGCCGCGACATCTCGAACCCCGAGGCCGCGCGTGGCATCACCTTCTGGTGCTGTGGCGACCAAATCCGTAAGGGCGCGGCAACCAACGCCGTCCAGATCGCCAAGCTGCTCTGCGAGTAGCGGTGGAACTGTCCGGCGGGGGGCCGGGCTCAGCTTTCAGAACGTCCTCGACCATGTGCGGCGCCTTGTCCTGCTCCTTCGGAGCCGCGGACAAGGCGCCGCACTGGTCTGCGGAGTGTTCTGAAAGCTGAGCCCGGCCCCACCTGCGGTGACTCGGCTGCGAGCGGCCTGCGATGGGGCCGTTGTTGGTTGGGGCCGCTGGGCTGACGTGAGGGCACGTGGCCGTTGCGGGCCCTGGTCCCGGCGGCGGCCTCGGCGCTTTGCGCCTGCCGCCTTTGGGGACTGCGGGGCCGTGACGGCAGCTGCGGCGCTTCGCGCCTGCTGCCTGAGGTGACTTTGGGGTTGGGGTGAATTGAAGTTGAATACTTTTCCCGAGAAGTGAACGACCTATTTTGGACCCCCGAAGCATTGACATATTTTGACCGCTATTTCCTGCGGTTTTGCTGCGCGAATCCTGCGGTTTTACGGTCTAAAGGTGTGGATGCTTCGGGGCTTCGTTTTTACTCGTTCACTTCTCGGGAAAAGTATTAGAGCTCAGCTGGTAGGGGTACCGCTTTGGCGTCGAAGCCCCGCGTCTTCTTCTCTTGATTGGGGAAAGCGGCCTCGCTTAAACAATTACGAGCCTGCCCGGGCGTATCTGCGGAGTCGTCTGCACAATTCGCGGTATTATGGTGCGGAGTTTTGAAAGGAGCCGCTGGTGGTCACGACGACGTTTGCTTCGCCTTTGGGCGAAATCCTGCTTGCCGCTGATGGCCGCGGCCTGACGGGGCTTTGGTTTGAGGGGCAGGAGCACTTTGGCTCCACGCTTCTCCGGGAAGACTCCGAACATGTTGAAGGGGCCGATGCGGTTTCCGGTGCTGGTGGCATGTCGTCGGCGAGTCCGGCTCATGGTGCGGCTTCTTCGGTGCTTGAGCGTTCGTGGGCTTGGCTGAATGCTTATTTTGCAGGGCAGGAGCCTCGGTATACGCCGCCGTTGCATATGATCGGTACGGCGTTTCAGCGTGAAGTTTGGTTTGAGCTGCTTTCTATTCCGCGTGGCGAGGTCGCCACGTATGGCGAGATTGCGGCTCGTGTCGCCGCCCGCCATCGGGTGCCGGGGAACGAGGACCCCGTTATGTCTCCTCGTGCGGTGGGGGCTGCGGTCGCTCGCAACCCTATTTCGATTATCGTGCCGTGCCATCGCGTGGTGGCGGCCGACGGCTCGCTCAACGGATATGCCGGCGGCCTCAACCGCAAGGAGTGGCTGCTGCGGCTTGAGGGCGCGTACGAGGAATAACGTTCGAGCGCTTTGCATAGCCAAGATGCCGTGAAAGAACGGGACACGCTTTCCGAATGGAGACTCAGACGGAAACCACGTCCCGGAATTCCGTTTTAAAGCGGGATGCGCTTTCCGAATGGCGTCCCAAGCGGAAACCGTGTCCCGGAATATAGCCTCAGAGTGGGACGCCGTTTCCGGTTGAGACCACCTGCCTGGACATCTTTCTACGCCCGCTTCTGCAGGGCGTAGATCGACTTATCCATGTTGAACAGGTAAGCCACGACGCAGACAATAAAGAACATCGGCAGATTACCAAAGCCGAAGACCTCGCAGCCAATAAGGATGGGTGCGAGCAGCGTATTGGTGGCGCTGCCAAAGACGGCTGCGTAGCCCAGCGCGGCGCAGATTTCGGCGGGCATGCCGAGAATCCCGGCGAGTACGACACCCAGGCTGGCTCCGATGGAAAACAGCGGCGTCACCTCACCACCCTGATATCCTGCGGCAAGTGTGGCGATGGTGAGTACGAATTTGAGCGCCCAGTCCCAAGGCATGATGGCGACCTTACCGTTACCGTTGAGCGCCGCCGATATCAGGTTGGTGCCAAGGCCGCAGTATCGACCCTGCCACAGTGCGAACAGAATCGCCGATAGCGCGATGCCGATAGCGGCGATGCGCGCATAGGGGTTGGGGAGCAGCCGCGCCGCAAGGGTCTTGGCATGCGCAAGGCACCAGGCAAAGGCACCGCCTACCATGCCAAACGCGATGCCTAGTACCGCAAGCCGTCCAAGACCGGGGAGATCAAGCGCGCATGAGGCGACAACGGCGACCTCGAACTTCTCGAGTCCCAGGGCACCGGAGGTCATACTTGCGGCGAGCGAGGCTGTAAGCGCGGGAAACAGCGCGCGGTATTCCATGCGTCCTGCGACCAGTACTTCGATAGCAAAGACCGTGGCAGCAAGGGGCGTTCGAAAGAGCCCGGCAAAGCCGGCGGCCATGCCGATAAGCAAAAACGTGTTGCCGGGGTCTCGGAAAGGTAGACGTCGGCCGATCCAATGTGAGACGGTTGCACCGATCTGCACGGCCACGCCCTCGCGTCCCGCACTGCCGCCAAAGAGGTGCGTCCCCCACGTGCTCAGCATAATGAGCGGCACCAAGCGCGGCGAGATGGCGTCCTCACGCCCGTGGCCTACGTCGAATACCAGGCTCATGCCGCGGTCGGTGCCCTTGCCCCAAGCGCGGTAGGCAAACACGATGGCAAGGCCCATAAGGGCGAGGAAGGGGAGGAGCAGGGTGATGTGTTCGTCGCGGAAGGCGCCGATCGCCAAAAGCACGCGTCCAAAGAGCGCGCAGATGGCGCCAACGATGATACCGACGGGGATTCCGACGGCACCCATAAGCACAAGACCGCTATAGGTGTTGAGCAGACGTTTGATTCTGCTCGATGCGCTGCTTTCCGACACTTCTCCTCCAAAACAAAAAAGACTCCTGCCGCGGCGTGATGCCTAGGGGCATCACGTAACAGCAGAAGTCATCAGCAACAAGGCGGTTTAGGGTAACGCGGCAGCTTGGCTGGCGCACCCAACGGAGACATTCATTCCGCAGCGGCATCATAGCGGTGGATACGGTTTGGGTCAAATGGTTGCCGTGGACAGTCCTGGTGCCTGCCCGCACCCCTCGTTTCCCCATATAAAACCTACCAAAATAAACCTGTCCCTTTTTGGTCGGTGCGAAATGGGTAATACTAAAGAGTTATCCGACCAGATGGGAATTAATCGATGGCTTATATCGAATTCAAAGACGTCGTCAAAGCATACGGCGAGGGTGACGCCCGCATTCACGCGCTCGATGGCGCGAGCTTTACGGTCGAGCGCGGTGAGCTCGCCATCATTTTGGGTGCTTCGGGTGCCGGCAAGACCACGGCACTCAACATTCTGGGCGGCATGGATACGGCGACTTCCGGCACCGTAACGGTGGATGGGCGCGACGTGAGTTCCGCCAATGAGGCGCAGCTCGTGGAATACCGCCGCGCCGACGTCGGCTTTGTCTTCCAGTTCTATAACCTGGTTCCCAACCTGACGGCGCTCGAAAACGTCGAGCTCGCGGCGCAAATCTGCCCCGATTCGTTCGATGCCGAACAGACACTTCGCCAGGTTGGCCTGGGCGAGCGCCTCGCCAACTTCCCCGCGCAGCTTTCGGGCGGCGAGCAGCAGCGCGTGTCCATCGCCCGCGCACTGGCCAAGAACCCCAAGCTGCTCCTGTGCGATGAGCCCACGGGCGCGCTCGACTACAAAACCGGCAAGCAGATCTTGCAGCTGCTGCAGGATACCTGCCGCAAGCAGGGCATTACGGTCATCATCATCACGCACAACTCCGCGCTCGCGCCCATGGCCGATCGCCTGATCTGCTTTAAGAGCGGTCGTGTGGAGAGCGAGACGGTCCAGCAAAATCCCGTGCCTATCGAGACGATCGAGTGGTAGCGCCCATGGACCAAGATCGCCAAAACAGCCAAAACCACGATACGGAGCACGTGGGTCACGATCGGGAGTTCGTGACCTACCGTACCGCTCAAAGCTCAAATGATATGGCGCCGACGGTTTTTCGCCGTGGCATCTCCCGCACAATCCGAGGCAGTCTTAAGCGCTTCCTATCTATCGTGGTCATTACCGCGCTCGGCGTGAGCGTGATGTGCGGTCTTAAGGCGGGCTGCGAGGATCTGCGCGATTCGGTCGACGTCTATTTTGACCAGCAGAATGTCTATGACATTAACGTGCAGTCGACCTATGGCCTTACGCGCGACGATCTTGCGGCCATTCAAGAGGTCGACGGCGTCGAGACGGCCGAGGGCATCTACACCGAGACCGCCTACACCGCCGTGGGTACCACGCGCGAGCGTGTAGTCGTGCAGAGCCTTTCCGGGAAGAATATCGATCAACCGGTGCTGGTGAGCGGCGATTTGCCCGAGAGCGCCGGCGAGGTCGCGGTGACTTCGAAGTTCCTGAAGGCTTCGGGCAAAAAGCTCGGCGACACGGTGAGTTTTGCCGCCAATGACGCGAGCTCGTCGAACCAAAGCGCCAAGGACCAGTTTGCCGCGGGTGATTACACCATTACGGCCGAGGTCCTCGATCCTACTGATGTGAGCTCCGACTCGACAGTCAACGCCTTTCGCGCTGCTTCGGCTGCGGACTATAAGTTCTATGTGAGCGAGGATGCCGCGACATCTTCTTCCTACTCCGCGGTCCACGTGATCGTCGAGGGAGCCAAGAGCCTCAACTCCTATTCAGATGCCTACACGACAAAGATCAACGAGGTCAAGGGTAATATCGAGAAGATTCGCGACGAGCGTGAGAAGGTGCGCGCCCAAGAGCTGACGGTCGACGCGCCGGCAAGCTTGGATGCCTCCGAGCGCCAGGCGAATATGCTCTTTGGGATTGAGCAGGACAACATCAACCGCATGCCCCAGGGCAGTGAGGAGCGCGCTCGGGCTCAGGCCGATTTGGACCAGCGCCGCGCCGCCACCGACCAGCAGTTTGCCGATGCACGCGCCGAGCTTTCCGATCTGGGCGAATGCACTTGGTACATCCAGGATCGCGGTAACATCGCAAGCTACTCAAGCGTCGAGAGCGACAGCTCTTCGATTGAGGCCATCGCCACGGTTTTCCCATTTATTTTCTTTGTCGTAGCCGTGCTCATCAGCCTTACCACCGCTACTCGTATGGTCGAGGAGGAGCGCACGCTCATTGGCTTATACAAGGCGCTCGGCTATTCACGCGGGCGAATCCTGTCCAAATACGTGGACTACTCGCTGTGGGCTTGTTTAATCGGCGGCGTACTCGGCAACATCATCGGATTTGTGGGGTTGCCGCTGTTCCTGTTTACGGTGTTCGACGACATGTACTCACTGCCCCAGATGCTGCTTTCGTACGACATCGTGTCTTCGATCGTCTCGGTGGCGCTGTTTGCCGTGGGCGTGGTGGGTGCCACGATTATCGCCTGCCGCCACGAGATGGCCGAGACCCCAGCCTCGCTTATGCGTCCCAAGGCCCCGCGAGCCGGCTCGCGCATCTTGCTTGAGCGCTTCGGCTTTATTTGGCGCCGCATGGGCTTTTTGAACAAGGTGACAGCGCGTAACCTGTTCCGCTACAAAAAACGTGCCTTTATGACCATCTTCGGTATCGCCGGTTGCACGGCGCTCGTGATCTGCGGTATGGGCATCCGCGATACGTCGGTGGCGCTTTCGCCCAAACAGTATGGGCATATCACGCGCTATGACTTGCTGGCGGTCGCCAATCCCGATGACTATGATCAGACGTGTGCGGCGCTGGAAGAGCGTAGCGCGGCCAGCGACTCCGGCGTGCGCGTGACCTCGACCCTGCCGATTATGACCGACAACGTCACCTTTACGTTTGGCGGTAAGAGCGAGACCGTACAGCTCATTGTGATTCCCGATGACCGCACGAATGACCTGGACGATTACGTGCGCCTGGAGGATGAGTCCAAAGAACCGCTCGCCCTGCGTGACGGGGACGTGTATTTAAGCAAGAGTTCACAGCTGGTGCTGGGGATTCAGCCGGGCGATACGGCGCAGGTCCAGGATTCGTCGCTCAAAGTTACCAAGGTCAAGGTTAGCGATATCTCGCTCAATTATTTGGGCAACACACTTTATATGACGCAGGGCACCTATGAGCGCGCGTTCGGCCGAAGTGCGCGTCTTAACGGCATCTTTGTGCTGCTTAAGGGCTCGTCAGTCGACCAGATTGCGTTTAGCAAGAAGCTTAAGAGTGACGGTTGGCTTACGGTTTCGAGTACAGCCGAGCATTGGGAGAACTATGAGTCGAACTTTACGATTATCAATTCGGTCGTAGTGCTTGTGACCTTTATGGCGGCGTGCCTGTCGTTTGTGGTGGTGTTTACGCTGTCTAATACGAATATTTCGGAGCGCGAACGCGAGCTGGCGACCATCAAGGTGCTGGGCTTCCGCCGTGGCGAGGTGCACCACTACGTCAATAAGGAGACGTTGATCCTTACGGCGATTGGCACCGCACTGGGCGTGCCGCTGGGTGGCCTGCTTGCCGAGAGCTTTACGTACGTTCTTCAGATGCCGTCGCTGTACTTTGATGTTGAGGTCGAGCCGCTGAGTTTCGTGCTCGCTGTGGTGCTTTCGTTTGGCTTTACGTTTATCGTCAACATCGCCACCAACCGAACCCTCAACAAGATTGACATGGTCGGTGCCCTCAAGAGCGCCGAGTAACCTGTTCTCGGATTCAAGTTGTAGCGAGCTGTGACGTGTCGCAGTCGCTTTATTGCATAAACCGCCCCGCAGAATGCATATTTTGGCGGGGCGGTTGCTTTTTACCCGCAGGTACCCCCAGGGGCGGCGTGCAAATTCCGGAGAATTCAGCATTCCGGAGTCCACGAGTATGGGAGCGGGCGCACAAAACTGCGCTGAAAGCCCTGATTCTGAGCTCCCAACGCCTCAAGAGCCGCTCGTTTTACAAGATGCGGCCCATGGCGCCTGCCTTTCGCCCAAAATTCAGTATGCAGGCACCCTCGGCTGCTGAAAACTCCCAAAAATGCACGGCGCCTCCTGCCCTAGGCACCCGCAGCAAGAAGTCGAATAGCCTCGGCGAGCATGTAAACGCAGGGCCCTCCGACCCCGCCCGACGATTTCGATTGGCGACCTTTGACGGAGTCAAGGGAGGAGCCAAATCGAAAT
>OLNM01002394.1_pt1 | contig 11823 bp, 9 predicted proteins | sample 1672391 | NCBI WGS metagenome assembly OLNM01 (sample SAMEA3136680, study PRJEB25190) | human gut metagenome | reverse complement strand
AGGAGGATGGTACAGAACTTCGTATCGCTCCTAAGGATGTCCAATATCAAAATGCAAGCATTTGGGGACGTTTAATTACCAACTTTGCTGGTCCTATGAATAACTTCATTCTTGGGGTGCTTGTCTTTATTATCTTAGCCTTTGTTCAAGGTGGTGTTCAAGATACATCGACCAACCGTATCCAGGTAGCCGATGGAGGCGCTGCCCAGGTGGCAGGCTTGAAAAATGGTGATGCCATCGAGGCTATCAATAAGGACAAGGTTACTGATTGGGACAGCTTGAAGGAAGCATTGACAGAGAATACCCAGAAATTCTCCAAAGGTGACAGCCTTTCTGTGACAGTTAAGAGAAGTAACGGTCAGGAAGAAACAATCTCTGTTAAACCTCAGGAGAACCAAGGTAGCTACTTTTTGGGTGTTTCTCCTGCTTTAAAAACAGGTCTTAAAGATAAGATTTTTGGTGGTTTCCAAATGGCTTGGGAAGGGGCCTTCAAAATTCTCGTAGCACTTAAGGGACTTATCACCAACTTTAGTTTGAATAAACTTGGTGGACCGGTTGCTATGTTCCAGATGTCTGCCCAGGCTTCAGAAAATGGCTTGATTTCCATTCTTAACCTTATGGGGATGCTCTCAATTAACCTGGGAATTTTCAATCTTATCCCAATTCCAGCCCTTGACGGTGGAAAAATTGTTATGAATATTATTGAAGCCATTCGTCGTAAACCACTTAATCAAGAAATTGAAAGCTATATTACACTTGCAGGTGTTGCTATCATGGTTGTTCTTATGATTGCAGTCACTTGGAATGATATTATGCGTGCTTTCTTTTAATTAGAAACAAAGAAACGAAAGGAAGTCTAAGGGACTTGACCCAAGGGCCAGCCTCCTTAGTATGTAAATGATGAAACAAAGTAAAATGTTGATTCCAACACTTCGTGAAATGCCAAGTGATGCTCAAGTTATCAGTCATGCCCTTATGGTACGTGCGGGTTACGTGCGTCAGGTTTCTGCTGGTATTTATGCTTATATGCCATTGGCAAATCGTGCTATCGAGAAATTCAAAACCATCATGCGTGAGGAGTTTGAAAAAATCGGTGCGGTTGAAATGTTGGCGCCAGCGCTTTTGACAGCAGATTTGTGGCGTGAGTCAGGCCGTTATGAAACTTACGGTGAAGACCTCTATAAATTGAAAAACCGTGATAAATCTGACTTTATCCTCGGTCCAACTCACGAAGAAACGTTTACAGCCTTGGTTCGTGATGCGGTTAAATCATACAAACAATTGCCACTTAATCTCTACCAAATCCAATCAAAATACCGTGATGAAAAACGTCCTCGTAACGGTCTTCTTCGTACACGTGAATTTATCATGAAGGATGCTTATAGTTTCCACCAAAACTATGAAGATTTGGATGTAACCTATGAAGACTACCGTAAAGCTTACGAGGCTATCTTTACACGTGCTGGCCTTGAATTTAAGGGAATCATCGGTGATGGTGGTGCCATGGGTGGTAAGGATTCTCAAGAATTTATGGCGGTCACTCCTGAGCGTACAGATCTCAACCGTTGGGTAGTTCTTGACAAGTCAATTGCTTCATTGGATGAGATTCCAGAAGATGTCATGGAAGAAATCAAGAAAGAATTGACATCGTGGTTGGTATCTGGTGAAGACACAATTGCCTACTCTACAGAGTCAAGCTATGCAGCTAACCTTGAGATGGCAACAAACGCCTACACACCAGCGACTAAGGTTGTGACTCAAGAAGAAGTGACTCGTGTTGAAACACCAGATTGCAAGTCAATTGATGAAGTCGCTGCTTTCTTGAATGTTCCAGAAGAACAAACCATCAAGACTTTACTTTTCATCGCTGATGATGAACAGCAACTTGTCGTACGACGCACCGTCGATCACCCGGGCTACGACCCGCGAAGCGAGAAAAATCAAAATCAAAGAATAAAAAGTAAGCACCCAGCCCGAACCCGAACTATCGCCCGTACCGAGACCGAAACCGATCACCACCAAGCCTGAAAGGATCACCACGCAATCCGCCAGGAAGATACCCGTGGAAAACTTGATGCCCGCATACTTCTGAAGCAACATGGCGATAATGTCCGTACCGCCCGTGGTAGCCTGTGTCCGCACGACCATACCCTGCCCCACGCCGATAACGACCGCACCGATGATACAGGTCAGCAACAGATCGTTCGACAAGTTGAGCGAACCGCCCAGCAATAGCGCCGGATCGAGATTGATACCGTCGGCCGTAAATGCCGCATCGGAATAGACCAACCGCGTCAGGATATTCATAAAACCGGGCGTGAACAGCGCAGCCACCACCGTCCGGGCGCCGAACTGTCCGCCGAAAACCAATACGGCGGTAATCATCAGCGGCACGTCGAACATATAGCCGAAAGTACCGACCTGGATCGACGGGAAAATATTATGCAATACGATGCCGGCGCCATAGACTCCGCCCGGAACGAAATTGTAAGGATTGATAAAAAAAACGAAACCGGATCCCATAATCGCACAACCGACAAACAACTGAATCCAGGAACGCCACCAGGCCCAAGACCCCATCGGCTCCAATAAAGCTTTCGTATTGATCATAAAGTTAACTGTTTTAGAGCGGTTAATAATCGATTTAATTTTGCAAATATACGAAAAACTCCCGGATTTCCCGTTCGCTTCGGACTATTTTCCCAAAAAGCCGCAGTATTTAAATTTTTTTCGTTTATATTTGCATATACAATCCTGACAAATAAAGGGCATGATACTGACTTACTATTGCATTATCACGATGATAATCATCGCCTACCTGCTCGGCTCGATCCCCAGCGCCGTATGGATAGGCAAAAAATATTACGGCATCGACATCCGGGAACACGGCAGCAAAAACGCCGGTACGACCAACATGCTGCGGGTGCTGGGACGCCGGGCAGCCCTGCCGGTCTTTCTGCTGGATTTCCTCAAGGGATTCGTCGCGGTCACATTGACCGAGATCCTCAAATACGACGCCTACATCAACGATATGTGGCTGATAAATATCAAGATCATCGCCGTATTCGCCGCCGTGCTCGGACACATCTTCCCCATTTTCGCGGGATTCCGGGGCGGCAAGGGCGTGGCAACGCTCGTGGGGGCGATCACGGGAATTTATCCGCCGGTCGTACTGCTCTGTTTCGCCGTATGGGTCGTGATCCTGATGATGACGCATTACGTTTCGCTCGCGTCTATCGTGGCCGGCTGCTGCTTTCCGATCTTCACGATCGTTTCGCCCAAGGTAAACCAATCGGTGCCGTTCATCGTCTTCTCATTCGTCACGGCCGTTCTGCTGCTCTACACCCACCGCAAAAATATCGTTCGGCTGAAAAACGGCACGGAATCCAAAATATACATCTGGAAGCCCCATCGAAAAGCGGACAAATAGCACGGTAAAAACGATTCGCTTGTTTGGCGAATCGTTTTTTATCGAATAAGGTCCGAAACCGGAACCATATCCGAATAGGCACAAAAAAATCCGACTGCTCCATCTCCTGCCCCAACGGTCATTCGGATCGCTTCATCCGCCCGTTTCAGATCGGACTTTCAATCCACGGTAAATAGCGAGCCGGAAATCGCCATTATTCAACACGCTTGTATTGTCCGATTTCGATCTATTTGTGTCTGTTTCCGCTGCGATCCGATCTGTCGAAACCGGCTGAAACGGCCTTGTAAAATAAAAACGAAGGCATCCCCGAATTCTTCCGACAAAAAACGGGTATTTTACCGATTGGATAGATTTTCATATATTTGCTCGCAACGAATACCGATTTGTACGAACTGTCAAAAAGCGAAACACACGAAATTTGCTTTGTTCCCGGCATATATTATCTTTGCCGGAAGAGGTTAAGAAGAATAACCCGAATCCGGCCGGACACCAGTCCCCCCGGGACAGGCGTTTCGCCCTAAAAATTGAATTATCCACTACTTGATACCGAAAATTCTATGTTACGCGAAAACCTGATTAATATTTACGAAACCAGCTTCCGGGAGAACTATGCACTGCCGGCATTGACCGACTATTTCAAGCAGGAGAACTTCACCTACCTGGAAATGGGCGCCGAGATCGCCAAGCTGCATCTGCTCTTCGACGAGGCGGGCATCCGGCAGGGCGACCGAATTGCGCTGATCGGCCGCAACAATCCCCGCTGGTGCATCACCTACATCGCCACGATCACTTACGGCGCGGTCATCGTGCCCATTCTGCAGGATTTCCATGCCAACGACGTGATCCACATCATCAACCATTCGGAAAGCCGACTGCTTTTCCTGGGCGACACGTTCTGGGACGCGATCGAAGCCGACCAGATCCGGAAAGTCGAAGCCGTCTTCTCGCTCACGGACCTGAACGCGATCTACGAGCGCCGGGATCCGAAGAAACTGACGGATTTCCAGAAGAACCGCGAAAATCACTTCCGCAAAGCCTATCCGAAAGGGTTCGGACCGGAGCATATCCGCTTTCACAAGATTCCCAACGACCGGATGATCCTGCTCAACTACACCTCGGGAACGACCGGATATTCGAAAGGCGTCATGCTCTCGGTCAATAACCTGACGGGCAACGTGCTCTTCGCCCGAGGAGCCATAAACACCCAAACCGGCACGAACTATTTCCAGCGCGGCGGACGCACGCTCTCGTTCCTGCCTCTGGCACACGCCTACGGCTGTGCATTCGACTTTCTCGCGCCGCTGGCCGTCGGAGGCCACATCACCCTGCTGGGCAAAATTCCCACTCCGAAGATCCTGATCGAAGCCATGCAGGTCGTGCGCCCCACGATCATTTGCTGCGTACCCCTGATTCTCGAGAAAGTCTATCGCAAACAGGTACTGCCGCTGCTCGAAAAGGGGCCGATGAGTATCGCTATGAAGATTCCGCTGCTGAATACCGCCCTGCGCTCGGTAATCCGCAAGAAGATGATGGAATCGTTCGGCGGAGAGGTGAACATCTTCATCGTGGGCGGTGCACCGATGAATATGGAAACCGAAGCATTTCTGATGAGTATCAAATTCCCGATCACGATTGGATACGGCATGACCGAATGCGCTCCGCTCATCAGCTTCACTCCCGACAACGAATTCAAGGCCGGTTCCTGCGGGCGTTTCCTCTCGGAATTTATCCAGGTGAAGATCGACTCGCCCGATCCCGAACACGTCGCGGGCGAAATCCTGGTGCACGGCGAGCACGTCATGATGGGTTACTACAAGAACGAGGAGGAAACCCGGAAGGTCCTGGACGAAAAAGGGTGGCTCCATACGGGCGACATCGCCACGATGGACCCGGACGGCACGCTTTACATCCGCGGCCGCTCGAAAACCATGATACTCACGGGAAGCGGACAAAACATTTACCCCGAAGAGATCGAAGACAAACTCAACAACATGTATATGGTCCAGGAATCGCTGGTTCTGGAGCACAACGGACGTTTGACGGCATTGGTCGTTCCCGACTTCGAACAGGCGGAGCTCGAAGGGATCGATAAAGAGGAACTGCCCCGAATCATGGAAAACAACCTCAAGGAACTCAACAAACTGTTGGCATCCTACGAACAGGTCGCAAGTATCACGGTCTATCCCACCGAATTTGAAAAGACGCCCAAACGCAGCATCAAGCGCTACCTATACAATACGGCTCTGCTGGAGAAATAGGCCGATTCGATGAAGCACGAAAAATCGCTATCGAAGAGTTTTCCGCCGACAATCCGACAAGTTTCCCTTCGAAACAGCTTGCCGCCTTTTCAGGCGGCAAGCTGTTTCGAAGGCTTCTCGGAAATCTTCACAATAGTCCATACGATTTCCTTACCTTCCACTATCTTTGCAGAAAACAGGATGCGCCTCGGAAAACGATGAACAAGTTCCCGTTTTCTTCTCGGCTTTCACTATCTTTGACACCGAACATTTCGCCTCGACAAAATGCAAATAAATTTGCGTTTGCCTCCGGCTTATCGCTATCTTTGCCAATATGAAATTCAGCAGCAAACAAATGATCGGAGAAAACCTCCTGTACCTGATGGTATGGATGGTGATTATCCTAGTACCGGTCCTCAACTCGAAAATGCTCGAAGAGGTACACGTCAGTCTGGAGAACATTCTGATCGCCTGGCTAAAAATCGCACCTTATCTGCTGATCTTCATCATCCACAACAGCCTGATCGCTCCCAGACTGTTACTGCGAAAACATCGTTATGTATGGTATCTGGTCGTCAATCTGCTGACCATTACGGCCGTTTTCTCGCTGGTCGCCATCTATGAAAAATACGCTCCATACGACACCGAACCCTACATCCTGAACGGCAAAGCGTCATTCACCGATCTGGCGATCTATTGGAACATCCTGCTGGGATTCTTCATGACGGGCCTGAACATGGGTATCAAACTGCTGTATCGCTCCCTGCGCGACGAACAGCAAATGGAGGAGCTCAAACGTCAGAACCTGCAAGCGGAAATGGATTATCTGCGATACCAGATCAACCCCCATTTCTTCATGAATACGCTCAACAATATCCACGCCCTGATCGACATAGATACCGAATACGCGAAAAGCGCCGTCATCGAACTGTCCAAGATGATGCGGTACGTTCTCTACGAATCGGGCAGCGAAACCATATCGCTCAAAAAGGACATCCAATTCATCGAGAACTACATCGAGTTGATGCGCATCCGTTACGACAGCAGCATCGATATATGCTTGGATTATCCGGCCACGATCCCGAACAAAGTGGCCATCCCGCCCCTGCTGCTGATCGTATTCGTCGAAAACGCGTTCAAGCACGGAGTAAGTTATAACCACGCCTCGTTCATCCATATCCGAATCGGCTACCGGGACGACGCGGTGACGGCCGTCATCAGCAACAGCCGTCACGAAAAATCCCGGCCGGGTACTACGGGTATCGGACTCGAAAATGTCAAAAAACGGCTGGCATTGATTTACCAGGACAACTATACGCTCTCGATCGACGATTCCGATCCGGCCGTCTATACCGTCAAACTCATAATCCCCATCATGCCATGCTGAAATGTATCGCCATAGATGATGAGCCGCTGGCACTGCGGCAATTACAGGGTTATATCGCCAAAATCAATTTTCTGAAGCTCGAAAAAGCATTCACCAACGCCATCGAAGCCCAGCAATATCTAGCCGGGAATCCGATCGACCTGATTTTCGTGGATATCAACATGCCCGACCTGAGCGGTGTGGAGTTCGTACGTTCGCTCGTCAGCCGCCCGATGATTATCTTCACGACGGCTTATTCGGAATACGCCGTCGAGGGATTCAAACTCGATGCGATCGACTACCTGCTCAAACCGTTCAGCTTCGCTGATTTCAGCCGCTCGGCAGCCAAGGCGCAGTCGCTGTACGAACTGCTGGCCTATCGGAAGACACAAGGAAACGCTCCTGCCCCGGAAGCCACTCCACGCGACCGGGAGTACATCTCGATCAAAGCCGACTACAAAACGACACTGGTACGCATCAGCGACATCGTTTATCTGGAAAGCGAAGGCGAATACGTACGGCTCCATCTGGACGACCGATCGACCATCACGACTCTTTTCCGGCTCAAGAACATGGAAGCGGCCCTGCCGTCGGAAATGTTCATGCGGGTCCATCGCTCCTACATCGTCAATCTACAACGTATCAGGAGCTACGTAAAAGGCCGGGTTTTCGTAAGCGACAGCGAATACATCCCCATCGGCGAGAACTACCGGGAAACGTTCCAACGGTACATCGAAACCCATTACCAGAATCTATAACGGAGAATCGCGTCCGAAATCTTGAGGAAAAATCGTACCCGTCCCGGAACGGGCATTCGACAGCCCGGCAGCAGACAACAAAGCGCGATCATATGCTTTCGGGGTACCTATGGGAGGCAAACATATGGCGGTGTGTCATAAAGGCGCACTGTTACGTCATTATCGGGATGCGAGTTAAATCATTTACGACAGTAAATTCCTGTTGCCCTTGCCCTCAATGCCTCGCACTGCATCCATTCTGACTCCCCTTAAGGATTGTGCTCGACACAGTCCCTTGTCGGCATTACAGACGCGGCCACAGCCAGCAGACAAGCCCCCTCGAATTCGATACTGTGAGCATGGGATAACGATATATGGAAAGATATGAATCCCCAATATAAACTCTGCATTCCCAGAGTACAGGCACGCTTGCCACCAACCCCGACCATGAGAGGCAAATCTTATTTGCAATCGGCCAGGCAACTCTGAATATCCAGACTGACCGGTTTCCCATTGACAGAAAAAGAGAGTGTGCAATCCTCGAAAGCGGTAAGTTTCTCGAACTGCAAAATAACGATGGAATTATCGCCCCAAATTGCATCGACCTTCTTTGCCTGAAAGGTTTTACCATCGTTATAAAGCACCACATCTTCGATCGAAAGTCCGTTGGTTTCATCACGGTCGGATGCAGGGATTTCAATTTTGATAGTTGTTTTGCCGTGTTTATTGTTCAGACTCAAAAATTTGGGAGTTGCACAGGCACTTCCTATCGCCAGCAGAGCGGCAGCGCATGAAAGAATAATCTTTTTCATAGCAAATGAATTTGAAGTGATGTAAAAGGGTTGATTTCCAATCGTTACGAAATAACATTCGAGATACGAAATAATGTCTTTTACTATATACAGAAGATTCCGATATTTTTTCAATAAATATTGTGTGTGGGGGCTTTTACTCTTTTCGGTGCAAAACTAATATAAAAATCCCCCCCCAAATATTTTGATTAAATTAACGAATGATAAGATTATATTGTAAGTGTGCTTACAAGAAGCACATCTACAATATTCAAAGGGCCCTATTACAGCTAGGGCAAGAAAAAATTCTGTTTGTTACAGCCACTCAGAATTTAATGTTCATGGTCTCCTAAGAATTGACGGGAGGCCCATTTTTTTATAATATTTAAGTATGTCAAACTTAACGAAACTTGCCTTAGAGCAATCCCTAAAAAGATTCTTATTAAAAAAACCATTAGATAAGATTACCATTAAAGATTTAACAGATGATATTGGCATTTCAAGAATGTCTTTCTACTATCATTTTAAAGATATTTACGACCTAGTCGAATGGTCTTGTATTTATGATGCAACAAATGCACTAAAAGGAAATAAAACATATGACACTTGGCAAGAAGGCCTTACATCCATATTTGAAGCCGTCCTTCAAAACAAGCCATTTATTTTAAATGTATACCATACAACAACACAAGATAGTATTGAACGCTTTTTATTTACTACGGTACATGACCTTATTTTAGGAGTTGTCCGTGAAAAAGCACAAGGAACCAATATTACAGAAGAACAAATTCAATTCATCGCTGATTTCTACAAATATAGTTTTGTAGGTATCATGCTTGATTGGATTCAAAAAGGTATGTATGAAGACTACCATGAAATCATCTATAATATGGCTAATACTTTGCATGGTTCCATCGCAAATTCAATTTCAAACTTTACAAATGAAGCAAAATGATAAAAAAATTATCATCTTGCTTTTTTTGTTTATAGTTTTTTATTTTGATTCTCACTATTATGTAGCCATAAAGAAAAAGGAGGACATGTATATGTCAAAGAATACTGTAAAATTAGGCATTGCAGGCCTTACTGCTGCAGCTACAGGTGCTGCTTTATTTACTGCGAAAAAAGTGAGCGACAAAAAGAAAGAAGAAGAAAAGAAAGTTACAAGTGACTATCGTAATACTGAAAGAGGAAAATACGAAAAGAACTCTAAAGGTATTTACTACACAAATGGAAACTATGAAGCTTTTGCACGCCCAGAAAAACCAGCAAATGTAGATAATAAGAATGCTTATATCGTAGGTAGTGGACTTGCTGCATTAGCAGCCGCCTGTTTTTTAGTTCGTGATGGACAAATGCCAGGCAAAAACATCCATATCTTAGAAGCAATGGACATTGCCGGAGGCGCATGCGATGGAATCTATGATCCAACTCGTGGATATGTCATGAGAGGTGGTCGTGAAATGGAAAACCACTTCGAATGTTTATGGGATCTATTCAGAAGTATCCCTTCATTAGAAATCGAGGGTGCTAGTGTTTTAGATGAATATTACTGGTTAAATAAACATGATCCTAACTACTCATTGTGTCGTGCAACAATCAACCAAGGAAAAGATGCACATACAGATGGAAAGTTTGATTTAAGTACTAAAGGTGCTATGGAAATTATGAAATTATTCATGACACCAGATGAAGATTTATATGATAAGACCATTGAAGATGTATTTGATGAAGAAGTATTCGATTCAACATTCTGGATGTATTGGAGAAGTATGTTCGCATTTGAAAACTGGCATTCAGCATTAGAAATGAAATTATACTTCCAAAGATTCATTCACCATATTTCAGGACTTCCTGATTTCAGTGCATTGAAATTCACTCGTTACAATCAATATGAATCTTTAATTCTTCCTATGCAAAAATATCTAGAAGCTCATGGCGTAGACTTCCAATTCAATACAGAAGTCACAAATGTTGAATTTGAGTTTGACGGAGATAAAAAAGTTGCGAAAACGATTGAATGCAAAGTAAACGGAACAGAAACTGGCATTGTATTAACTGAAAACGATTTAGTATTTGTAACAAACGGAAGCTGTACAGAAGGAACAATTTATGGTGATCAAGACCATGCGCCTAATGGAGATGCTGAAGTTAGAACAAGTGGATGTTGGAGCTTATGGAAAAACATCGCAAAACAAGACCCTAGTTTTGGACACCCAGAAAAATTCTGTTCAGACATTTCAAAAACAAATTGGGAATCTGCAACTGTAACAACATTAGATGATAAAATCATCCCTTATATCACAAACATTTGTAAGCGTGATCCTCGCAGTGGAAAAACCGTTACTGGAGGTATCGTAACTTGTAGAGATTCGAGCTGGTTAATGAGTTGGACTATTAATCGTCAAGGACAATTTAAAAACCAAGATCCAAACAAAGTATGCGTTTGGGTATATGGACTATTTACAGATGTAGATGGTGACTACATTAAAAAGCCAATGAGAGAATGTACTGGTAAAGAAATCACAGAAGAATGGCTATATCACTTGGGTGTTCCAACAGATCAAATTGAAGAATTAGCTACAAATTCTGCAAGATGCGTGCCTACAATGATGCCATATATCACTGCCTTCTTCATGCCAAGAACGAAAGGGGATCGTCCAGATGTAATTCCTGATGGATGTGTAAACTTCGCCTTCTTAGGACAATTTGCCGACACACCAAGAGATACGGTCTTTACTACTGAATATTCAGTTCATGGAAACCTTGAAAGATTTCTCGCTCCTTATCAACACGTTTAACGTGTAATCCAACCCTCATTCGGAACGTGAAGGAAAAGGTTAAAACGGCACGACAATCAAGTGGAAAACAAAGGATTTGAAAAGGGCACAAGAAACACAATCATTGATTATCAATAGTTACATTTCAAATTTTCTTCATTCGGGACGAAGAGACCGCTGGTTCGAATCCTGTCCTTTCGATTATTTTCTAACAACCTCTTCCGGACGGTTATTTTATTTTCCGGTAAAATCACTTCCCCTGCAAAAGCCAGTCAGAAACCCACTAGCAGCTGATTCTTCTATCTGAAAAAAGCCCCTGCTGGGATACTTTATCAGTCATCCGTCAAATTCCCATTGCCCCGCGCATGTTTCTTTCTCTAAAATACAGGTAATGAGTGAATACTTCCTGAAACTTCCCGGCGATTCCCAGCCGAGAGCCTATTCCGAATACGAAGTCCGTGAATTTCTGGGACAGGGCGTGA
>OLNM01002392.1_pt1 | contig 11827 bp, 11 predicted proteins | sample 1672391 | NCBI WGS metagenome assembly OLNM01 (sample SAMEA3136680, study PRJEB25190) | human gut metagenome | reverse complement strand
GACGCAAACCGCATGATCCATATGCATGTGCATCCGGGCCGGGTGCTGCTGAACGTGGGTCTGCTGGTGTTCGAGGCCTTTGTGCTGCTGGCCGAGACCCCGCTGTACGGCCTGTGGACCGGCCTGATCACCGCAGTGGTCATCCTGATCAACTTTGCAGGCGTGTGGGCTATGGCCCGTGTGCTGCTGCCCCGCCTGCTGGGCCGCCGCGGCAAGGCGCTGGTGGCCGCTGTGGACGGCTGGCTGAGAAAATAAAAACTGATAGAAACAACAATGCCCCCGGAAAACTCTCCGGGGGCATTATTGTTGTGTGCGAGGAACAGCGAGCTTTTTACGGCTCACTGGGGGTTGGTCTTGTCAGTGCATCAGTGCTTGCTCTTGGCAAACAGGCTGGTGAACGCACCGGCTACGGTGAGGGCCATGCCGCTCAGGGCCATGGCCAGAGCGGTAAACCAGTTCACGCCGGTCTTGGGCAGGGCGGCCACGGTGCTGTCGGGGGTGGCATCCTGCACGGGAGGATTGCTGGGGTTCTCCGGGTTCACGGGCGTCTCGGCATCGTCCGGAGTGGCGTCCTGCACGGGAGGCGTGGTGGGGTCCTCCGGGCTGACGGGGGTGTCCGGGGTGTCAGGATCCGGGGTGGGTTCCGGATTCGGGGTGGGTTCCGGATCGGGTTCCGGTGCGGGCAGCTCGGCGTGGGCAGCCTTCAGGGCGGCAAAGACCGTGTGGTTCGGGTTCAGCTCCAGCACCTTCGTGCTCTCGACGCCCTCTGCGTTGGGCATGCGGCGCAGTACCTTCTCCATCTCCATCGAGATACCGCCCTCGGCAGACAGGGTGACGGGGTGTTCCTGCAGGGTCGGATTGACCTTGACCTCCTTGACCTTGCCGTTCAGGTCCTTCTTGATTTCCTCAAACAGGTCCTTGTTCTCGGTCTCGGCAGCCTCGGCGGCCTTCTTCTCGTCCTCGGTCTCCAGACCCAGGTCACCGGAGTTGATGTTCTTAAACTCCTTCTCCTTGTAGTCGCGCATCATCTGCAGGCAGAACTCATCCACATCCTCGGTGCAGAGCAGCAGGTCGTAGCCCTTGCTCAACACCAGCTGGGCGTTGGGCAGCTTGCCCAGACGGTCCGTGTCGTCACCGGCGGCAAAGTAGATGCACTTCTGCTCCTCGGGCATCTTCTCGACGTACTCGTCCAGCGTGACGAGCTTTTTCTCCTTGGCGGAGTAGAACATCAGCAGGTCGCCCAGCAGATCCTTGTGCATGCCGTAGTCGCCGTAGATGCCGAACTTGATCTGGCGGCCAAAGTTCTTCCAGAAGGTCTCATACTTCTCGCGGTCATTGACGAGCATCGCGTGCAGCTCGTTCTTGATCTTCTTTTCCAGAGAATTGCGCATCAGCTTGAGCTGGTTGTCCTTCTGCAGCGTCTCACGGCTGATGTTCAGACTCAGATCCTCGCTGTCCACAACACCCTTCACAAAGCTGAAATAATCCGGCAGCAGGTCGGCGCACTTCTCCATGATCATAACGCCGGAGGCATACAGCGCCAGGCCCTTCTCATACTCCTTGGTGTAGTAGTCATACGGGGTCGAGCCGGGGATGAACAGCAGCGCGGTGTAGGTCGCCGTACCCTCGGTGCGGCTGGTGATGACGCGCAGCGGGTCGGTGTAGTCCATGAACTTGTTCTTGTAGAACTCGTTGTAGTCCTCGTCCTTGACCTCGTTCTTCGGGCGCTTCCAGATAGGCACCATGCTGTTCAGCGTTTCCAGCTCGGTGTAGGTCTCGTCCTCGGGCTTGTAGTCGTCGCCCGCGTCCTCCGGCTTCGGCTTCTGGCGGGATTTCTCACGGTACATCGTGATGGGGAAGCGGATGTAGTCGCTGTACTTCTTAACGAGGTTTGCAAGTTCGTAATCCTCGAGGTACTCGCTGTACTTGTCGGTATCGGTGTCGTCCTTCAGCACCAGAATGATCTCGGTGCCGACGTCCTCCTTGTCAGCCTCGGTCAGGGTGTAGCCCTCGACGCCGGTGGACTCCCACTTCCAGGCCGTGTCAGCGCCCTGTGCGCGGGAGATGACGGTGACCTTTTTGGCCACCATGAACGCGGAATAGAAGCCGACGCCGAACTGACCGATGATGTCGATGTTATCGCTCTGGTTCTCGGTCTTGAAGTCGAGGGAGCCGGACCTGGCAATCGTGCCGAGGTTCTTCTCCAGCTCCTCCTTCGTCATGCCGATGCCGTTATCGGTGATGGTCAGCGTGCGGCTGTCCTTGTCGGGCTGGATGTGGATTTTCAGGTCGTCCTTCGTGATGCCGATGGACGTGTCGGTCAGGCTCTTGAAGTAGCGCTTGTCGCAGGCGTCCGATGCGTTGGAGATCAGCTCACGCAGGAAGATCTCGCGGTTTGTATAGATAGAATTGATCATCAGGTCAAGCAGCTTTTTGCTCTCGGCCTTAAACTGATGCATAGCCATGGTAGAAAACCTCACTTTATACAAATGAAATTAGCACTCGTTTATTTCAACTGCTAAAGCTAGTTTAGCACTCTTTTTAATAAAGTGCAACCCTTGCACAGCATTTTAACAAAAAATTTAAATTCAGGGCTTTTCAAACGTGGGAATTTGCGGTATGCTAACAATGTATAAGGTATTCTGTTAAACAGCGCGGCAGGGGCCGGGCATGCCCGGCCCGCGGGCTTGCCCGTGAATGTCTGCCTGCGTACAGCTGCGGGCTGCATATAGGCGGCCCCTACGCCCTGCCGACAAAAAACAATCCCTTACCATAAAAATACCATAGAAAGAAGAATCCATCATGCAAATATACACCCACACTCTCCCCGGCGGCGCACAGCTCATCGGGTATCTGCGCGATAGGACCGTCGAGATGCCTGCTTTCAACACCCGTCCGGCCATTCTCATCCTGCCGGGCGGCGGCTACGCCTGGTGCAGCAGGCGCGAGGCCGACCCCGTTGCCATGCAGTTTCTGCAGGCGGGCTACAACGTCTTTACCCTCTATTACACCTGCCGAAGTGACGAGACCGTGCCCGCGCTGCGTTGGCAGCCGCTGATCGATGCTGCCGGGGCGATCCTGCATATCCGCCGCAATGCAGAGCAGTTCGGCACCGACCCGGCGAAAATCGCCATCTGCGGCTTCTCGGCGGGCGGCCATCTGGCGGCGTCCACGGCCATCCTGTGGGACGCCGAGCCTGTGCAGACCGCCCTTGGCATCCACGGCACCGAGGCCCGCCCCGATGCCGTTGTGCTGGGTTATCCGGTCATCACGGCGGGGGAATACCGCCACGACGGCTCTATTGTCAACCTCTGCGGCGATGACGCCGACCTGCGCGCCACAATGAGCCTGGAAAACCAGGTCCGCGACGGTCTGCCGCCCTTCTTCGTCTGGCATACGGTGGAGGACCCGGCCGTCCCCGTGCAGAACTCTTTGATGCTTGCCGGTGCGCTGACAGCCCATAAGGTCCCGCTGGAGCTGCATCTTTTCGCCCACGACGGCCACGGCACAAGCACCTGCACGCGGGAGGTCAACACCCCCAACAAGCACAACAGCGCCTGGGTGGCCCTCTGCACGGACTGGCTGGCCGAAACCTTTGATTTTCACCTGTAACAGGAGATGACAAAGCATGAAAATCATGTTTTACGCGCTGCGCCCCTTTGATGAGCAGCAATACTGCGAGCCCTACAAAGCTCGCTACGGCATCGACTACACCGGCACGCCCGATGTGCCGCGCCCGGATAACCTGCATCTGGTCGAGGGCTGCGACGCCGTCAGCACGAACCCCTGCGAGATACGCCCTGAATATTTGCAGACATGGGCTGAAATGGGCGTCAAATATCTGCCCTGCCGCAGCATCGGCTATGATCATATCCCGCTGGACACCGCCAAAAAACTGGGTCTGCGCATCAGCCACAGCCATTACCCGCCGGACGGCGTGGCCAACTATACGATCATGCTCATGCTGATGTGTACCCGCCGCATGAACGAAATCATGCTGCGCGCCAATGTGCAGGACTACTCGCTGCCCGGCAAGATGGGCCGCGATATTTCCGGCTGCACGGTGGGTGTCATCGGTACGGGCAAGATCGGCCAGACGGTCATCCGCCACCTGAGCGGCTTCGGCTGCAAGATTTTGGCCTACGACCTCTATCCGAACGACGCGGTCAGGCAGTACGCCGACTACGTCACGCTGGACGAGCTTTACGCGCAAAGCGACATTATCACGCTGCACACGAACGCCACGGCGGAAAACCACCACCTCATCAACGCCGGCGCCCTTGCAAAAATGAAAGACGGTGTGCTGCTCGTCAACACGGCGCGGGGCACGCTCATTGACCCCGACGCGCTGATCGCCGGGCTGGAAAGCGGCAAGATCGGCGGCGCGGGCCTCGACGTCATTGAGGATGAGACCGGTATTTACTATTACAACCGCATGGGGCAGGCCATCCCGAACCGCGAACTGAACCTGCTGCGCAGCTATCCCAATGTCATCGTCAGCCCGCACACGGCGTTTTACACCGACGTCAATGTCGCCAGCATGGTGCAGAGCCCATTTGAGGCGCTGGACGCCTACGCCCACGGCCAGCCCTACGCCGGTGAGGTGCAGCTGTGATGTCAGCCGTTGAGCCGGGCCGCTGCGGCGAACACTGGGATGACTGCCCGCGGCTGGCGGCAGGGGACCGCTTTGACTTTGCCTGTGCGGGCTGCGGCGACTGCTGCCGCCAGAGGCGCGACCTGGTGCTGTCGGGGTATGACCTCTACCGCATTGCGCGGCGGCTTAGCTTGCCGCCCCGTATCGTGGCGGCGGCGTTCTGCAAAAGCTACCTTGCGCCTGAAAGCTGCCTGCCCGCCCTGCGCCTGACGCCGGACCCCAAAACCGGCAACTGCCGCTTTTTTGAGGGCAGCGCCTGCACCATCCACGCCGCGCGCCCGCTGGCCTGTGCGCTCTACCCGCTGGGGCAGAGCATCGACACGGTGACAGCGCAGACGGAATATTACGTACAGACGCCTCTTTGCGGTGCGCGGGCAGGGGAGGCACGGACGCTGCAGGACTATCTGCAGGATTCCGCCGTGCTGGACCGCGCGGGGGTGGATGCCCGCTGGGCCATCGTCTGCACGCAGCTTTCCCACCGGTTACAGGCCGCGGGCGGCACGGATAACCCCCGCTTCTCCGCCGCTGTCAGGCGTATGGAGCGTGCCCTCTACTACGATTACGAGCTCGGCGACGACTTCTACCCGCAGTTTTGTCAAAACATAGAAATTTTAATGCCGCTTTTGGACAGAATGCTGTAAAAAACAGCTTTGTAGGGAGCGGTCTTGACCGCTCCGTGCAGCTCTGCGGCAGAATCCAACGCCCTGGGAGAGACAAATCCCTCCCCTACAAAACAACAAAAGCGCGGTGACCTTTTCAAACAGTCACAGCGCTTTTCCTATATTGCTTTGTAGGGGCCGCATATATGCGGCCCGCAGCCTGAAGATAACCGCCCATCTGCGGGAAAGCCGCGGGCCGGGCATGCCCGGCCCTACGTGTAAATCAGCAGATAAAGAATCCGCCTCTGCCGCCGCAGCAGCACCAGCTCAAAATATTGCAAACAAGCAAATACATCCAGAACGACAGACAGAAAGACCCCGGTCTGCCGCTGGGCTGGGCGTAGGGCTGCTGGTAGCTTGTGTAGCTGCGGCCCGGGCTTTGCAGTTGATCCAGCAGGTTTTGATAAGCGTAGTTGTTCGGCTCCATCGAGACCGCCGTCCGGGCCTCCTCCTGCGCGCGGATGTTGTTGCCAAGCCCCTGATTGGCCAGCGCGGCGTAGTAGTGCCACTGGGCCGTGCGGTTGGCAGTGGGGATGCCGTTCAGCGTGTTCATGGCCTCCTCATAGAAGCCGCTGCGGATGTAGTTTGCCGCAGCACGCAGCTCTGGGTCACCGGCAGCGCTGCCGTAGCTCTGCCGCCCGGACGAGCCGCTTGTGCTGTAATACCCAAACCCGAACGGTCCAAAGCCAAACCCGGCCCCGCTGAACGGGTCCTGATACTGCTGGCTGTAGCCGCTCTGGCTGCTGCCATAGCGCTGCCCGCCAGCACTGTAAGACGCCCCGCCGCCCTGCTTGATGCGCATGATCTCACTGTAAGCGGCCTGTACTTCTTTAAAGTGCTCCTCCGCCGACGGGTCATCGGGGTGCAGGTCGGGGTGGTACTCCTTGCATTTTTTGCGGTAGGCTTTTTTAATCGTTTCGTCGTCGGCACTGGGGGTGATGCCCAATACACTGTATGGATCAGTCATGGCGCTTTGCCTCCCTGTGCTTGCGTACCAGCGCGTATTTGCTCCACACGCCGGAATAGATCGTGTTGTACAATAGTTTCCCCTCCGGGGTGTCCTTTAAAATCGGCAGCATCTCAAACTGCTGCGCGCAGCGGCCCATCTGCTGGGTCAACAGCTCGTGGCAGCGCTGCTCATAGGCGGCGGGCGGCAGCTCGTCCGCCAGCTGCCGCAGGGCGTTGAACTGCCCGCGGCGGCTGTCCTTTTCCAGATCGTCGTAGGCGTCCATCAGGTAGATGAACGCCCCCAGCCCATTGCCCATGCCGCGCAGCGCCGGAGCCCAGATGTCGTCGCGGCAGGCGAACACCTCGCCCAGCAGTGCGCCAAAGGCGTTGCACAGCGCGTCCAGATCGTGGCTGCCGGCGCTCTCCAGCGCGTTCAGCCTGTCCAGCTGCGCGGCCATAGTCTGCAGCTGGCGCGGCCAGCGCTCCCGCAGGGCGGGCAGGCTTGGCTCCAGCTTCTGCGCCTGCGTCAGACTGGCGCGGCGGTGATCGTCCTGCCAGTCATCGAGAAAGTTGTAGTACGCCAGTGCGGCGGTCATGTCGGCAGCGTAGTCCAGCAGCTCGTTGTCCGCGCGGGGGCGTTTTTTCAGTGGGTGGGGCACGCAGCGGCCCTCGGAAAAGGCTGTGGGCGTGTCATACAGTGCTGTCAGCAGAATGGCGACAAACGCCATGTCATAGCTTAATGCCAACTGTCCGGTGCGTCCGTAGCGGCGGCCCAGCGTCCGGCACAGCCCGCAGTAGTAAGCCTGGTAGCGGTCCATCTCGGCGTCTGCCAGACCCTTACGGTAAAGCGTAACATATCCGAACATCGCGCGTCAACTCTTTTTGATGAACTGATGGCCGCACTTCGGGCAGGTGATGCTGATCTTGCCGCGCCCGCGGGGCACGCGCAGCTGCTGGCCGCACTGGGGGCAGCGGTAATAGTGATAGTCCTTGCGCTGCTTGAACCGCACCTGCTGCTTGCCAAACCACGTGGTAACGCGGTTCTGGTAGGAGAGATATTTGAGGTTTTCACTGTACCGCTTGCGGGTGTTGCGGCTCAAAATGCGGAAATAGCTGTAGACGATGGCCGCCAGCCCCAGCCAGTACAGCACCGGCGACACCCACGCGCCGATGACAATAAGGATAAGCGACGAAATACACAGGAAACCGCCGAACTGGTCGAACCCATATCGGCCCGCCATAAACCGCTGAAACCAGCCTTTCATGTAAAAACCACCTTTTTGCGGCAAAGCCGCATTGTTTTCATCGTACTATTATGGCACACAAATATGGGCAAATCGTGAACAAGCGGGGAATAGAGTTTGAACAAATATAGTTGTACAAGAAAAACATAGGCGAAACACAATTGTGGAAGCTTCGAGAATGCTAATAGTTTATAAAATATATCAATCTGGCATTAAATCGCTTTTGCCAAGGTTGCATTTTGAACATAGTGTTTGTAGATTATCAATTACAGTTTCTCCGCCTTTGGCCCAAGGAATAATATGGTCAACTTGAAGTTCGACAGAAGAATCTTTTGCAGGAGAAGCACCGCAGACACAGCATTTGAATTTATCTCGTTGCATGACAATAAATCGTGTCCGCAGATTCACTGTTCTAGAGGTTTTATGGTGGATACCTACACAATAAACATTATTTGGTTTTGTTTGCTCATCCCTAGAATCGGTTTCGTTTATGTAATTCACAAATGCCACTAGTGCATTACGCCAACCACCAAAACGCTTTTCGTATGTTCCGACTGAATATTTGGAAATGTCTCGCATTTGTGAGTATGTTGGCTGCTTTCCTAATCGAACCCATACATTTTCGATTTCCTCAAATAGTTCCTCGTCTGTAATTCCGATTTTAGACCTAGAGGGCTTTAAGGATGCTTTGGCTAAGCAAGTAAACCACGAACCAAATCTTCTGGTAAGCGTTGTAGAGTGAAATTTTCCATAGTGGTTATAATCGTCAAGGGTAACGGTATCCTGATTCAAAATTTTAGCAACTCGTTGCAAGTCATCAATCAAGTCGGAATCTGTTGCATTTCTATGAAACTCATTTAACTCAAATACCATTTATATCATCTCCGCAATACCATTATTTGTAAGGTATACCCTGGGAGTTTATAACATCACTTTGCGCGTGACAACCAAACTATTACCTCGACGGTTGTTTCAGTTTCCAAGGGAAGTTCTTTCACTTCCTCACCATCAACAGGCACAGGAAAATTGAATACGATCTTCTTTATCCAGCTTCCGTCTTTCCTTTTCTCCGGGAACATCTCAATTCGCTCGATAAAGGCCTTCATAAACTCCTTCTGCTCCGCTTCCGTTGCGGAATGGTAGACTTCATCAAATGCCAGCAACAAGCGATAGATATTGTCTCCGGAAATCTTCTCCTGCTGGATGCTGCGGATCTGACTTTGCAATTCGCCAATCTGAACTTCGATTTCCTCTATGGTGTCATACTGCTCATCATAGCGGCGCTGCAAGTCCAAAATCTTTCTGTCATAGTGGGCATCATTGATGTCCAAGGTATCCATCTGACGCTCCAAGCGGCTTTTCGTTCCAAAGGCTTGCTTTAGCCGCCCTTGTAGGACAGCAATCTGCCGTTCCATATCTTCTGTATCAACTGCTGTTCCGATTTTCGCCTGAATCGCTTCTACAAACCGTGGATTGTTGACCATAGCGGAGATAACCTTCGCCACAAATTTGTTGATTTCCGTCTGCTCGATATTCAGACGGAAACTGCACTCATGCCCGGTAGGTGTTACCGTATTTTTGCAGTAGTAATAATACCGTGTTTTCTTGTCCTTGCTGTGCGCCTTGGCGATATTGCCGTACATACTCTTTCCGCAGCATGGGCATTTCAAGATACCGGACAGGATGTGTGCGTGGTCTGGATTGTTAACCTTTTCCCGCTTAAAAGAATTGATCTTGCGCTTTTCCTGTGCCAGATACCAATCCTCTTCGGAAATGATAGCTTCGTGTTGTCCTTCATAAACCGGGAACTCCGACTGCTCAACCACGTGCATCTCGTTTCTTGTACCCTGTTTCTTTTCTGTTCTTCGTCTGCCGTAAGCAATCTTTCCCATATAAACAGGATTGTACAATACATTTTTCACAAAATCTCTTGAAAATCCCGGAATGGTATTATTCTGTCTTAGTTTCTTAGTATAACCATTGCGGTTCAGATATTTTGCAACTCCTGCAACACCCTCATTAGTGTGAATGTAGCGGTCATAAATGACACGAATTACTTCCACTTCATCCTCTGCAATGACAAGGTTTCCATTTTCCAGTTTGTATCCATATGGAGCGAAACCGCCGTTCCATTTGCCCTCACGAGCCTTTTGCTCACGTCCTGCCATTGTCTGTGTGCGGATATTTTCTCGCTCAATCTCTGCCACCGCAGACAGCACAGAGATCATCAGCTTTCCTGCATCCTTGGAGCTGTCAATGCCATCCTCCACGCAGATCAGATTGACACCGAAATCCTGCATGAGTTGCAAAGAATTCAGAACGTCCGCTGCATTTCTGCCAAATCGGGACAGCTTAAAGACCAACACATAAGAAACATCATCTTTGCCGTCCTGGATGTCATTCAGCATCCGTTGAAACTCCTGCCGCCCTTGAATGTTCTTTCCGGAAAAGCCCTCGTCAGAATACTCCCCGGCAACGATCATATCCTCGTATGCCGCATACTTCCGCAGCTTGTCACGCTGGGCATCCAAGCTGTATCCGTCAACCTGCATCGAGGTGGACACTCTTGTATAAAGATAGCATTTAAGTTGTTTCTTTTTCAGAATCTCCACCTCCCTCATTCCTTCCTTTTACCATAAGTCCCTCGTTGCGGATATAATACTCCAAAAGCCACAGCACATAATCCGGTGCATGGCGGTTGTCCAATTCCCATTCAGTCATAGTCCGGTAAGGAATATGAACGAGCTTGCAAAAATCTTTCCGATTCAGTCCTGTGCTTTCACGCAACTTTATAATTCTGTTTTTACAATCCATCCGTCTTTTCTCCACAAAAGCAAAAAAATACACGTTGCGTAATCATTATAGCATAGCCATAGCGAATACGCAACGTGTAAATTGCAAATTTTATGCAGCCTTATCCGTCAGAAGCTGCGCTTGATTACTTTCCTCGGAATGCTCCACTCCCTGCGGTGCGTCCTGTTCCAATTTATCCAAAACCTGATGTCCATATTTCTGGAGCATCTGGCTCATAACATCCACACAGCGGTCAAATGCCGCATTATATTTCGCTTCCTCATAATATTTCTTCAATAGGCGATTCCTCCATCAAAGTTCCATATCCTGTCCACGCTTCCGGGCAGGGTGTTCGTGTTCCTGTGTTTGCTTTCCTCTGATGAGGATAGAATTGATAAAAGCCCGAACCTTTTCGGATGCGATTTCCAGTGCATCCAGAAAGGGTTGGGCTTTCTGTTTGAGTTCCATATATTTTTCGTTTACCGCTTCATACCGCTGCTTCCAGATGGAAACCGTCTTTTCTGCGGAAGCCAGTTTTTCTTTCAGACGCTTGTTGTCAGCATTGGCGATAATGCCATTGACCGCATAGCGTTTGAGTGTGTCGCATTCATCCGGTGTCAGCGTGATATTGTTTCCGAATGTGGCTTTTTTGCCCATTACTTCAATGTCCTGCACTGTCAGCGCAATGGTCTTTGCCGCCTTGGTTTCCTTTTGCAAAGATTCCAGTTTCTTTTTCTGTTTTGCTGTGGCAGCTTTGGCATCCTCCAAATTCTGTTCTGCCTGTGCCACCTGCCCGGTCACAGCTTCCAGCCGCTGCTGTTCTGCCTGCACCTTGAACTGGGTCACAGTCAGATGTTCCTCGGTGCTTCCACGTTCTCCACGCTCCACATCGGTATAACCGGCGTTTCGCATGAAATTGAAAAAGTCATCCTGCAACACACTGTAGGATGACTTCAAAATCTTTTTCCCTTTTGCGTTGAGCATGGGATTTCCGTCCTCGCCAAGCACCGGCTTGGACTCCCATTTCTTACTGCGGCTGACCTGTGTGATGACCTCCTTAACGGTTCCCCGGAGGGCTTCATCCTTGCATCGCTTCGACCAAAGGATCTGCTTTTCCACCACCGGGATATAAACCACATGAAGGTGGTAGTGGTACACATCTTCGCCCAAAGCTTCGGACATTGCTCGGTTGCGCTCATCGGCGTGCATCACAGCGGAGAGGATATACTGCTCACCACCTACGATCTCCGCAGCAGCTTTGTAGGCATCGGCATAAAACTGTTTCGCAAATTCATAGCCGCCATGATTGTAGAAATAAGCGGAATTCACATCAAATACCAACTCACCGTATTTGACGGCATCCGGTTTCAGACCTCTGGTGGAGATCACGCCGTCTTGTTCCATCTGCTCAAACATTTTTACATAATCGTCCGTGGGTGCTTTGAAATGGACGTTCAGAGAAGTGCGTTCCGGCACGATGTCCTGATTGCTGTAGCTGTCCTTTTCACGCTCATTGTGTTCCTGTACCT
>OLNM01002382.1_pt1 | contig 11885 bp, 8 predicted proteins | sample 1672391 | NCBI WGS metagenome assembly OLNM01 (sample SAMEA3136680, study PRJEB25190) | human gut metagenome | reverse complement strand
GGAGATTAAGGGAATCAGCTGCGAGGAGGTTGTGGCTGTGACGGAGAGTAATGCGGTGAAGGTGTTGAATTTGATATAGCAGTTATATTATGAAATGAAGAAGAAGTCACTGTATGGCAGATAGAAAATCATCTGTTTACAGCGGCTCCTTTTCAAGTTAACAAGAAACTCACCCGGCAGGCGTGCCATTCTCCTGCATCTCTCAGAGCTGAAAAGAAAGCTCTTGTCAGTACCATCGGCGCGTGGGTGACACGGAAGTTTACCACCACGGGGAGTTTCTTGTTGTGGGTTCCAATATGGGACTATTATAGAAATTAGAATCATGGATTAATGATTAATAATCTAAATTCACATTCCAAAATGGATTGTATCTTTGAGTATTATAAATGATACATACATAAAATTAAAGGCGAATTTTTTAATGCAGATAAATATTTATTATTAACAATAAAAAAACAATCCATTAGAATATTAATCATTTTTGCATTGACTTTATAAGAGACCTATGCTATTTTAGAAGAAAGAAAATACCAATTAATTAACAACTTCCAGAAAGGAGGAACAAGATGAATGAACTAAGATTGGAATTTCAGTTGGAAACAACTGAGATTCCAGCAGAATTGGACATGGTTTTGGTGAGTTTTCTAAAAGCTGCTGTGGAGAATTATTCTCCGGCACTTTTTGAAAAACTCTATAATAAAAATTCGTCCATATTAAAAACTTATGTCTGGGCGACATACTTACCTGGGGCGAGATTTACACAGGAAAAAATATTACTTAATCAGAACAGATTTACTATGACATTTTCAGATGCAGACATAGGCGAACTGATTGAATTTTATAATGCGTTTGTACTTATGAAAGGCAAACCTTACCCTATGAATAAGAATTCCATGCGACTGATATCAATAAAGATACGAAACATCTCAGAAATTCAGGATACAGAACTCATTATAAAAATGAGAAGCGCACTTATTGTCCGTAAACATAATTCTACGGATAATAGTGATAAATATTACACATGTGAAGATCCGGAATTTGGAGAAATGGTGAAGGAAAATTTGAGAATTTTTCTTGAAAAATTGAATCTGGAAATGGATATCAGTGATTTTTCCATAACGCCATTGAAAGGGAAAAAAGTGGTAACAAGGACCTGGGGGCGACTTGTAGATGGAAGTATCGGGGTATATAAGATAACAGGAAATCTGGAATTGTTGAATTTATTGCGCGCTGCTGGGTTGGGAACACGTAGATCATTAGGTAAAGGCATGTGGGAAGTCATATATTAGGGGGGGTTACTAGTATGGAAAAATATGTGATCACTCTTGGTGATTTCCTGAAAAATGCTGGGATTGTAGGATTTCACTACATGCTTGAAACTGCAGGGGCAGAGGAAGGTGTTGATTTTGGCCATTCCGATGATGACCAGGCATTATGGGTCAGCATGGATTTTGCGAAAAATGCAGACTGGACGAATATGTATTTTAAAGCCTTTATCAGGTATTTTGGCCCATTTAGTACGTATCAGGGAATTAAGGATAAAATTCAAACATGTATTGAAAAAATAGAAAATGGAAACTGGGATCCAGGAAAACAGGAAAAAGATGATCTGAAATTTATCAATGAAAAGCTGCAGTCAAATAGCTATCAGGCAGGTTTTGCAAATATTAAAAAGAAAATTAAAAATTCGGAAATCTATGAGAAATTAAAGAAGAATAAACTCAGTGATAAATTGTCATCAGAAGAACTGAAAAACAGGTTAAAAGAGCTTCTGGAGTTTATAAATCAGCCAGAATGCAGTGAAACTTTTGCAATGAAGAGTATTATATATACCTATATAAATCGGTTCTGGAATGGAAAATGTTTTCTCTTGCGTCCGAATGCAAAAAAAGATATGCGAGAGGTGTTTGAAAAAGATTTTTCAGAACCATTTCGAAAGTATCTGAGTGCAGATCATAAGAAGGCAAAAGATCTCTGTATTGATTGTGGGGATCCAATAGGGCCGAAAGAAAAGGTCTCGATAGCATTCATGAATGAAGTTGGAGACGATTTTACAAGAAAACGTTCTGCATTCTGGGACTGTAAAGTGGACGCGTTTCTTTGTCCTGGTTGTGCTTTTATATATGCGCTCAGTCCGTTGGGATTCCGGTTATATGTCAATAAATTTGTTTTTGTAAATATAAATAACAGCATTGGCGCTTTGTTAGATGCGAATTCTAAAATTGGAAGAATTGATCAGGAAGGAGAAAAAACTGAGAACAAGAAATATTCTCAGTGGTTTGCGGAGACGATCAATATTTTACTAAGAGAAAAACAGCAGGAATTATCTAATGTACAGGTTATCTTACGTGGAGTGAGTGCGGATGATAGGTATAGATTAAGTATTATCCACAAAAAAATGCTGGAAATTATTTGCGAATCAAGGGTATCTGATGCTCTGACATCGCTGGCAAAATCTCCATTTACTAAAATCAAAGATAACTTTGTAAATGTACATGAAACTGTAGTTATGAATCTTTTGCAGCATCGAGACCAGTATCAGTTGTTAAATCAGCTTCTTAAAGAAAATATAAAAGAAGAATCAAAGAATTTTTATATATTCTGGGTATATGAAGTACAGTTATGGACGGAGATTGTGTTGACGTATTTAGAGCGTAAAGAAAGAAATGAGAAAGGAAGGGAGCTTTCTATGACTTGTGGAGCTATGAAAAAAAGTGGAGCGGATTTGAGAAAAGCGATTATGACTGCAAAGGGAATGACTTCCAGTGAAGGCCTGAGAGGTATTGAATATCAGTTGTTGAATGCGTTAGCCGTGAGAAATGTAAATAAATTTATGGATGTTGTAATGCGTTTGTACAGTGCGTATGGTTCTAAGAGAAATGAGGATGGACATGAACTTTTGATACCAACGGGATTTGTTCAGATGTTAAATGATAAGCAGAAATTTACGGAATATGGATATGCGTTTGTAATGGGATTAGTAGGATCTTACGAGCCTAAGAAGGAGGAAGCATGACTATGAAAAGAGAAGGTTTAACATTTACAGTAATTTTTCTGGCGGAAAGTGCAAACTATGGAGAAGGAATTGGAAATATTTCATCACTGAAAAAGATGACTAGAGGAAATTACGAAGAGTATTCTTATATTTCCAGACAGGCACTGAGATATAACATGGTGCAGCAGGCAAACTGGGATACAACGCCTGTGGATGGAAAAAGTGGAGTAGTACAGTTTGCTCCTTCTGCAACGATCGAAGATTATCCGGAGATTGATCTATTTGGATATATGAAAACAACTTCTAAAGGAGAAGATCAGAATGGTGGAGCTTCTACAAGAAGTGCAGTTGCCAGACTTAGCAATGCGATTGCACTGGAGCCATTTCAGGGAAATCTTGAGTTTTTGACTAACATGGGACTTGCTGTGAGAGGAAATCTGCAGAACGGAATTGCGCAGAGTGAGATTCATCGTTCTTATTATTCTTATACTATGTCAATAGATCTGGACAGAGTTGGTGTAGACGGCGAGATCAATATTGCAAGAGAGGATAAAGCAGAAAGAGTGAAAGTTCTCCTGGATTCTGTTCATTATTTGTACAGAGATATTAAAGGAAGAAGAGAAAATCTCAGCCCATTATTTATAATCGGAGGCAGATACAGCAGAAAAAATCCATTTTTTGAGAACAGAGTAAAAGTGGATTCAAATAAGATTAATGTAAATACATTACAGGAATTACTTGAGGATGATAATATCAGAAATTACACGTATGCAGGAATTACAGCAGGTATTTTTGATAATGAAGACAAATTAAAAGAGGTATTAAAAGCAGAATCTGTAGGCGCAGTATTTAATCATCTGAAAGAGGAAGTGGAACAGTATTATGGAGAGGGCAATCAGGATTAAATGTTTTCAGAACCTGGTAAATTATAGAAAACCTAGTAGCTTTATTATTAAAGAAACATTTCCTCTTCCGCCATATTCTACAGTTCTTGGAATGATTCATGCGGCTTGTGGTTATACAGAGTTTCATCGAATGAAGCTCTGTATACAGGGAACAAACAGCGGGACAGTATCAGAACTTTACACGAGATATTCATTTTCGGCGGGTACGAAGTATGAAGAAGGGCGGCATCAGATCTGTGTTGAAGATGGAGAAAAATATGGAATTTTCAGAGGTATTGCCAATGTTGAATTGGTTTGTGACAACGATATGGTGATACATGTAATTCCGGAAGAGGAAGATTTTGAGAAGGTATATAATTCTCTGAAATATCCACCAAGATATTTATCGTTGGGACGTTATGAAGATCTGCTGGATATTGAACGGGTGGATATTGTGAATATCCATCAGGAAGATGAAGTGGAAATAAAGAGAGATATGTATATACCGGTGAGCTATGGAATCGAGTTAGGAGACAGACGAGGAACAATATACAATCTCACAAAAGAATATGAAATTACAAAGCAGGGTCTGCGCCGTTGGAAAAAAGAAGGTGGAAGAGTAAAAGCTTATTATTGTTCAGCAAAAACGTCAATAGATGAAGGGGCATATGTGGATGATTTCGAGAAAGATGCAGCATTGATATTTTGCTGATTAGCAATGAGATTGTTCAGTAATGTAATTTGTATTTGAAACGTAGTGGATCACGGATAGGCTTATAAGGAGGCAGAGCAGTTGTTCTGCCTCCGGAAGGAGAAAGCTATGGAGTATTATGCAAAATCCAGAAAGAAGATTTTGGCTCAAGATGAGATTGATAAAATCAGAAATGAACTGGAAAATCTTATAATAAATCTTGAAGATGAATTTACAGAAATGGATCTTAGGATTATTAAAAATAATATAATTCATTTGCAGGATACGAAAGAAGAGGAACAGAAAACGTTAAAGGAACATCAGGACGACATTGTAAGATGCGCAGAGATGTTTTTTTTAGAATACGGAGAATACTTTACAGAAAGAGAAAAGTGTCTGGTTACAGAAGCCAGCAGAATACATGACTGGGGAAAAGCAAATCTGGTTTTTCAGAGATTGGTAAATCCGAATTTGATAAAAAAAATGTATCCGGATATAAAGCGGGATACACAGATTCCGCACGGATTTTTAAGCGCAGTTACCATATCAAAAAAAGAATTTAAAAGATTGTCAGAATTGTTTTCGGAAGAAGATTTTGGACCTTTTATTACAGCTGTATATCATCATCATGACAGGGATGACTGTTATGAAGGATCGGAGATTCGGAAATATGCAGAAAAATATTATTTAAAGCAAATCAAAGAATATCTTGGAAAAGATATTGACAAGTTATATTGCAGCAATTTGAATAAACTGTTATATCGTAATAATATTTATACGCCTAAATTTACAGTAGATTCTAAAATATGGAATGAGTATCTTTTGATCAAAGGGCTGCTCAATAAATTTGATTATACAGTAAGTGCAGGGTACGAAAAGGCAGAAATTGCACCAGATCTGCGGGAGAAAAAATTGAAGAAAAATATAGAAGTTTATCTTCAGAACAAAGAATTACGACCTGCACAGAAATTCATGATGGAACATAAGAATGAAAATCTGGTTATTGTAGCACCTACAGGTTCTGGAAAAACAGAGGCTGCGTTATTATGGCTTGATGGAGAAAAGGGATTTTATACATTGCCGTTAAAAGTTTCTTCTAATGCGATTTATTCTCGAATTAAAACGAATTATTCTTATAGTGATGTTGCATTATTGCATTCAGATAGTATGGCTATGTATCTGAAAGAATTTGATCAGGACGATACAGATATTGATGAAAAGTATGATCGTGCAAGAATGCTGGCACAGCCATTAACGGTTTGTACAGTTGATCAGCTTTTTAAATTTGTTTATAAGGCGTTGGGAACGGAGATTTTGGCTGCAACTTTAAAGTATTCGAAATTAATTTTGGATGAAATCCAGGCGTATGAACCAAGGGTTATCGCAACGATTATTTATGGCTTGAAGACAATACAGGAAATGGGAGGACATTTTGCTATTATTACGGCTACATTTCCTCCTGTTTTAAAGAAGTTCATGGAAAAATATGGGCTATCAGAAGGGCTGCAATATCAGTTTAAAGATTTTACAGAAAAAGAATATCAGTCAGATCAGTTTCCAAGACACAAAATCCGAATTGAAAAGTCGGAGGTAGATATTGAAGAGATATTAGAACAGGGAAGCACTAAAAAAGTTCTGGTTATTTGCAACACTGTTTCCAAAGCACAAAAAATTTATAAAGAAATGCGGGAAAGAACAGAGAATGTAGAACTTTTGCACTCTTGCTATATCAGAAGAGACAGGGCTTTTTTGGAAGAAAAAATTATGCTTTTCTCGGAAGCGGAAAAGCCGGGAATATGGATAACAACACAGATTGTAGAAGCAAGTCTGGATATAGATTTTGATATGCTTTATACGGAAATGTGTACAGCGGATAGTTTTTTGCAGAGAATGGGACGATGCAACAGAAAAGGACGATATATTCCTGAAGAACCAAATATTATTGTGTATGATAATCGAAATGGTGTGGGAAAAGATAGAGTTTATGATTCTGATATGTATGATCGTTCTTTAAGATTTCTTTACGAATATGAAAATATGTTGTTCGGTGAAGAGCTAAAAACGGTTTATATGAACAATGTTTACAATCCGGAAGAAATAACTGAAACGAGCTATTACAAAGAAATCGAAGAATGGTTGAAAAGGTTTTCGACAATTCATCCGGCAGAATATACATCAAAAGAAGCTAAAGTGAGGGATATAAAAAGTATTACTATTGTGCCGGAAGAGATTTATGATAAAAAACAGGAATTGTTTGAATATGGAATAGATTTTTTAAGAAAGCCAAATCTGAGAAAAGAAGTCAGAAGCATTATGAAAAACAGGCTTGAAGACGTAACGTTGAGCATGAGTATTTATAATAAATTTCCCGAAGCAGTAGACAGGGATGTAATTGGAAGTAAAAATGGCAGAAACATTATGAATATTCACAGAGCAGGATATAAATATGATTTTGATCCTGAAAATGGAAAAGGTGCAGGCTTGTTATTAAATGAACAACTGGAGATGGATGGTATATTTATGTAGGTGATAAAAATGGATGAGAGAATCACTGGGGTGATGATTTATTATTATTTCGTTTGTAAACGGAAGTTGTGGTATTTTTGTCATGATATCCGGATGGAGACGGAGAATGAAGATGTAATTTTGGGTAAGATTCTGGATGAGAGCAGTTATAAGAAAAAGGATAAGCATGTAAATATTGATGATATTATAAACATTGATTTTATCAGTGAGAATAAGGAACTGCATGAGGTCAAGAAGAGTAAGGCTGTGGAAGATGCAGGAATCTGGCAGGTGAAGTATTATCTTTATTATTTGCAGCGGCGAGGTGTGAATGGTCTTAAGGGAAAGATTGATTATCCGTTGCTGAAGAAGTCTGTGATCGTTGAATTATCGGAAAAGGATGTGGAAATTCTGGACAGGATTATTGCTGAGATTACGGAGATTAAACATCAGGAAATTCCACCAGCTTCTGGTAATAGGAAATTGTGCAAAAAATGTGCTTATTATGATTTGTGTACCATATAAACTTTGGATTTGTATCGGGGGAAAAGTATGAAGCAAAGTTTTTACGTTTATAATAACGGGGATTTGAAACGGAAGGATAATACACTTCAGTTTACAAATTATGATGGTGAGAAGAGGGATATTCCTATTGAGAGGATTTCGGATATTTATGTTATGTCCGAGATGTCGTTTAATACGGCGTTTATTAATTACATATCACAGTATGGGATTCCAATGCATTTTTTTAACTATTATAATTTTTATACGGGGAGTTATTATCCGAGAGAAAGTCTGTTGGCGGGTCAGCTGTTGGTGAAGCAGGTCAGTTATTATACAGATTATGAGAAAAGACTGGTTCTTGCAAGGAAGTTTATAGAGGCAGCAGCAGATAGTATTTATCGGAATCTTCGATATTATAATGGTCGGGGAAAAGATGTGTCGGAATATTTGAGAGATGTGGATTCTCTTCGTAAACAGCTGGGACGAGTGACGACGATTGAAGAGCTGATGGGAATTGAAGGTAATATCAGAAGAAGATATTATGCTGCGTGGAATGTGATCGTTAATCAGGAGATTCAGTTTGAGAAGCGTGTAATGCATCCGCCAGATAATATGATTAATTCGCTGATTTCTTTTGTTAATACGCTGATTTATACGAAAGTGCTTGGTGAGATTTATCATACGCAACTGAATCCTACAATCAGTTATTTGCATGAACCTGGAGCGAGACGGTTTTCATTAAGTTTGGATATTGCGGAAGTGTTTAAGCCGTTGATTGGTGACAGGTTGATTTTTTCGCTGTTGAATCGGAATCAGATTACGGAAGATAGTTTTACGAAGGAGTTGAATTTTTTGCATTTGAAGAAGGATGCTTCTAAATTGATTGTTTCTGAGCTTGAGAAGCGATTGAAAAAGACTGTAATGCATAAGGAACTTGGACGGCAGGTTTCTTATCAGTATTTGCTTCGGCTGGAGTGTTATAAATTAATAAAGCATCTTATTGGCGAAAAGGAATATGAAGGATTCAGGATATGGTGGTGAGTTATGTATGTGGTTTTGGTTTATGACGTGAGTCAGCAGGAAAATGGCGCAAAGAGGTGGTTGAAGATTTTTAAGATTTGTAAAAGGTATTTGACTCATATCCAGAATTCTGTTTTTGAAGGTGAACTTTCCAAGGCTCAACTGGCGCAGCTGCAGCAGGAATTGAAGTTGTATATTGACGAAGAACTGGATTCTGTGATTATTTTCAAATCACGGCAGGAGAAGTGGCTGGATAAAGAATTCTGGGGACGGAAAGATGATACGACTAGTTTTATTTTATGACTGTCGACCTATGATAAGGAAAAAATCCCGGGAGGTCGACAATGCAGGAATTTTATTGGGGAAATGCGAATTTTGTAGCTCTCTAAAGAAATTTAATTAAATTTAGAAATAATGAAATGACATGGTTGACAGAAAGTGGTAAGATTAGGTTTGTAGAATGAGCGGTTGTGAGTGATGGGTATTAATAGAAACATAGTGGAATGTAAAGATTTTTCAAATCTTCAATTCTCATGGCATCCTCCCTCGTATTAATAGAAACATAGTGGAATGTAAAGTGGGGCGGTGGGCTGACCGGATAGCGTACGGATGAGGTATTAATAGAAACATAGTGGAATGTAAAGTATTTATCGCATCTGGCGTACTGGCATCCGATCTGAGTATTAATAGAAACATAGTGGAATGTAAAGTGTGTATTTCGATGGATCGGTACTATCAGTTTCTTCGTATTAATAGAAACATAGTGGAATGTAAAGAATGAGTTACGACTGATGCAGGCGTTCCAGGAAAAAGTATTAATAGAAACATAGTGGAATGTAAAGGAACGTAAAGGTTGCCGTGAACTGTCAGCTCTCCGTATTAATAGAAACATAGTGGAATGTAAAGCAACTTTTCTACTGACCTGTGATAGAATATACTCGTATTAATAGAAACATAGTGGAATGTAAAGTCATTTGTATATCTGACTTCTGGATCTTTTGTAAATCGTATTAATAGAAACATAGTGGAATGTAAAGTTGTTTATGCGGTATTTCAGACTTCTCTTGTGACTGTATTAATAGAAACATAGTGGAATGTAAAGGTAGCCACGCAAGTTATTCTCTGCGTCCTGCCCGTCGTATTAATAGAAACATAGTGGAATGTAAAGTAGTTATAATCTCCTTTTTGTATATTTACATCAATCTGTATTAATAGAAACATAGTGGAATGTAAAGAATACACCAAACGTGAACAACAGGAACTCCTTGAAGGTATTAATAGAAACATAGTGGAATGTAAAGTATGGAGGCCTGTACGTGTCCACTGTGGACGTTAAAGTATTAATAGAAACATAGTGGAATGTAAAGATCAGCAGACCGATTTTTTTTACAGCACTCCCAAGGCCGTATTAATAGAAACATAGTGGAATGTAAAGGAAAGAAAAGGCAGCAAACGAGAAAAGAATCTCTGAGTATTAATAGAAACATAGTGGAATGTAAAGCCAGATATGTCCATGTTGCCCATACATCCCCCGGATTGTATTAATAGAAACATAGTGGAATGTAAAGTTGCTTCTCCTTTCTTACAAGAAGCTTCCCTGAGCAGTATTAATAGAAACATAGTGGAATGTAAAGTATGAAACAGGAAAGCATTTAATGAATTGCTTTTACGTATTAATAGAAACATAGTGGAATGTAAAGCTACAGGTTCGATAGCTTTATTCCAACGCGCGTATAGTATTAATAGAAACATAGTGGAATGTAAAGATAAAGATTTTTGGGAGAACGGAATGGAGTTTGAAGTATTAATAGAAACATAGTGGAATGTAAAGAGCGTATATGTTACAACATACAGGTCATAACCTGCGTATTAATAGAAACATAGTGGAATGTAAAGAGATACGTTATCTATGATCTTCTGGTTGTCTTCCGGTATTAATAGAAACATAGTGGAATGTAAAGCTGGAAATCTGGAAATGACATACAAGCTGATTGATGTATTAATAGAAACATAGTGGAATGTAAAGGAGATGAACCTCAACTGCTTTTGTCTTGAGGTTGTCGTATTAATAGAAACATAGTGGAATGTAAAGAAGGTCATAATGGATGGCTTGGTCGAGGCGGCGCCGGTATTAATAGAAACATAGTGGAATGTAAAGTCAGTGCTCGTGTTTTTTCCTGCTGGCTGTGATTAGTATTAATAGAAACATAGTGGAATGTAAAGCATTGAAAGATGCCGCTTTCAGTCCGCTGCTTCTGGTATTAATAGAAACATAGTGGAATGTAAAGACCTTACACGGCAATCTCACAAGTAGTCCCTGTTCTGTATTAATAGAAACATAGTGGAATGTAAAGAGGATGGGCTACCCGTTCAGATATTAATGAGGAATTCGCGTATTAATAGAAACATAGTGGAATGTAAAGACAGGCACATGCATTCTCTGCATAGATGGTCACGTGGTATTAATAGAAACATAGTGGAATGTAAAGTGTTACGTTGTAAGTTCCGGCCGCAAGTCCTTCTGTATTAATAGAAACATAGTGGAATGTAAAGGCAGAAAATATTCCGCTGGCAGATGGACATCGCCCGGGTATTAATAGAAACATAGTGGAATGTAAATAAATTTTCTTTTGCAGATGCAGGTTTTGATGATTATGGTATTAATAGAAACATAGTGGAATGTAAAGTACATATAATCCTTGGGATACCGTCCTTCTCCTGACATCGTATTAATAGAACCATAATGAAATGTAAAATTTGGTGTGCAGTTCGTACAGTACCAGGCGTTTCGCAGACATTAATAGCTCCATTCTGGAATAAAATCCTCTCAGCACCTGGCTTTCGCTGCCAGCGGCTGAGAGGATAAATAATATTTTAAAAGATCTTTTAATTCTTCCGTACCAACTCCATAATCCTATCCGTAGCACAGCCATCACACGCGGACATAAATTTCTCTCTAAAGGCATGAACCTGTTCCTTATCGAACCGTGTGTCAAGATTCTGAATGTAATCAATGATCTCCTCAGTTTTAGTTACGACAGGGCCGGGGGTGAGGTCATCGTAGTTGTAGTAGAAACCTCTCCAGTCGAAGTAATCTTCCAGGTCGTAGGCGTAGAAGATCATTGGGCGTTCGAAAAGGGAGTATTCGAAGATCAGGGATGAGTAGTCGGAGATGCAGATATTGCTGACGCAGAGCAGTTTATCGATATCCAGATCTGTTGTTACATCCATTGCGAAATCTTTGCAGTCCTCGGGAATTTCCGGGCGTTTTTTTACGAACGGGTGG
>OLNM01002381.1_pt1 | contig 11887 bp, 5 predicted proteins | sample 1672391 | NCBI WGS metagenome assembly OLNM01 (sample SAMEA3136680, study PRJEB25190) | human gut metagenome | reverse complement strand
AAGAAGCTAAGGACTTAGTTGATGGAGCTCCTAAGATCCTTAAAGAAGCAGCTGACAAAGCTACAGCTGATGATATCAAAGCTAAACTTGAAGCTGAAGGCGCTAAAGTTACTCTTAAATAATTTCATTATTTTTGAAGAATTAGCTATTTTAAAGCCATGGTGTATGTGCACCATGGCTTTTTGTGTACTTTATGCAAAAATATGTTATTTTTTTATTTTTGTCGGTAAAAATAACGAATAACCATTGCTTTCACTGGAAAAAGATTGTAAAATAATGATATTACGAAAATGGAAAAGGCGCGAACCACATGAAGAACAAAACACAGGAAAACGAGAAGAAAACGTTAATACCAAAACAGAAAAAACAGCGGACAGCGAAAAAGGAGAAAAGCGCAGTGACAAAGAAAACTGCTAAAAAAACCAGAAACAGCAGCATGGCAGTCAAACTGGTGGCAATTCTTGTACTGATGGTAGCTGTGACCATGGTATCAAATGTGATTAACTATGATGCAATGGTGAAGATGAACCATTCAATCAAAGATGTCACAGACAGCAAAGTGCCGGATCTGCAGAATGCTTACAACATACAGTATAGTCTTGAAGCAGTGCAGAAGGATTTTTATCGTTATCTTGCTACAGCAAAAGGTGAGACAAGCCATACAGAAGCCAGAAATGATTATGCAGCGGATCGGGAGGCTGTGGCTGATCTTGTGCAACAGATGTATGATGCCACAGAGGGTGACGGACAGAAACAGATTATGCAGAAAATCTATGATGGTGTGAACAATGTTCTGGAACGTATGGACAATGCCATGGAAAAATACGACGATGGAAAGACTGGAAAAGTTTCCATCGAAGTCAATGTGATCCGTGTCTGCATGGAAGAGGTGAATGCTTATATTACCGGAATCCAGCAGAAGAGTGTGAATGAGATGGATGAGGCAACAGCCCAGTCACATGCTACCTATCAGGCAGTTTCCAAGGTGTGCGTTGGAATGGCTGCGGTATCTATTCTTGTTGGAATAGCTGGAATTCTTGTTATTCTGATCGGCGTTGTGAAACCAATGCGCGCAGCAACCAGCGATCTCATGAAGATGATCACTGAGATCGATGGGGGAAGTGGTAATCTTACTGCACATCTGAAGGTCAGAGGCAATGATGAGATCGGACAGATGGTTCGTGGATTCAACCAGTTTATAGATGTATTGAGAAATCTGATCGAGAAGATAAAAAAAGGTTCCGGAGAACTCGAACATACAGCTGCGAGCGTTGACAACGGAGTCCGCGCAGCGGGCGATAAGATCACAGGTACATCTGCAACGATGGAACAGCTGGCAGCCAGCATGGAGGAAGTATCCGCAACCGTTATTAATATTACTGAGAACATTGAGAGTATCCGAAAAGATATCACAGTTATGGCGGATAAGACGGGAGAGGGACTTGAACGTGTGGACAGTATCCGCCAGAAGGCAGAGGGTATGAAGGCAGATGCAACTGCAAGCCAGGTGTCAGCATCCGATATGGTGGCGCGTATTTCAGGAGAACTCTCCACTGCGATTGAACAGAGCAAACAGGTGGAAGAGATCAATAAGCTTACAGATGAGATCTTGTCAATTTCTTCACAGACAAATCTTCTTGCATTGAATGCTTCCATTGAAGCAGCAAGAGCCGGGGAAGCCGGAAAAGGCTTTGCGGTCGTTGCAGATGAGATTCGGAAGCTTGCGGATGAAAGCAGAAATACAGCTAATGGAATTCAGAATATCAGTAAGATGGTAACAGAATCGGTAGAAAACTTAGCTGGAAATGCGGGCAAGATGCTTGATTTTGTAAATCAGGATGTATTGAATGACTACAAGGGAATGGTTGAATCCGGTGAGACTTACAATGAGGATGCCGTACAGATGAATGAGATGATGCAGGATCTTCAGAGTGTAGCAGAGAATCTCCGCCGGGCTGCAAATGAAATTTCGGAGGCTGCAGATGGCGTATCCAATGCAGTGAACCAGAGCGCAGCGGGCGTGTCTAATGCGGCAGAGTATACTTCTGAACTTGCAGGTCATATGACCGGAATCAACGAATCTGTCGAGAAGAATGTGAACATCGCAGAATCATTGAAGAATGAAGTCGCAGGATTCCAGTGTGAATAAATGATAGCGACTGCAGCTTTGAAATAATACATAAGACAAAATAGAAATATAAGACACTATATATAGAAGAAACAGATACACAAAATACTACAAGTAGGTATCTGTTTCTTCTTTTTTATAAATACTAATAAATTTATTAGAAAAAATGAAATTTGTCTTGACGATTTTGCTTGACTTGATATATAATATACGTTGCACTATTGTGGTGCAGTAGGCTTATAGCCATAAGATGTGAGTGTTCACATACCGTATATACAGGCGGTAGATGCAATACAACAGGCAATTTGTTTGTTGAGAATAAAAACGAGAGGTGAAACGTCAATGGAGAAAAACAGAATACGTCCGGTGAAAGCCGGAAAAGGCATGCGTATGAGTTACTCAAGACAGAAAGAGGTATTGGAAATGCCAAACCTTATAGAAGTTCAGAAAGACTCCTATAAGTGGTTTTTGGACGAAGGCTTAAAAGAAGTTTTCGACGATATCTCTCCGATTGCAGATTACAGCGGTCATCTGAGTCTGGAATTTGTGGATTTTACATTATGCGAAGATGATGTAAAGTACACAATCCCTGAGTGCAAAGAAAGAGACGCAACATATGCAGCACCTTTAAAGGTAAAGGTAAGACTTCACAACAAAGAAACTGATGAAATCAACGAGCATGAAATTTTCATGGGCGACCTTCCTTTGATGACTGAAACTGGAACTTTCGTAATCAATGGTGCAGAGCGAGTAATCGTCAGCCAGTTGGTTCGTTCCCCTGGTATCTATTATGGTATCGCTCACGATAAAGTGGGTAAACAATTGTATTCTTGTACTGTAATTCCAAACCGTGGAGCTTGGTTAGAGTATGAAACAGACTCCAATGACGTATTTTACGTTCGTGTAGATAGAACCAGAAAAGTGCCGATCACAGTATTGATCCGTGCGCTTGGTGTTGGAAGCAACCAGGAAATCATTGATTTATTTGGTGAGGAACCTAAGATCGTTGCAAGTTTTGGCAAGGATGTTGCTACAAATTACGAAGAAGGACTTCTTGAATTATATAAGAAAATCAGACCAGGCGAGCCGCTTTCAGTAGAAAGTGCGGAGAGCCTTATTAATGCTATGTTCTTTGACCCAAGAAGATATGATCTTGCAAAGGTAGGACGTTATAAGTTCAATAAGAAGTTAGCATTAAAGAACCGTATCAACGGACATGTTCTTGCAGAAGATGTTGTTGATGTGACAACTGGTGAGATCATTGCAGAAGCAGGTACAGAAGTAACCCGTTCTTTAGCTGATGATATCCAGAATGCAGCAGTTCCATATGTATGGATTCAGACTGAGACAAGAAACGTAAAAGTTCTTTCTTCTATGATGGTAGATTTAAGACATTACGTTGACTGCGATCCAAAGGAACTTGGCATTACAGAATTAGTTTACTACCCAATTCTTGCACAGTTAATGGAAGAAAATCCGGATGTGGAAGATTTAAAAGAAGCAATTAAGAAAAATGTACATGATCTGATTCCAAAGCATATTACAAAAGATGATATCTTCGCATCCATCAATTACAATATGCATTTAGAGTATGGTATTGGTCATGATGATGATATCGACCATTTGGGTAACAGACGTATCCGTGCGGTTGGCGAATTATTACAGAACCAGTACAGAATCGGACTTTCCAGATTAGAGAGAGTTGTCCGTGAAAGAATGACGACACTTGACCTGGATGGTATTTCTCCACAGAGTTTAATTAACATCAAACCGGTAACTGCAGCAGTGAAAGAGTTCTTCGGTTCTTCCCAGCTGTCTCAGTTCATGGATCAGAACAACCCTCTTGGTGAGCTGACTCACAAGAGACGTTTATCTGCATTGGGACCTGGTGGTTTGTCCAGAGACCGTGCCGGATTCGAGGTTCGAGACGTTCATTATTCTCACTATGGACGTATGTGTCCAATTGAGACGCCTGAAGGTCCTAACATCGGTCTGATCAACTCACTGGCAAGTTATGCGCGTATTAATGAGTATGGTTTCATTGAAGCTCCATACCGTAAGATTGATAAATCAGATCCAAAGAATCCTCGTGTCACGGATGAAGTAGTCTACATGACAGCGGATGAAGAGGATAATTACCATGTAGCACAGGCGAACGAGGCACTTGATGCAGAGGGACATTTTGTTCGTAATTCTGTATCTGGTCGTTATCTGGATGAGACACAGGAATATGAGAAGACCATGTTTGATTACATGGACGTATCTCCTAAGATGGTATTCTCTGTTGCGACTGCATTAATTCCGTTCTTACAGAACGATGATGCGAACCGTGCGCTGATGGGATCAAACATGCAGCGTCAGGCAGTACCTCTTCTTACAACAGAAGCTCCTGTTGTTGGTACAGGTATGGAGACAAAAGCGGCCGTTGACTCAGGTGTCTGCGTTGTTGCAAAAAAAGCAGGTACAATTGAAAGCTCTGAGTCCAATCAGATCATTGTAAAAAATGATGATGGAACAAGAGATGTATACAAACTTACAAAGTTTTCAAGAAGTAACCAGTCAAACTGCTACAATCAGAGACCAATCGTATTCAAGGGTGACCATGTAGAGGTTGGTGAGGTTATCGCAGACGGACCATCTACTTCTAACGGAGAACTTGGACTTGGTAAGAACCCATTGATCGGATTTATGACCTGGGAAGGTTATAACTACGAGGATGCTGTTCTTTTAAGTGAGAGACTTGTACAGGATGATGTTTATACATCCATCCATATTGAAGAATATGAAGCAGAAGCACGTGACACCAAATTAGGACCGGAGGAGATTACTCGTGACGTTCCAGGTGTCGGTGATGATGCATTAAAAGACCTTGATGAAAGAGGTATTATCCGTATCGGTGCAGAGGTTCGTGCCGGTGATATCTTAGTCGGAAAAGTTACTCCTAAGGGAGAGACAGAACTGACAGCAGAAGAGAGACTTCTCCGTGCAATTTTTGGTGAGAAGGCAAGAGAAGTACGTGATACTTCCTTAAAAGTTCCTCACGGCGAATATGGTATCGTTGTGGAAGCCAAAGTATTTACAAGAGAAAATGGAGATGAGTTATCTCCAGGAGTAAACCAGGCAGTCCGCATTTACATTGCACAGAAGAGAAAAATCTCTGTCGGTGATAAGATGGCCGGCCGTCATGGTAACAAGGGTGTCGTTTCCCGTGTATTACCTGTAGAAGATATGCCATTCCTTCCAAATGGTCGTCCTCTTGATATCGTATTGAATCCATTAGGTGTACCTTCCCGTATGAATATCGGTCAGGTCCTTGAGATTCACCTGAGTCTTGCTGCAAAAGCATTGGGATTCAATATTGCAACACCGGTATTTGATGGTGCAAAGGAAATTGATATCCAGGATACACTGGAATTGGCTAATGATTATGTAAACTTCGAATGGGAAGATTTTGAAGCAAAATACAAAGATGTACTTGGCGAAGAAGTTATGAAGTACTTATGGGACAACAGAGACCACAGAGCACTGTGGAAAGGTGTTCCAATTTCCCGTGATGGAAAAGTTCAGCTGCGTGATGGACGTACCGGAGAACCATTTGATTCACCTGTAACAATCGGACACATGCATTACCTGAAACTGCACCACCTGGTAGATGATAAGATCCATGCACGTTCTACTGGTCCTTACTCTTTAGTTACCCAGCAGCCACTTGGTGGTAAAGCGCAGTTCGGTGGACAGCGTTTCGGTGAGATGGAGGTTTGGGCACTGGAAGCTTACGGTGCAGCATATACCTTACAGGAAATCCTTACAGTGAAGTCTGATGACGTTGTAGGACGTGTTAAGACTTATGAGGCAATTATCAAAGGTGATAATATTCCTGAACCGGGAATTCCAGAATCATTCAAGGTATTACTGAAAGAGTTACAGTCCTTAGGACTTGATGTCACAGTATTAGATGACGAAGGAAATGAAGTTGAATTAATGGAAACAAGTGAGTACGGTAACACCGACCTGAACTCCATTATTTCAGGCGATAAAGATTTCGCTTTTGAAGACAGTGAATCATTCTCCAAGATGGGATTCACAAAGAAAGAATTTGATTCTGAAAACGAAGAACTTGTTGACGTAGAAGAAGAGGAAGACACCGATGCAGATGATGACTCTGATTTTTACGATGATATGCCGGAAGACAATTTCGAAGAGTAAATAATCAATAAGCATTTAAGGTCTGTGCATCCGCACAGACCGATAAAGAGAGTCGATTCTGTAAAGTAGAGAAAGGGAGTGTCATAGATGCCAGAAACAACAAATAAAGAGGCAATTAACCAGTCTGTTTCATTTGATGCCATCCGTATTGGTTTAGCATCCCCGGAAAAGATCAGAGAATGGTCCCGCGGTGAAGTTAAAAAACCGGAAACAATCAACTATAGAACATTGAAACCGGAAAAAGATGGTCTTTTCTGTGAGAAGATTTTTGGACCTAGCAAAGACTGGGAATGTCATTGCGGTAAATATAAGAAAATTCGTTACAAGGGCGTTGTCTGCGACCGTTGTGGCGTTGAGATCACAAAATCCAGCGTTCGTAGAGAGCGTATGGGACACATCGAGCTTGCTGCACCTGTATCCCATATCTGGTACTTCAAAGGAATTCCATCGCGTATGGGATTGATCCTTGACTTATCTCCAAGAACATTGGAGAAAGTTTTATACTTTGCTTCTTACATCGTATTGGATGCAGGCAATACTGCATTACAGTACAAACAGGTACTTTCCGAAGGAGAATACCAGGATGCAAGAGAACAGTACGGCAATGCATTCCGTGTAGGAATGGGTGCTGAGGCAATTCAAGAATTATTACAGGCGATTGATCTGGAAAAAGATTCTGCTGAATTAAAAGCAGAGTTAGAAGATGCAACTGGTCAGAAACGTGCCAGAATCATTAAGAGACTGGAAGTTGTAGAAGCATTCCGTGAATCTGGAAACAAACCAGAATGGATGATCATGACCGTTGTACCGGTTATCCCACCAGATCTTCGTCCAATGGTCCAGTTGGATGGTGGACGTTTTGCTACCTCTGATTTGAATGATTTATATAGAAGAATTATCAACAGAAATAACCGTTTGAGAAGACTTCTTGAGTTAGGAGCTCCTGATATCATCGTTCGTAACGAGAAACGTATGTTACAGGAAGCTGTTGATGCCCTGATCGATAACGGTCGTCGTGGACGTCCGGTTACAGGACCAGGAAACAGAGCATTAAAATCCTTATCCGATATGTTAAAAGGTAAATCCGGTCGTTTCAGACAGAACTTACTTGGTAAACGTGTTGACTATTCAGGACGTTCCGTTATCTGTGTTGAGCCAAAATTAAAGATTTATCAGTGTGGTCTTCCAAAAGAGATGGCAATTGAATTATTCAAACCTTTCGTTATGAAAGAACTTGTTGCCAACGGATCTGCACACAACATCAAGAGTGCTAAGAAAATGGTTGAGAGACTCCAGACAGAAGTTTGGGATGTCTTAGAAGACGTTATCAAAGAGCATCCGGTTATGTTAAACCGTGCTCCTACACTGCATAGATTAGGTATTCAGGCATTCGAGCCAATCTTAGTAGAAGGTAAAGCAATCAAGTTACATCCATTGGTATGTACCGCGTTCAACGCCGACTTCGATGGTGACCAGATGGCTGTACATCTTCCATTATCTGTAGAGGCTCAGGCTGAGTGTAGATTTATGCTTCTCTCACCGAACAACCTGTTAAAACCATCTGACGGTGGTCTTGTAGCAGTTCCTTCACAGGATATGGTCCTTGGTATCTACTACTTAACACAGGAGAGACCGGGAGCTAAGGGAGAGGGCAAGATCTTCAAGAGTGTCAACGAAGCAATCCTTGCATACGAGAACGGAGCAGTAACACTTCACTCCAGAATCAAAGTCCGTATGACAAAGACAATGCCGGATGGAAAAGAAATCACAGGAGTTGTTGAGTCCACATTAGGACGTTTCATCTTCAATGAGATCATTCCTCAGGATTTAGGATTTGTTGACAGAAGCATTCCTGGCAATGAATTAAAACTGGAAGTAGATTTCCTTGTTGCCAAGAAACAGAACAAACAGATTCTTGAAAAAGTAATCAATATCCATGGTGCTACCAAGACAGCAGAAGTTCTGGATGCTGTAAAAGCTATGGGTTACAAATATTCCACAAGAGCAGCGATGACCGTATCCATTTCCGATATGACGGTTCCACCAGAGAAACCTGCAATGATCAAAGCAGCTCAGGATACAGTAGACAGAATTACAAAACAGTACAAACGTGGTCTTATCACAGAGGAAGAACGTTACAAAGAAGTTGTTGAGACATGGAAAGAGACCGATGATGAGCTTACAAAAGTGCTTCTGGAAGGTCTTGATAAATACAACAACATCTTCATGATGGCGGATTCCGGAGCCCGTGGTTCTGATAAACAGATCAAACAGCTTGCAGGTATGCGTGGTTTGATGGCTGATACAACCGGTAGAACAATCGAGCTGCCTATCAAATCCAACTTCCGTGATGGTCTTGATGTATTGGAGTACTTCATGTCTGCGCATGGAGCACGAAAAGGTATGTCCGATACAGCGCTTCGTACAGCCGATTCCGGATACCTTACGAGACGTCTTGTAGACGTATCACAGCATATGATCGTTCGTGAATCTGACTGCTGTGAGGGCAAGAACAGAGAAATCCCTGGTATGTGGGTAACTGCATTCATGGATGGAAAAGAAGAGATAGAAAGTCTTCAGGAACGTATTACAGGTCGTTTCTCCTGCAATACAATTTGTGATAAAGATGGCAATGTCATTGTAAAGGCAAACCATATGATCACACCAAAACGTGCAGCAGAAGTTATGAGCCGTGGTGTTGATGAGAATGGCAATCCAATCGAGAAAGTGAAGATCCGTACCGTATTATCCTGCCGCTCCCATATGGGTGTATGTGCAAAATGTTATGGAGCAAACATGGCTACCGGTCAGGCAGTTCAGGTTGGTGAGGCTGTTGGTATCATCGCAGCACAGTCCATCGGTGAGCCTGGTACACAGCTTACCATGCGTACTTTCCATACAGGTGGTGTTGCCGGTACCGATATCACACAGGGTCTTCCTCGTGTCGAAGAAATTTTCGAGGCAAGAAAACCGAAGGGACTTGCCATTATCACAGAATTTGGTGGCGTAGCTAACATCAAAGATACTAAGAAGAAACGTGAGATCATCGTTACAAACAATGAGACTGGTGAATCTAAGGCATACTTAATCCCTTACGGTTCCAGAATCAAAGTAATGGACGGCGCAGTACTTGAAGCTGGTGACGAGCTGACCGAAGGTTCTGTAAATCCACATGACATCTTAAAGATCAAAGGTGTCCGTGCCGTTCAGGATTACATGCTCCGCGAGGTTCAGCGTGTATACCGTTTACAGGGTGTTGAGATCAACGACAAACATATCGAGTTGATCGTACGTCAGATGTTGCAGAAAGTCCGCGTTGAGACAAACGGTGATTCTGATATGCTTCCGGGAACATTAGTAGATACTCTTGATTTTGAGGATACAAATGAACTGCTTGAGAGTGAAGGAAAAGAAATGGCAGAAGGAAAACAGGTATTACTTGGTATTACCAAAGCTTCCTTAGCTACGAACTCCTTCTTATCGGCAGCTTCCTTCCAGGAGACAACAAAAGTTCTGACAGAAGCAGCTATCAAGGGCAAGATTGACCCATTGATTGGTCTGAAAGAGAACGTAATTATCGGTAAGCTGATTCCGGCTGGTACTGGTATGAAGCGTTATCGTAACATCAAACTGAACACAGATGTAAACGAAGAGGAAGAACTCTCCTTTGATGATTTTGACGGATTCGATGAGGCACCTGTGACAGATGAAATCGAAGAGACAGAAGCAAAAGAAGAAGTAACTGCTTCTACAGAAGAATAATGTAAGGTTCGAAGAACTGATGCAGATACAGGAAGGGAAGCTCTGGCTTGATAGGCCGGAGTTTCCCTTTCGAGTTAGAGATTCTTTTAAGCTTTTATACAGGTGGTAGAATAAATAAACGAGGAAAATCCAATGAAAGTAATCGTAGCAATAGATTCATTAAAAGGCAGCTTAAGTTCCTTAGAGGCAGGAAAAGCAGTGGAAGATGGTATTAAAAAAGCAATACCAACAGCAGAAGTTATGATAAAGCCGGTTGCAGATGGTGGAGAAGGAACAGTAACAGCCCTGACCACCGGATTGCAGGGCAGTCTGGAAAAGGTAGCGGTAACAGGACCCCTTGGACAGAAGGTCGAGGCAGCGTATGGTATCCTGCCGGATAAAACAGCAGTCATTGAAATGGCAGAAGCCGCCGGACTGCCACTGGTGCCGGTGGATAAACGAAATCCAATGGAAACCACTACTTATGGTGTGGGGGAACTGATAAGCCATGCCATGGATAGAGGCTGCCGTAAGTTTATCGTTGGAATTGGCGGCAGTGCCACCAATGATGGCGGTGTCGGAATGCTGCAGGCTTTGGGGTGTCATTTTTATAAAAAAGATGGAATCGAAATAGGATTTGGAGCAACAGAACTGATAGATACGGAGGCGTTGGATAAGAGGCTGAAAGAATGTACTTTTGAAATAGCCTGTGATGTGACCAATCCATTATGTGGTACAACAGGAGCCAGTGCTGTGTTTGCACCACAGAAGGGCGCAGACGAGACCATGGTAGTAAAACTGGATGCGGCATTAGCTCATTTTGCTGATGTAACAGAAAAGGCTTTAGGCGTAGACAACCGGAACATGCCGGGAGCCGGAGCAGCAGGCGGACTGGGCTTCGCATTTGCATCTTATCTGGGCGGGGATTTACGTCCGGGTGTAGAGATAGTATTAGATGCGGTATTGCCGGAGAAAGAATTAAGTGAAGCTGATATCGTAGTGACCGGAGAAGGAAGATTTGACGGACAGACTGCTATGGGAAAAGCGCCGGTTGGAATTGCAAAGCGGGCAAAAGAAAAGGACTGCATGGTACTGGTATTTGCCGGCAGCATTGAACCACAGGGCGTCCGGAAAGTGCAGGATGAAATGCAGCTTGTAGATGGAGCATTTCCAATTTTACCAGGTGTGATGACATTGGAAGAAGCCATGCAGAAGACAGTGGCATATGAGAATATGAGCTATACGGCAGAGCAGGTATTCCGGCTGATTGGGAACTGTTATATAAAATAATTTCTATGCCAGCCCTTCGTACCCTAGTTCATAGAGCAGCTCATTGGCATCGGAAAGAGCACAGTTTCTTTGCAGGCAGAAAATAATCGCACTGTCCCGCTCCATACGGGCATAGAGAATCGGATAGCCGGTAGCTTTTAAAAGCTGCTGCACTTCCGTAAAGGATAGGTCCATGGCAAAGCAGAGGGCGAGCACTTTGTCACGGGAAGGACGTTTGCGCCCATCAAAAATCTGATAACAGTAAGTACGGTCAAGACCGCTTTTTCGGATGAGAGAAGGCAGGTCTTGATTTTTTGCCTGAATCAACCGGTTCAGATAATCCGAAAGTGAGACCTCGATCAGCTCAGCTTCCTCCTGCTCTGCATAGTTGGAGAAAGCAGGTGTGTTTTTCAAAATATCTAAAAGTTCCTGGGTTGATTTTTTCATTTGGCGAATCCTCTCATTTCTGCTATAGTGATATTGATTATCATAGAATTGTGGGAATGAAAATTCAAGTAGAAAAGGAAAAAGTGATAACAAATG
>OLNM01002379.1_pt1 | contig 11894 bp, 11 predicted proteins | sample 1672391 | NCBI WGS metagenome assembly OLNM01 (sample SAMEA3136680, study PRJEB25190) | human gut metagenome | reverse complement strand
GCGCTTTTGGCTTAGCAGCTGCCGCACCTCGCTCGCCGTATCGGCACTTAGAATTGTGCGGTATTGCCTTACATCTATATGGAAGTATAGCACACCTTGCGGCAAAACAAAAGGCCGCAGCCCGGAATTTTGGGCTGCGGCCTGATGATTTTTAGGGCAGGGGCTCTGTAGGGGCGGATTCTATATCCGCCCGTGGACGTTTACCCTGCGTTCATCTTTTTTCACAACGGGATGCTGCCAAGCGGGCGCATATAGAATGCGCCCCTACGGTGCAGCATGGCTACACATTTTTTTGCAATCACTCGATCTCGATCAGCGTCTGCTTCGGCTCGAGCTTCTTGGCCTCGGCCTTGGGCAGATGCAGGGTCAGGATGCCGTTCTCAAACTTAGCGCTGATGTCCTTGGGCTCCAGCTCCTTGCCGACATAGAAGCTGCGTGCGCAGCTGCCGGTAGCACGCTCCTGGCGGATATAGCGGCCTTCGTTGTCCTTGTCATCCAGTTCCTCATTGCGCTGGGCGCTGATGGTCAGATAGCCGTTGTCCAGATCCAGCTTGACATCCTCTTTCTTGAAGCCGGGCAGATCAACGAACACATCGTAGCTGTCCTTGTTCTCGCGGACATCGGTTTTCATCACATTGGCGGCACGTTTGCCAAACATGCCGCGGGGCGCAGCGGCCTTCATGGCGCGGTCAAAATCGTGCTCCCAATCGTTGCTGAACAGATCATCCATCAAAGCCTCATTGAACATATACGGAACCATCATCATAAGTCATTCCTCCAATTTTCATCGGCCGCCCGTTTTGTTTGTGAGCGGTTGACTTTTGATACACATTGTTGCGTTCCCTTTGGGGATTCGGTTCTTCCGTTCCTCTTTCCCTTGGAACGCCTCTATAATAGCACCGAACATTAGCACTGTCAATAGTAGAGTGCTAATGTTTACATGTTATGTAATGTTTGTTCACAAAATATGTAATAAGTTTTGTTGAATTACGATGATACGTCTGTTTTGCTAGCTCGTAGGGAGGGGTCTTGACCCCTCCGGGACGTTTGCGGCAGCCGCAGACCACCCCGGGACGCATGTATGCTGCCTGGGAAAGTGCATCACTGCCACAAGCCTCCTGCGGAGGGGTCAAGACCCCTCCCTACGACTTACCCGCAAGTGCCCGCTAATGGGAAGCCTGCGCTCCGGTCATTCACGGGGCAGTCTTTGCTTTCTGATGCCTGCTTTCGGAGAGAGAGGGCATCTCGCCTTTACATTATGTCGTATTCGATCGGCGTCTCAAACAGGCGTGCCGCCTTCTCCCGGTCCTCGGTCTGGCCCAGCGCCCACATCAGCTTGACGGCGACAGCCTCTGGGGTCATGTCGCGGGCCTCCAGGACGCCGGGCAACTCACCGACGGCGCGGCCCACCTCATAGACGGCAAGGTCACACCCCTCATGCGGGACCTGCGTGGTAAACACCGCCAGCCGCCCGCTCTCACACCAGCGGCGCAGGGCGGCGAACATCTCGCCATGCTCCCCGCCCGGCAGGCCGCCGACGCCGAAGCTCTCCAGCACCAGTGCGCGGTAGTGCGGGGCCAGCAGCGGGATGATGTCCGCCCGCATGCCCGGCACAAGCCGCAGCACAAAAACAGCGGGCTCAAGCCTTTCATAGAACCGCACGGGCGGCTGGTCCGTGGGGCGGCGCAGAAACGTCACCAGCCGCGTATCGCGGAACACCGCGGTCTCGGGGTAGTCGATGCTGGAAAACGCATTGAAGCTGCGCGTCCGCGTCTTGCGCGCGCGTGTGCCCAGAATGACCTTGTTATCAAACACCAGCTGCACGCCCCATGCGCCGTCACTGACCGCGTAGACGAACGCGCGGTAGAGGTTGTTGCGCGCGTCGGTATCGCGGTTGTAGATGGACTTCTGGCTGCCGGTCAGCACAACGGGCTTCGCGCTGTTCTGCACCATGTAGCTGAGCGCCGCGGCGGTGTAGGCCATCGTGTCTGTGCCGTGGGCGATGACAAAACCGTCGCAGGCATCATAATTTTCTTTGATGCAGCGCACGATGCTCTGCCACTGCGCGGGGCCGACGTTCGTCGAATCCAGGTTGAACACCTGCACAGCGCTGACTTCGCACAGGTCAGCCAGCTCGGGCACGCAGGCCAGCAGCTCCTCTGACGTGATGGCCGGGGCCAGCCCGCCCGCCGCCGTAGGGCGGCTTGCAATCGTCCCGCCTGTGGCGAGAAGCAGAATTTTTTTCATCAAAATACCTCTTTGGCTTCCCCCTCGGGGGAAGCTGTCCGCAAAGCGGACTGATGAGGGCAGAGTCCGCCTTATAGCCTATTAACGGGTAATATCCGGTGACTTTCCCCTCATCCGCCCTCGGTCGGGGCCTCGGGCACCTTCCCCCACGGGGGAAGGCAATCAACTCATTTCAGATTCCGCAAATCCCCGCTCTCGCGGAAATCCTCATAATCCAGCGACAGCGACGGGCTGTAATAGGGGTCGTGCAGAATATTCTCCCGCCCGTGCACGGCGTAGAGACGTTCATGCTCGGCGTCAAAGCGTGCTTTTTTGGCGGGATCGTTCTCATCGGAGCCGCGGGACTTGCTTTCGTAGTGGTAGAGCTCGGCGTAGGGCGTCCAGACAATGCGCCAGCCCGCGCCGCGCACACGCAGGCAGAAGTCCACATCGTTGTAGGCAACCGTGAACTCCTCATCCAGGCCGTGCAGCTCGTCGTAAACGGCGGTGCGCACCAGCAGGCAGGCCGCTGTCACGGCGGAGAAATCCTGCACCGTGGCCAGCCGGAACATATACCCGCTGCCGCCGCGCTTGTGGTACTTGTGGCTGTGCCCGGCGTAGCCGCCCAGCCCCGTGATGATGCCGGCGTGCTGGATCGTGTCGTCGGGATAGTAGAGCATTGCCCCGCAGAGGCCGACGCCGGGCTGGCTGCACTCGCCCACCATCTGGGTGAGCCAGTCGCCGTTGATGACCTCGACGTCATTGTTGAGCAGCAGCAGGTACTTGCCCGCCGCGTACCTGCGGCCAAAATTGTTGATGCGGCTGAAGTTGAAGCCGCCCTTGTAAGTCACGACCCGCGCGCGGTCATACCGCTCCGGCAGTTTTTTGTAGTAGGCCGCTGTGGCCGGGTCAGTGGAATTGTTCTCAATGACGATGACCTCGAAATTCTCGTAGGTCGTTTTGGCGTAGATGCTGTGCAGGCATTTTTCCAAATCGTCGGTGTGGTCCTTGTTGGGAATCAAAATTGACACGAGCGGCTGCGGCTCGGGAATGTCCCACACCACATGGCAGGTGCCCGGGAATTTGCCCGGCTCCACCCTGCCCTGCCGCCCTGTGGCGGCCAGATGGTCGGCCACGGCCTTTTGCGCAGCCTTTTCCACATAGGGCTTGGCCGCCGTGCCGCCGCTGGTGGACGCCGCGTGCACGCGCCAGTAATACAGCACCTGCGGGATGTGCAGCGGCTTGGCTGCGGGGTCACGGCGCTGCATTTCGTCGATGAGACGCAGGAATAAGTCGTGATCCTGCGCGCCGTCACAGGCCGGGCGCTCACCGCCGACGGCGTCGAACAGCGATTTTTTGAACACAGCCAGATGGCAGATGTAGTTGACGGCCATCAGGTACTCGGGCGCATAGTCGGGCTTGAAGTGGCCGACGCGCGGGTGCTCGGGCGTTTTCTCAAACAGGGCCTCGTCGCTGTAGGCAAACGCCGCGCCGCTCTCGGCCAGCGCTTTGCTCATGCAATAGACGGCATGAGGCGCGAGCATGTCGTCGTGGTCGGCAAGGGCCAGATACTCACCCGCTGCGAGCTTCGCGGCCTCGTTCGTATTGGCGGCAATGCCCTTGTTCTCGATTTTGGCGTAGACGATGCGCTTGTCCTGCGCGGCGCGGGCGCGGACGGTCTCGCCCACGTCGGGGTGGGCACCGTCGCTGGCGTCCACCAGAACCAGCTGCCAGTTCGGCGCGGTCTGGGCCTGCACGCTGTCCAGGAATTGCTGCAAAAACTGCGGCGGTGTGTTGTACAGCGGCGTTAGAATGCTGATGGTCGGCCAGCCGTCGGCGCGGGCGGCTGCGTCGGAACGCTGGGCCTCCTGCGTCTGCTTCGACGGCAGATACCGCGCTTTTTTGCCGAAGAACCGCCGCTTAAAAAAGCCGACGGCCCGCCCGGCCATGACGCCGACGCCCTGTTCTTTCGTCAGCGTCTGCGCATAGCCGAACAGTTCTTTGATGCGTTTCGTTTCAAGGCTCATGGGATGGCTCCTCATAAAAGCAGTCTTTGTGCCAAAGGCGGGGGTTGGATTGAATGTATTCCGCAATCATGCGGTAATCGGTTTCATTGCGGATGACGTGGTCGTGAAAGGAACGCTGCCAAAGATGCTTATCGAACGGTGCGGTTTGCCCGCGCTTGACAAGACGGATGTACTCGACGGTAGAATACCGTTTGAACGCCTGCACGATGCTGATAATCGTAGGGGCGGATTCCATATCCGCCCGTGCCCGTTCAATCTCGACCAACGCGTGAAAATGATTGGGCATCACCACAAAATAACGGCAATGGACCGCCGGATATTGGCCGATGATCTCCCGGAAAACGCGCGCCGCCATGCGGGCGGATATGGAATCCGCCCCTACGGGAGCCCGGTTCGGGCCAAACAACATTCTGCGTTGGTGCGTGCATATTGTGATAAAATAGGCGCCGTTTTGGCTGTAATCGTAACCCTGCAAATGGTGAGACTTGCGCTTCGGCAATACGGTTTCCATCACTTCAACCCGAAATTCTCAAACAGATTGTTGAAATGGGGGTTGTAATAGGGGTCGTAATTGTCGATATACTGCTGATATTTCGTGTAGAAATTCGCCTTTTCGCGCTCATACCGCTTGGCGTTCTCGCTTAAGGTATCCAGACCGCGGCTCTTGCTCTCATAATGGTAGGCCTCGGCGCGCGGGGTGTAAACGTTCAATAGCCCCTTCTGCCACAGCTTTAAGCAATAATCCACATCGTTGTAGGCGACGGCAAACTTTTCCTCGTCCAGCCCGCCACATGCGCGGTAGAGCGACGCTTTTGTCATCAGGCAGGCACCCGTCACGGCCATATAATTCTGGGTCGTGACCAAGCGGTACATGTCCCCCACAGCGGTGCGGGGGTAGCTCTTGTGGCTGTGGCCCGCGCTGCCGTTGATGCCCATCAGCACGCCCGCGTGCTGGATCGTGTCGTCGGGGTAGTAGAGCTTGGCACCCACCGCGCCTACGTCGGGCCGCTGGCTGTAGCTGAGCAGCTCGCGCAGGAAGTCGGACGACAACACCTCAATGTCGTTGTTGAGCAGCAGCAGGTGCTCACCATCGGCGAACGTCGCGCCGAAGTTGTTGATGGCCGAGAAGTTGAACGCGCCCTTGTAGTAGACGACGCGGCAGTCGGCAAAGCGACTGGGCAGTGTTTCGTAATAGGCAAACGTTGCCGGGTCGGTGGAGTTGTTCTCGATGACGATGACCTCAAAATTGTCGTAGCCCGCGTTTTTGTACAGGCTCGTCAGGCAGCGGTCCAGGTCGTCAATGTGGTCTTTACTGGGGATCAGTACGCTGATCTTCGGGTGGCCGGTCAGCTCGTACCGCACCTGAAATGCGCCGGGCGCGTCGGGCACGGCCATGGCGTGGCCCGGCAGACCGAGACGCTTGAGCTGCGCGTCGATGGCGCGCTCCCCCGCCGCGACGGCGTAGGGCTTGGCCTCCATGCCCGCGGCGGTGGAGCCGGCCGCGGCACGCCAGATGTAGAGCACCTTCTTGATATGCTCGATGCGCTGTGCTTTTTCTGTCAGGCGCAGGATCAAATCATGGTCCTGCGCACCGTCAAACTCCTTCGACTCATACGCGCCCGCCGCGTCCAGCAGCGGACGGCTGAACACCGCCAGATGCGTGATAAAGTTGACCCCACGCAGGTAGTCGGGCGCAAAGTCGGGCTTGAAGTGGTAGCCGCCCAGCTCCTTCAAATCGGCGGAGAGAACGATTTCATCACTATAGACAAAATCCGCTCCGGTGTTTTGTATCGTCTGCACAACCTCGAACAGCGCGTTCGGGTAGAGCACGTCGTCGTGGTCCAGCAGCGTGATGTACTCGCCGTGCGCCAGCGCAAATCCGCGGGTCGTGTTGAGGGCAATGCCGCCGTTTTCAATCGGCTCATACACAATCGTGCCGGGCACAGCCTTGGGCAGACGGCGCTCCAGCCGCTTGTCGGCGTCGGATGCGTCCACCAGCACCAATTCCCAGTTTGTGTAGGTCTGCCTGACGACGCTTTGCAGCATCTCGTCAAACAGCTTGGCGGGCGTGTTGTACAGCGGCACGATGATGCTGATCTTCGGCCCCTGCAGGTGCGCGGCGCGCTGGGCCTTCAGCTCCCGGCGCAGCGGAATGTCGGCGCGGTGCCGCCAGTCGTCATGGTGCATCGCCAGCCCGACGCGGAATTTCACATCGCGCCAGAGCTGCTCGGCCCCCTGCTCCCGCAGGGTCTTGACGCTGCGCCCCGCGAGGTCCCGCAGGTGGGCGGGGTTCAAAAGCCGCCGCGCCATGCCGCCGACGCTGTCCTGTACGGCCAGGTCGGCAGGGCGCTCGTTGTTCGGTTTCGTGTTCTCGGACATAGCTTATTCCTCGGTGACTTTGGCCGGCATGGCGTCCTTTTTCTCGAACCTTCGGTACTCGGAGGTAATTTCCTTCGTCGCGCCGATGCGGCGCAGATGGCCGTGGTCGAGCCAGGCTACCTTGTTGCACATACGCTCGATCTGGTCAATGGAGTGGCTGACCAGAATGACCGTCGTGCCGCCGGACAGCAGCTCGGCCATGCGCTTTTCACACTTCTCCTGAAACAGGAAGTCACCGACGGACAGGATCTCGTCGGCAATCAGGATGTCGGGCTTCGTTATCGTTGCCACGGCGAACGCCAGACGCGCGACCATGCCGGAGGAGTAGTTTTTTAGCGGCACGTCGAGAAAATCCTGCAATTCGCTGAATTCGACAATGTCGTCGAACTTTGAGTCGATGTACTTGGGCGTGTAGCCCAGTACGGTGCCGTTTAAATAAATGTTTTCCCGTGCGGTCAGGTCCATGTCAAAGCCCGCGCCCAATTCGATCAGCGGCGCAATCGTACCGTTGACCGTGACCTTGCCGGCGCTGGGCTTGTAGACGCCGGAAATCACTTTCAGCAGCGTAGACTTGCCGCTGCCGTTCAGGCCGATGAGGCCGTAGAAATCGCCGGGCATAATATCAAACGATACATCGTCCAGTGCGAAGAACTCGTCAAACCGCACACCGCCGTGCAGCAGCGCGACGAAGTACTCTTTCAGGCTTTCGTGCTTTTCCTTGGAGAGGTTGAAGCGCATCGAAACATGGTCGATGGAGATGATGGGTTTCTGCTCTGCCATTTCGATGCCCCCTTACATGTACAGGACGAACTTGTCCTGATTCTTTTTGAACACCCAGATGCCGAGGCCCAGGCTCAGCGCGGCGCAGAGGAACGGAATCAGCACCATGTTGGGGGTCAGCCCCTCGCCCCACATGACGCAGGAACGCACGGCGGTGATGTACCAGTAGATGGGGTTCAGGTTGATGACGTACTGCATCCAGCTTTCCATCTGGCGCGGGTCGTAGAAGATGGCGCTGCCGTAGACAAGCAGTGTGCAAAAGACCTCCCAGATATGCATGATGTCACGCACAAAAACGTAGAGCGTGGACAAAATCAGCCCGATGCCCAGACTGAAAATAAACAGCATCACAAGGGGATAAATGGCCAGCAGCACAGTCCCGATCGAGATGTGCGACCAGGTCAGCAGCGCGACGATAAACAGCGCCACGAGGCTGAAAAAGAAGTTGACGAGCGCAAAGCAGCACTTTTCCAGCGGGAAGATGTATTTGGGAATATAGACCTTGCGCAGCAGCGGGCCGTTCTTCAGCACGCTCTCCATGGCCATAGTCGTGCTCTCGCGAAAGAAGTTGAACATCAGCTGGCCGATGATAAGGAACAGCGGGAAGTCCTCGATGCCCTGACCGCGCTGGTTGAACAGCGCACCGAACACGGCCCACATGACCAGACAGGTCAGCAGCGGGTTCAGCACGCTCCACGCCACGCCCAGCACGCTGCGGCGGTATTTCAGTTTGAAATCACGGGAAATCAGGTTTTGCAGCAGGTAACGGTATTTCCAGAAGCCTGCGAAGGTGTCTTTCAGTTTCTGCACGGTTTACCCTCAATATTTCTCAAAATATTCGAACTTCTGGGCGGCAAACGGGGTGTGCTCCTTGTCCTTTGCGCTGGTCTTGTGCTCGCAGCCGCAGTCGGGCCACTGCACGTTGACCGTCGGGTCATCGTAGGGAATGCCGCCCTCGGCGGTGGGGTCGTAGACGTCGGTGCACTTGTAGCAGAACTCGGCCACATCGGACAGCACGACAAAGCCGTGGGCGAAGCCCTCGGGAATCCAGAGCATCTTCTTGTTGTCGGCGGACAGCGTTGCGCCTACCCACTTGCCGAAGGTCTTGCTGTTGGGGCGGCAGTCGACGGCGACATCGAACACCTCGCCCAGGGTCACGCGGACGAGCTTGCCCTGGGTGTGCTTGGTCTGGAAGTGCAGGCCGCGCAGCACGCCCTTGGTGGAGCGGCTCTGGTTATCCTGCACGAAGGGTTTGTCGATGCCCGCTGCGGCGAACTCGTCGATCTGGTAGGTCTCCATAAAATAGCCGCGGTCATCGCCAAAAACAGTCGGCTCGATGATCTGCACGTCAGGAATATCGGTCTTGATGAAATTGAACTTGCTCATGGTTTGGAATCTCCTTTTTATATTTCATACGTCTAATACATAGCGATACAGGATATATTATACTCTATTTCACTGCGCCGGGCAAGATGGCGGAAAAATTTTGTCGCTGCTGTAACAACAGGACGGCTTTTCCGTCTTGTTAAGTGGAGGGCAGATATGGTATGATAGCCCGGGAGGTGGTGTGCAGAATGACAAAACGCGAAGCCCGCGCATGGGCCAAGGCCCGGCGCACGGAACTGGATATGGCGGCTGTGGGCCGCGGCATGGCGCAGGCGCTGTTCAGCCTGCCGCAATGGCAGCGTGCCGGGGCAGTGCTGGCCTTTGCGGCCATGCCGGATGAGCCGGACACGGCGGAAATACTAAGACGCGCGCTGGCCGACGGCAAGCGCCTGCTGCTGCCCCGCGTGCGGAGCAAAACCGAGATGGACTGGGTGGAGATACCGGCATTGCGCCTGCTGCGGCCCGGGGCGTTCGGCATTCAGGAGCCGCCTGCCGACCTGCCCGCCGCCGACCCGGCGGGATACGCCGCGGCGCTGGCTCTTGTCCCCTGCCTGGCCGCCAGCCGCGATGGGGTCCGGCTGGGGCGCGGCGGCGGGTATTATGACCGATTTCTGGCACACTATAAGGGAGCGGGGCTGCTGCTCTGCCCCGAGGCCCTGCTGCTGGACGAGCTGCCCTGCGACGACTGGGACGCACGCTTTGCGCCCGAGAATATTCTGACCGAGAAAGGAATTTTACGATGAAAAAGCTGCTTTTTGCAACAGCCCTGCTGACCGCCCTGTTCCTGTCTGCCTGCGGCAGTCAAAAGGCTGACAGCAACGATCTTGCGAACCAACCTGCCACAAGACCCGAGGAAGGCGCGGAGCTGGACCCGGAGTTCAGCGTTGACGACGAGGATACCGGTGAGACCGCCGAGCCGCAGCCGGACGCGGAGCTGAGCGAGATGGTGGATGCTATTTATAACGTCCAGCCGGTTGACCTGATGGGCATGGAGACGGTGGCCATCGACCTGACCGACGAGAGCTGGTACGGCTATCTGGCGGGGCTGACCGCTGACAATGTGGACAAGGTGGATGCCGCAGTAGTCAGCGAGCCGATGACCGGAAGCCAGGCGTACAGCCTGGTGCTGCTGCGCCTCAAGGACAAGGCCGATGCCCGCGAGATCGCCGATTCGATGGAGGAAAACATCAGTATGCGCAAGTGGGTCTGCGTGGAGGCAGATAAGGCCCGCGTGGTCAGCTTTGATGATAAGCTGCTGTATGTCATGGCAGACAGTGAGCTGGTCGATGCCGATCTGGTGGCGGATGCTGCCGCAAAAGCCTTTGATGCGACATTTGATGTCGATGATTCCCTCGTCAATGAGGACGAGAGTGAGCTGCCGCCGGAGCTGCTGTCCGCCCCGGCTGTGGCAGACTGAGCGATACAAAAAAACAAAGAGCCGTGCCCTTTGCGGGGCACGGCTCTTGTTGATTACGGGCAGGAATCAAGCCTTGGCGGCCTTGATCTCCTTGATGAGCTCGGGAACGACCTTGTACAGATCGCCGACGATGCCGTAGGTGGCAACATCGAAGATGGGGGCGTTCTCGTTCTTGTTGATGGCGATGATGTTCTCGGAATCCTGCATACCGGCAACGTGCTGGATGGCACCGGAGATGCCCAGTGCAACGTAGATGCGGGGATGCACGGTCTTGCCGGTCTGACCGACCTGATGGTCGGCAGACAGCCAGCCCTCATCGGTGACGGCGCGGGAAGCACCGACAACACCGCCCAGGGCCTCAGCCAGCTCCTCGGCCAGCTTGATGCCCTTCTCGGGGTCAGCGGAGATGCCGCGGCCCACGGCGACGACAACGTCGGCACCGATCAGGTCAACGAGCTTCTCGGCGCTCTTCTTGATGTCGAGCACCTGAACATGGATGTCGTCCGCGGTCAGAGCAGGAGCGACGTTCTCGACGACGACCTTGTCAGCACCGGCCTGGTCGAACGCCTGCATCTGCATGACGCCGGGGCGGACGGTGGACATCTGCGGGCGGAAGCGCGGGCAGATGATGGTAGCCATCAGGTGGCCGCCGAAAGCGGGGCGGGTCATCTTCAGGTTGGTGTTCTCCTCAAACTTGGTGTTGTCCACATCAATGTTGGAGGTGGTGCGCAGGAAGTTCTTGTACTTCTCGACATCGACGTCCAGATGGGTGCAGTCGGCGGTCAGACCGGTGTGCAGACGGGCTGCGCAGCGGGGGCCGAGGTCACGGCCGATGTTGGTCGCGCCGATGAGGAAGGCCTCGGGCTTCATCTCGGAGATGACGTCGCAGATGACCTTGGCATAGGCGTCGGTGGTGTAGTTCTTCAGCAGGGGGTGGTCGCAGACGATGACCTCATCAGCGCCGTAGCCGCCAATGCTCTCGGCGAGATCGCCGACATTGTCGCCGACCAGCAGACCGCAGAGCTTCACGCCCAGCTCGTCCGCCAGCTTGCGGCCTTCGGAGATCAGCTCATAGGAGGTGGACATCATCTGGCCCTGACGCTGTTCGCAGAAGACCCATACGTTCTTGAACTCTTCGATCTTGGAGGAGTCATAGTTGGGATTAGCAAGTTTCACTTCGTTACGCATCGTATTGATCTCCTTTCCTTAAATGATGTGTTTTTCGAGCAGGATGCCGGCGAGCTTCTCGCAGGTAGCCATGTCGTTGCCCTCGAGCATCTGACCGGCGCCCTTCTGGGGGGGCGTGAAGGAGGTCAGGATGTTGGTCGGGGAGCCCTTGAGGCCGATGGTGGTAGCGTCGATGAGGGGGTGATCCTTCAGAGCGTTGTAGTCCAGAACGGTCATGGGCTTGGAGTAGCACTCAAACACACCGGAGACGCTCATGTAACGCGGGGTATTGAGCTCCTTGATGCAGGTGATCAGGCACGGAGTCTGAGCCTTGATGGTCATGTAGCCGTCCTCGAGCATGCGCTTGACGGTCAGGGTGTCGCCGTCCTTGGTGATCTCGCCGGCATAGGTGACCTGGGGCAGATGCAGCTTCTCAGCGATCTGGGGGCCGACCTGAGCGGTATCACCGTCGATGGCCTGACGGCCGCAGAAGATGATATCGTCGGCGTCGA
>OLNM01002378.1_pt1 | contig 11895 bp, 8 predicted proteins | sample 1672391 | NCBI WGS metagenome assembly OLNM01 (sample SAMEA3136680, study PRJEB25190) | human gut metagenome | reverse complement strand
CCGCATCTCCGGCGTCTCCCCCGCCGACATTGCGACGCTCATGGTCTATCTCGAGAGCCGCGAAGGGCAGAAATAAGATAAGTGCAGTTCCCGGACGTTCATTGTGTCCGGGAACTTTTTCTGCCGAAATCCATCTTACCCCTTGACAGATGCGCCGGCATGTGGTACCTTAACTGTACCAACACGGTTAATACAGTTAATACGCTACAGAAAGTTGGTGTTGCACTACGATCTCGATCAATTACCGCGATTCCCGGCCGATCTACGAACAGGTGCGCGACGGGCTGCGCCGGCTGATCGTGTCCGGCACGCTGCCGCTGGGCGAAAAGCTGCCCTCGGTGCGCGAGCTGTCCACGCAGCTGACCATCAACCCGAACACGATCCAGCGCGCCTACCGTGAGCTGGAGACGGAGGGCTACATCTGCTCCGTCGCCGGACGCGGCAGCTACGTCTGCGCACAGATCCCGGAAGATCCCGCGCGGCAGGACGCGCTGCTGCAGCAGTTCGACGCGGCCGTGCAGGAGCTGCTGTACCTCGGCATGCGCAGTGAGGAGCTGCGCCGCCGCATTCCCGAAGGAGGAACGAACCATGATTGAAGTCAAAGACGTCGTCAAAACGTTTGACGGCTTCCGCGCGCTCGACGGCGTGACCATGACCGTGCCGCGCGGCGCGGTATACGGCCTCGTCGGGCCGAACGGTGCGGGCAAGTCCACGCTCATCCGCCACCTGACGGGCATCTACCGCCCGGACAGCGGCGCGATCGACATCGACGGCCAGCCCGTGTACGAAAACCCGGCCGTCAAGGCGCGCATCGCCTACATCCCGGACGACGTGTTCTATTTCCCGCAGGCGACGATCCCGGACATGATGCGCTACTACCGCGGCATCTACCCGAAGTTTGACGCCGAGCGCTATCAGAAACTCGGCGAGGTGTTTCAGCTCGACCCGAAGCGGCAGATCCGCCGCCTGTCCAAGGGCATGCAGAAGCAGGCCGCGTTCTGGCTGGCGATGAGCCTGCGGCCGGACGTGCTCATCCTCGACGAGCCGGTCGACGGGCTCGACCCCGTCATGCGCCGCCAGGTCTGGAACCTCGTGCTGGCCGACGTGGCCGAAAACGGCACGACCGTGCTCATCTCGTCGCACAACCTGCGCGAGCTCGAGGACGTGTGCGACCACGTGGGCATCATGAACGGCGGCAAGGTCCTGCTCGAGCACCCGCTCACGGAGCTGCAGGCCAACATCGTCAAGGTGCTCGTCGCCCTGCCGGACGAGGCGAAGCTGCCCGATGGGCTCGACATCCTGCACCAGAGCAGTCAGGGCCACCTGTACACGCTGATCGTGCACGGCGACGCCGCCGAGGTCACGAACCGCCTGTCCACCGCGCAGCCGCAGTACCTCGACGTGGTACCGCTGACGCTCGAAGAGATCTTTATTTATGAACTGGGAGGTGCGGACTATGCCGTCAAAGACATCCTTCTGTAACGGAACGGAGTTTCGCAAGTGCCTGTCGCGCTGGTGGCCGCTGTGGGTCATCTACGGCGTGATCCTGTTTATCATGCTGCCGGGTGTGCTGCTCAACGCGCGCTCGACGATACCGTATGTGTCGACCGAGCAGATCAGCTATCTCTCGAACGTCATTCTCTCCGAGACGCAGATGCTGCTGCCGCTGACAGCGTTTTGCGCGGGCCTGCTCGCAGCCGCCGCCATGTTCGGCTATCTGTACACACCGCGCGGCGCGGGGCTGGCCGCCTCCCTGCCGATCCGGCGCGGGTGCATGTTCCGCACGCACCTGCTGGCGGGCCTTGTGATGCTGCTGTCAGCCGAGGCCGTGATCTTCGGCCTCGCCGTGCTCATTGAGGCCACGCGTTTCGGACTCGTCATCGAGCCGCTGCTCATCTGGCTGGGCATACTCGCGCTCGAGACGGTCGTGTTCTACGGCATCGCCGTGCTGTGTGCCATGTTCACCGGCCACGTGGTCATGCTGCCGTGCCTGTACCTGCTCGTGAACTTCATCGCCGTGGGCTTCCAGGTGCTCATCGAGGCCGTGCTCTACATGTTCGTGTACGGCATGTCGGGCATGGTGGATCTGCCGGTCGACTGGCTCTCCCCGCTGGTGCTGTTCATGCGGCGCACAAGTGTCGGTCACGCCGATCTGGTGCGCCCGATCAGCGGCACGGAGGCGGAGGTCGCCATTGCCAACTTCTCCGGCTGGACCTATCCGCTCGTCTGGGCGGCGTTCGCGCTGCTGCTGCTCGTGTGCGCGGGTCAGCTCTACCGGCGCCGCCGCATGGAGAGCGCGGGCGACACCGTCGCCATCCCGGTGCTCAAGCCGGTGCTGAAGTATATCGTGGCGCTCTTCGCCGGGCTGGCGCTGCCGGTCGGCGTGTACGGCATGCTGCTCAACGTGCCGGCCTACCGGGCACATCTGGCGCCGTTCCTGCTGCTGGCAGTCCTCGGCGCAGCACTCGGCTTTGTCATCAGCGAGATGGTCATCCGCAAGTCCCTGCGCATCCCGCGCACGGTCTGGCGCGGCTGCGCGGTCACAGCGGCCGTGTGCTGCCTCGTCGTAGTCGGCGCAAAGTGCGACCTCTCGGGCTACGCCCGCCGCATCCCGGATACCGCGCAGGTCAAAAGCGTGCGCATCATCTGCAACAGTTACAACGCCACGCTCACCGAGGCGGAGAACATTCAGGCCGTGGAGGACATCCACCGCGCCGTCGTGGCGGAGCGCGAAAAGATCACGGACGACACCAGCATCACCAGTCTGCAGCTGACCTACAAGCTCTCGAACGGCAAGGTGCTGATGCGCGAATACACGCTCCCCAACACGAGCACGCATCTGGCGCAGATCGAGCAGGTGCTCAACTGCGACGAAGCGCGCACCACGCGCAACACGCCGGAGCTGGCCGTGACGCTCGAGCACCTCACCTACACAAACATCGGCTATGAGACCGAAAGCGGCGACTACCTCTACATGGAACTCACGGCCGAGCAGGCGCTCGACCTGTACGAAAACGCCATCGTGCCCGACTGCGCGGACGGCACCATGGGCCGCGCTTGGCTGACCGACAGCGGCACGCGGCAGGGCACGGCCTACGCCGTGACCATCAGTTATCAGCTCAGCCAGTACGACCCGGCAACAGGCGAAACGACCTACGCCGACGTCGACTACACCCCGCTGACCGATTCCACGCGCACGCTCGCGTGGCTGCGCGCGCACGGCATCGAGCCGCTGCTCGAGGGTGACTCGATCAAGTACGGCGGCGATGCCGACACGCAGCCGGCCATCAACACCTATGAAACGACCGACAGCAGCTTCGGCCGGTAACACCCGCAAAGCCCTACCGCCCGCACATCCGACGATGTGCGGGCGGTTTTTTGCCGCGCGTTCACAAATCGGACGCAGTGTTCACAAATGCTTTTGGGAATATTCGAAAAATCTTCGCCCTTTGTTCATGTCTCTGTTACAAATATCGGCTACGATATAGGCACTTCAAAAAACCAATCAGCCGGGAGGCAGATAACATGAACGACGCTTCCAATTTCCCCGAAAACGAACAGCCGGAAGCTGAAAACACTTCCGCGCAGGCGGATGCCGAGAACACCGCCGCACCGGGCCGCGTGTGTCCGCAGTGCGGCGCGGCGCTCGAGCCGGGCGCGAGCTTCTGCACGAGCTGCGGCGCAAAGATCGACGACAGCGAGGACATGACGTACCACATCGTCCGCCCCGAGGCCGAGCACAGCTACGAGGACGCGAACTTCCACCCCAGCGACGACGCGGGCAGCACCCCGCCGCGCTACTACACGCCGAACGACGACGCCTGGGCCGAGAAGCCCAAGCACAAGCACCACCCGAGAAAGCCCAAGACCGTGCGCACGCCGGAGCAAAAGCGGCTCATCACGCGCATCGCGTGCCTGTGTCTCGTGTGCGCGCTGCTCGGCGGCCTTGGCGGCGGCGCGATCGCGGGGCTCATCACCCGCTCCGGCAGGACCGGCGGCAGCACCGCCTCGAGCTCCAACGGCACGCTCGTGACGCAGCCGGTCAGCTCCGACCCGAGCTCCGCCTCGTCGATCTATGATCTGGCATGCAAGCAGGTCGTCGCCATCACGACGGAAGTGACCTACACCAACTACTTCGGCCAGACCAGCTCCCAGGCGAGCTGCGGCAGCGGCTTTTTCATCACGGATGACGGCTATGTGCTCACAAACTACCACGTCATCTCCACCGCGCACCAGTACGGCTACAGCGTGTCCGTGCTCACCTACGACGGCACGACCTATCAGGCGACCATCGTCGGCGTGGACGAGGACAACGACATTGCCCTGCTCAAGATCGACGCCAGCGGCGTGACGCCCGTCACCTTCGGCGACAGCGACAGCATGGCCGTCGGCGACACGGTGTACGCCGTGGGCAACCCGCTCGGCGAGCTGGAGTTCACCATGACGAGCGGCATGATCAGCGCGCTCGACCGCACCATTACCACCTCCGACGGCACCGACAGCGGCATCAACATGTTCCAGATCGACGCTGCCGTCAACGCCGGCAACTCCGGCGGCCCGGTGTACAACACCTCCGGTCAGGTCATCGGCATCGTGACCGCGAAATACAGCTCCTCCGGCGTGGAGGGTCTGGGCTTCGCCATCCCCATCAACGATGCCATCAAGGTGGCACAGGATCTGCTGGAGAACGGCTATGTCTCCGGCCGCCCCTACATGGGCATCACCTATCTGGCTGTGACCGATGCCCAGACCGCCGCACAGCTCAACGTCAATGCCTACGGCGTTTACGTTGTGGATGTTGTGCAGGGCGGCCCCGCCGACAAGGCCGGTCTGAAGACCGGTGACCGCATCGTGAGCATCGACGGCACTGAGATCGCCCAGAAGGACGACCTTGGCACCCTGATCCAGCAGCATGCCGCCGGTGATACCCTTTCCATCACCGTGGCCCGGGAAGGCCAGATGCAGACCGTCAGCCTGACCCTGGGCGAAAAGAACGCCCAGACCCAGCAGGCACAGAAAAACTCCTGATTTTCCCCAATCTTTTTCCTGATCAATAAATCAAAAATCCCCTGACCGGCGTGAACTGGTCAGGGGATTTTCAATTGCAGGTTGTCAAGCAACGGCAGACCGTATTTTTATACCTGCCCAAACACGGTGGCGCTCAGGGGCAGGAGGACGGTCTGGCCGGTGCAGATGCGGCTGCTGCCCCGCCACAGGCTGGAGGAGATGCCGTCACTCAGCAGCTTCCAGCTGCCGCCGGGCAGGGTGACGACCTGCGCCGTTTCGGTGGGGTTATAGTAGACGCACAGGGCGCTCCATGCCGCGCCGTCGCCCCACTGGGCGGGGAGCCGCCAGCCCACAAGAGGCTGTTCCAGCGGGAAGAACTCGATGGCGGCAGGGCTGGCCTTGTCCAGCGCGCCCAGCCGGGGGAACGCCGCCCGCAGACCAATGAGCCCGCGGTAGTAATCCACAAGGCTGTGGAACTGTTCGGCCCGGTGCCAGTCCAGCCGGTTGAGGGCCGGGCTGGAGTGGTAGCTGTTGCCCTGCCCCTTCTTGGTGCGGGCAAACTCCTCGCCCGCCTGCCAGAAAGGCAGACCCATGCTGGTCAGGTAGATGCCCGCTGCCAGCCGGTTCTGGGCCAGCGCGGTCTTGTCCACAGCGGCAAACTCCGGGCGGGCGTAGCGCACCATCAGGAGTTTATCCCACAGGGTAAAGTTGTCGTGGGCCGAAACGTAGCTGATGATCTGCCCCGGGGCGTGAGGCGGCAGCTTTTCACTGCGGCACCACGCCGCCACCGAAGCACCGATATCCCAGAAACTCCCTGGCTTGCCCTCCACATAGCCCGGCTCCCGGGCATCGAAGCAGCCGCCCTTGATGGCATCCCGGGTGTTGTCGCAAAAGATGCCGATGCGCTCGTTCAGCATATTCAGGTTGTTCTTGTTGGCCTCGTACCGGTGCAGGGCGCTGCAGCCGCCCTGCCACGGCTCACCGTACATCAGAATATCCCGCCCGCCGGGCAGCTTGTCCAGTTCAGCCCGGAGGAGGTTCATGGTCTCCACGTCATACAGGCCCATCAGGTCAAACCGGAAGCCGTCGATGTGATATTCCCGTGCCCAGTAGAGCACCGAATCAATGAGATAGCGCCGGGCCATGGGCCGCTCGGAGGCAAACTCGTTGCCGCAGCCGCTGCCGTTGGAGAGGGAACCGTCGTCGTTCTGGCGGAAGTAGTAGAGGGGCACCACCCGGTTCAGCACATTGTCGGAACGATACATGTGGTTATACACCACATCCATTACAACGCCGATGCCCGCCGCATGGAGGGCCGCGATCATCTGCTTGCACTCCCGCACCCGCACCTCACCCCGGGTGGGGTCGGTGGAGTAGCTGCCCTCGGGCACATTGAAGTTGGTGGGGTCGTAGCCCCAGTTATACTGCCGGGTCAGGGGGCGGCTCTCATCCACGCTGCCAAAATCGAAGATTGGCATGAGCTGGACATAGCTCACCCCCAGCCGCTTGAGGTAATTCAGGCAGGTGGGGTGGATGCCGTCGCTGCTCAGGGTCGTGCCCTGCTGGGTAAAGGCCAGAAATTTGCCCCGCCAGGCCGTGTGCACGCCGCTGGCCGGATCCTGCGAGAAATCCCGGACGCTGACCTCCCAAACGCTGCGCCGGGCCGGTGGGATCACCGGCCGCACATCCCGCTCCCAGCCCTGCGGGTCTACCCGGGCCGGGTCAAAGATCATGCTGCGCACCCCGTTCACCCCTGCCGAGCGGGCGTAGGGGTCCGCTGCATTGCAGGTGCCAAACGGGGTGGTAAGGGTGAAATCGTAGTATTTTCCGTGCTGGTCGCCGGGCAGATAGATGCTCCACACACCCTTGTCCTGCTGCTGCAGGGGCAGGGTGCCCACACAGGCCCCGCCGGTGCCCCGGCGGTACAGGTTCACCGCTGCCTGTTTTGCCGTGGGAGCCCACAGGCGCAGGTGTGTCCCGGCGGGGGTATACTCCACCCCCAGCGGGCCGTAGTATTCCGTCTGGCGGGCAAAGGCTTCGCTCTCAAACAGCGTCTTCCATTCAGCAGGTGTTCTTGGCTCCATGGCAATTCATCCTTTCATTTGATAATAGTGTAACGAACTTTGTCCTTTATTTCAACCCTTTCCTTGCAAAACGTACCAGACTCCACTATACTGAAAGAAAAAGCACTGCACGGAGGGAAGTTTTATGGCATACACCGATGATTGGGAAAGTCTGATGAACGGCGTGTTCGGCCCGGGGGGCAGATTCAAGGCTGCCCCCGGCACTTCTGCACCCAAAACAGGCGGCAGCGCCGCCCTGCCCGACCTGAACGCGGCGCTTCTGGAACAGCAGAAACGGCTGGACGAGCTGTTGAAGCAGCAGAACGCCCAGCTCAGGACCCAGAGCGATGCCACCACCGCCGCGCTGGAAAGCAGCCGCCAGATGCTGCGGGACATGGAGGACGAAGGCCTGCTGGCCAGGGGCACCACCGACGTGAAGCCGGAACATCTGGGCAGCTTTGAAGGCCTTGCCGCCGAGGTCAAGCAGACGGTGCTGGGGCAGGATGCTTTTGTGGACAGCGTGGTGCGGGCCATGCGCCGCCCCTTTGTGCTGGGCACCGAAGCCCCCGCCGCCCGCAACGTCATCCTGCTCACAGGCGGGGCAGGCACAGGCAGGCATTTTGCACTGGAAGAAACTGCCCGCTGCATGGCGGCCCGGGGCCTTTTGCAGAGCGACAGGATCGCCACGCTGGATCTGGCCCTTTACCCCAATTCCGGAGCCGAGAAGCTCTTCCTGCAGGACCTCTACGCTGCCCTGCACGCACCCGGGGAGATCCTTGCCTTTGAGCACTACGAGAGCTGCTATCCCGGCTTTCTGAAGACCCTGTCTGATCTGGCCGTCAAGGGCAGCGCCCCCCTGTCCAGCCGGTATCTCGTGAACAAGGAGGGCATCCTTGTGGATGCAGGCACGGCGCTGGCCCCGGGAGCCGTCAGCCGCATCGACCCCTGCGGCAAATATCTCATCTTCTACTCCCACAAGGGCCGGGAGGCACTGGCCGACAAATTCGGCGCGGCGCTGGTGTCGGCACTGGGGGATGTCTGCGAGACGGCCTCCTACACCCGGGAGGATCTGGCCGCCCTTGCCGCACAGCAGCTCAACGCGCTGGCCCAGAAGATCCGCACCCGGCTGGGGCTGACCCTTTCCGCCGGGGCCGACGTGCGGGACTATGTCGCAGCTCAGTGCACCGCACAGAAGGGTGCGGCAGGCCTTTCCGCGTGCACTGACCGCATCTTCCGCGCCCTGAGCGAATACTGTCTGCGGACCGATGAAACCCTTACCGGCACCGTGACCCTGACCGCCGGGCCGGAAGGGGTGCTGTTCCGCCTGAACAACGGCGCAGACCAGCCCCTGTTCGACCTGCTGCCTGCCGCCTACACCGGCGCGCTGGATGCCATCCGCGCCGAGATCAACGAACTGGTGGGCCTTGCCCCGGTCAAGGAATATGTGTTCGGTCTGGCCGACAACCTGCAGGTGCAGCAGCGCCGCGCCGCCGCCGGGCTCAAGACTGCCAGCCTTTCGATGCACATGATCTTCACGGGCAACCCCGGCACCGGCAAGACCACCATTGCCCGGCTGGTGGCACGGTATCTGAAAGCCATCGGTGCCCTCAAGGGCGGCCAGCTGGTGGAGGTGACCCGCGCCGATCTGGTGGGCCGCTACACCGGCCACACCGCCCCCCTGACCAACAGCGTCATCGAGAGCGCCCTGGGTGGTGTGCTCTTCATTGACGAGGCATACAGCCTCTACCGCGGCGAGCAGGACAGCTTCGGGCTGGAAGCCATCGACACGCTGGTGAAGGGGATGGAGGATCACCGGGACGAGCTGGTGGTCATTCTGGCGGGTTACACCAGGGAGATGGAGACCTTCCTCACCGCCAACAGCGGCCTTGCCAGCCGTTTTCCCAACCGGATCGAGTTCCCGGACTACACCGCCGTGGAGCTGCTGCAGATCACCCAGGTCCTTGCCAAAAACAAGGGCTACACCCTGGCCGAAGCCTGCACCGAACCCCTGCTGGGCTATTATGCCCGCTGGCAGGAAGCCGATGCCCGCACCGCCGGCAATGGCCGCCTTGCCCGCAACACACTGGAAAAGGCCATCTTCCACCAGAGCCGCCGCCTTGTCGCCGAGCCCGCCGCCGCGCTGGATCTGATCCTGCCCAGTGATCTGGAATTGAAGGAGCCGGAGGAATAAAACGGAGAAAGGAGTTTCTGATGAATACCAAAAACCTGCACCAGATTTTCGCAAACTATATTGACCGTTTTGAAGAGCTGAATAACCCGGAGCACAATGAAACATTCAAATGGTGGGCAGCAGCTCAGTTTCATGCAGTGATGGCAGATGCTCTCAAGAAAAGCGGAAAAGAATTTACAAACGACCTGAAAACAATTGTGAGTAAAGATGTTGTTGGTGTGATCATTGATGGCCGGATGCAACCGTTCAGAGGGCTGGTGAAAATCGCCGAGAAAAACAGTTGTGAATCTGCTGATGCGGTCAAGCAACTCTTCCAGAATTTGTTTCAGGATGACTGCGGTGATTTGGAAAAGCGAGAAGAAAAAATCGCAGCATTTCTTGAGGACAGTGAAAAACTGCGGCTGAAATATTTTCCGAACTATTACAGCTATAAACAGACGGCTCGTTCCGTTGCCGGATATCTGTTTCTCTATGAACCGGATAAATACTATATGTACAAAGCAACGGAAGCCAAACGCTTTGCTGATGATGTAGAATATTATGGTGACTGGGGCAGTGGCGACCAGATCAAGCTACGGGAATATTACCGGATGTGTAATGAACTGGTTACCGAAATTCAGAAATGCCCTGCTCTGCTGGAGACGGATGAAAGCCGGTACACATTAAGAGAACGGTTTGAAGATGAAAAGCATTATGGAAAAATACCACCGTCAGAGAAAAGTATAACAGTAGATAAAAGCTATCATATCCTCGCTTACGATATTATTTACTGCAATAAGACCTATGATCTGGACAGAGATTTGTCCTTTAGAAAATTCACGTTCAAAGATAAAAAACTATATCAGGAACGTTTGAACAAGGCACTGGCACTGCAAGAAGAATATCAGAAAGCGGAAGAAGAGTACGCGCTGCTGGATCAGGCAGTACAGCACTATGATGCAGTCTTTGTGCCCGGTACTGCTGTGATAAATCTCAAGTATGGCCCAGGCAGAATCGTTGCCCGGAGGGATACAGCTCTTGATGTTCAGTTTGACTCGCAACCAGATTTAATCAAATATGACTTCTGGCAGACTGTTACTGGGCATTATCTTAAATTTGAAGATTTGCTGGATCAGGAAACTGCTCAGCAATATGAGGATGTTTTCCGCCGACATGACGGTATCAGCAGTGGACTGGTACGCCTTCAGAAAGAGCTTGAAGGATATCAGGATGTACTGGAATAATTAAAAGCAAGTTATACACAATAAAAGGTGCTGCCCCGTCAGATCGACCTGCGGGGCAGCACCTTTTTGTGCATATTATTTTTACTGATTCGCCTGTGCGATTCTGCTGCTCAGGTCGAACAGCCCCTGCCGCACTTCGGGCGGGGCGACCACTTCTATCTTGCCGCCAAAGCCGCAGACCCAGCCATAGAACTGGTCACTGACGCAGATGGGGACATCAAAATGGAAGCAACCATTCTCCTCGGGTAAAAACATGGGCGTTGCGCCAAAGCGCTCCCGCATGGCACCTTCCAGATCCGCGGTGCACCGCAGGGTAACGCGATGCTCCGGCCCGCCGTACATTCCAAAGTGCTTGCGCAGATAGGCAGGCAGATCAAGATCCGCAAACTGCTCCTGACCGCGCCGGGGCGCATCCAGCACCCGGACCCCGCTCATCTTGTCCACCCGATAATGGCGGATGCCCTTTTCGTCGGCAAAGGCAATGAGGTAGTAACACCCGTTCTCCCAGGCCAGCTGCCACGGGCTGACGGTCCTTTTCTCTTTCTCGCGGCTGTCGGCTTTTCTGTAGAGGAACTCCACCATTTTACCGTTGTTGATGGCCTCGTGCAGGGCATCGATGCTGTACAGCAGGCTCTTGCTGTCGGTCTTGGGGCGGCCCTCCACATAGACCTGACGCTGCAGCTGGCTGCCCTCGTAGTTGGAGCAGAGCTTTTCCAGCTTGTGGATCAGCCGCCTGCTCGTGGTGCCGGATACCACCCGGCTTGCCTGCACGGCATCCACCAGCAGCTTGAGCTCCGCCAGATCAAAGGTGCGGCTGGCAAGGAAATACCCGCCGCCCCGGCCCCGGCGCAGCTTGATGTCATAGCCCAGCGCACCCAGTGCTTCAATATCGCTGTACACGCTCTTGCGCTCGCAGCGGATGCCCTGCGTCTCCAGCAGCTCCACCAGCTGCGGCACGTTCAGCAGGTGGTTTTCATCGGTCTGCTGCTCAAAAATGCGCAATAGCGCCAGCAGCTTGGATTTCTGGCCTTCCTGTTTGGGCATTCGGTACACCTCATTTTTTCGTGTTGTGCCAAGCCTCTCAGTCTCGCTTCCAGCTCTCCCCAGCAGGGGAGCCAGGAGAAACAGCAGTGCTGTGTGCTGAAAAGGTTACGGCGCTTTCTTATCAAACGCCGCGCGGCGCTGGGTGGACAGGCGGAACATCTCCTCCAGCTTTTCCCGGTCATCGGCCACAAGGGCGTTGCGCATCTCGTTCAGTGCCCCGCTGAACTGGTCGATCTCGGAGATGAGGTTTTCCTTGTTCCAGAGGAACAGCTCCGCCCACATCTTATCGTTGATGCGTGCAATGCGGGTCAAGTCCCGGAAGGAATCTCCGGTGTACTCGCACAGCGAGGTATTGTCGTTGGCACAC
>OLNM01002375.1_pt1 | contig 11907 bp, 10 predicted proteins | sample 1672391 | NCBI WGS metagenome assembly OLNM01 (sample SAMEA3136680, study PRJEB25190) | human gut metagenome | reverse complement strand
GTTGATCGACAATCTTTTTAGACAGATAGAGGCCTAGTCCAGAGGATTGCTGGGTCAAATGCCCATTGTAGCCGGAGAATCCCCGCTCAAAGACACGGAGTATATCGCTATCCATAATTCCAATCCCACTATCTTTCATAAAAAGGGTCTGGTCTTTGAAATAAATCTCAATCCCGCCAGTGCTGGTATACTTAAGGCTATTAGACAGCAATTGCTCGATGATGACCAAGAGCCACTTGCGATCGGTAATGACGGCGACATCCAAATCATGCAGGTTCACTGTCAAGTTCTTTTGGATAAAAAAGAGGGCATATTTGCGGACCACTTCTTTGATCAAGTCCTCTAGCGACACGCGCTTTAAGACCAGATCGTCATGGAAACTCTCCAGTCGCAGGTACTGCAGAACCAGATTGGCATAGGAGTCAATCTTAAAGAGCTCCTGCTCCATCTGTTGCTTGATAATAGGTGTCTCGACATCTTGGACCAAGAGCTGGCTAGCTGCGATGGGCGTCTTAATCTGGTGAACCCAGAGGGTGTAGTAATCCATCAGGTCATTGAACTTGGCCTGGGCTACTTTGCCTTGCTCCAGGCGCGCCTGCTGTTCTTCTGTATATTTTTCATAAAGGAGATGTTCCAAGGGCGAAGCAGCCTCTATTTCCTCATAAAACGCAGCTTTGCGGTAGTCCCGAAAGGTCATGGCGAAATCCCAGATCAAGACACAGAGGGCAAAAAAGCCTAGCACTAGGGTCGCATAGAGGAAAACCGTCCCCGTCTCTGGAAAGAGATAGGCAAAGACCAAATCGACGATCAAAAAGATGACCAATAGATAGAGTAGGCGCCTGCGGGATACCACATACTGCCAGAAGATCGTTCCAAATTTATTCATGGGTCAACCCGTAACCGATGCCTTTCTTGGTTTCGATGAAGTTTGACAAGCCAGCCTCTTCTAGTTTCTTACGAAGGCGGGCCACATTGACAGACAAGGTATTGTCATCAATAAAGAAGTCGCTATTCCAGAGCTCCTTCATCATGTCATCGCGTGCTACGATACTGCCTGCATGCTCAAACAGGACGCGCAGGATCTGAAATTCATTCTTGGTCAGCTTGATGACTTCCCCTTCATACACCAAGTCCGTGGACTTGAGATTGAGGATGGCTCCCCGGTGCTCCAGCAGATTTTGATCTGTCCCAAATTCGTAAGAGCGGCGCAAGAGTCCTTGAACCTTGGCAAGGAGGACATTTTGATCAAAGGGCTTGGTGACAAAGTCGTCTCCACCCATATTGATGGCCATAACAATATCCATGGCTTGATCCCGTGAAGAAAGAAACATGATCGGAACCTTTGAAACCTTACGAATCTCCTGGCACCAGTGGTAGCCATTGTAGAGTGGCAGGCCAATATCCATGAGGATCAAGTGGGGGTCACTTTCGACAAAGATCCCGAGGACATCCATAAAATCCTCGACTGCGACCACTTCATAGCCCCATTGTTCCAATAATTGTTTGACCTGTTGGCGGATAATTTCATCGTCTTCTACTAAGAGAATTTTATGCATGGCTTTCTTTCCTTCTTTTTTTCTTCTTCCTATTATAACAGATTAAGAAGCAGAGAAAAAGGCTGTTTCAGAGGGAAATAAGATCTCACTCCTACTGTCTTGATGGAAGGCGCTTTTTCTCCATCCATTTTTGTGCTATACTGAAAGAAATAAGACACGGGAGGCACAGATGTCGACGATTTTTGATTACCTAAAAGAAGTGACCTACGATTCCATCTATGACCGCCCCTTCACGGAACTAGATGTCCTTGCTTTGACAGAGCTGACCTATCTGCCTTTTGGACACATTGTGCCTCAAGGAGATACAACAGGGATCCCAGTACGCTTGTCTGATGCCATGGAACTGATCGAACGGACTACCAATTTCATCGTGACAAATCAACACCTGCACTTAGTCGATGAGCTCGCTACTTCTAAGCGCTTTAAGAACATCAAACTCCTCAACTATGTCGATGAGTACGATCCTGATGTGCAAAAGCAATTTGCGGCCATGACCTATCGTCTTACCATGGATGTTTATTTAGTTATCTTCAGAGGGACGGATGACACCTTGATCGGCTGGAAGGAAGACTTCCACATGACCTATATGGACCATGTCCCAGCCCAAAAACGAGCAGCCAGCTACCTGCAACATGTCATGAAGGAATTTCCCAAAGGGCGCTTTATGGTAGCCGGACACTCCAAAGGGGGTAATCTTGCAGCCTACGCCTGCACGTATCTTCCAGATTATCTATTTGAACGGGTCGACGCCATCTACTGTTACGACGCGCCTGGACTCAACAAGGCCATTATCGAAACAGAGGGCTATCAACGAGTCGCGCACCTCATTCACCGTTTTGTCCCACAAGGATCCATCGTCGGCATGATGCTAGAAGTTCCTGAGCCTGCTACAATTGTCAAAAGTCGCGCCTTTGGTGGCTTCGCCCAGCATGATGCCTTTACATGGATGGTTGAGAAGGATACATTTGTGACCCTGGATCAAACCAGTCCCGATAGCCAGCAAACCGACGAGACTCTAAAGCAATGGGTAAGAGAAGTTCCTGATAGCCAACTCAAGAAATTTTTCGACACCTTCTTCGGCCTCTTCTTAGATGCCGGCATCACTTCCATCAATGACTTGATGGACTTGAAAAATTTCTCCAAGATCAAAGAAATCTTTCAAAATGCTCAAGACCTAGATCCTACAGAAAGGGAAATGCTGGAACGTCTCGCTAAACAACTCATCGACACCCGGGTCCAAGCATGGAAAAAATGGCAAACAGTTCCTCGTATCCTGGTTCAAATAGCTACATTTTTCAAACGAAAAAAAGTAGTCAAGTCTACCTCTCCACTGCTCCTAGAGCACAAGGAGTGAGGCTCAACAACTGAAAAAAGAGACCACCTCTTCTATTCACTAAAACGCAAAAAGAGGCTGGGACAAAAGTCCTAGCCTCTCAATTATTTTTGGATTGTCGAGCAAGACGCAGTGGTTGAGTGGGCTCTACTACGCTGATTTCATCAGCTTTTACAGCCCTACTCAACTGTGCGGAGGTGGGACGACGAAATCGAATTCTAACGAATTACCGATTTCTGTCCCACTCTCTTTTCTATTTTCTATTGGTCCTGAGAAGCTGGTGCATCTGACGTGCCTTCTTCTATGGAAGCCGGGCTTGCAGGCTCAGTTTCTGTCTCAGTTGTGGCAGGCTTGCTTCCTTCTGAAGCTGCTGCTTCTGTTTCCACTGGAGTCTCTGCAGTGACAGGCGTTTCGACCGTGCTAGCTGGTTTCCCCGCTTCGCTTGCAGATGGCATTGCTGCTAACTCTGCCTGAAAGGCTTGGATAGCCTGTAGTAAGGCTGCCTTGTCACTCTTTGGATTAGCCAATTGGTCAAAGAGAGCTTCTAAGCGATCAAATACAGCATCACTAGCACCCTTTTCCTGCAATTGTTGGTGAAGCGTCATCAATTGGTTATAGAGTTGTTGATAAAGGGCGACATCCCCAATCTGAGGCTCTTCTGTTTGCTTTTGTTTTTGCTTTTCAATGGTGTCACTGATTTCGCGTAACAGAGCTTGTCCACTTGCAATAGCCTTGTCTGGATCCGTCTCATTTCCAAGCTGAGCCAAACTTGCTTCAAAGGCAGTTCGTTTGGCCTGGTCTTCGACTTGTGGCAAGAGCGACTGGATTTGCTCTGAGAGGGCTGTCAGGATGCTGGTTCGTTGACGGGATTCTGTCGCCTTGTCCAACTCTCCATATAAGCCCTTGAGGAAATCATAGACCGCTAAATTATAAGATGGGGCCTGACTTCCTTTTTGATCCAAAACTGTTTTTTCAATAGGATAGGTTTGGCTTTTTTCTTGAGAGAAGAGCTGGTCAATTGCCTGCTTGGTTTGGTAGAGTTCCATAAAGTGAGCCTTAGCATCCCAGGCTTCTTCAAAGGCTTGGGCCCGATAGAGTTTCAAAGCTAGATCTGCCGCCTTGGTACGCAGTTCTGGTGTCAAGCGCGCATCGCTCAAGCTTTGATAGAAGTACTTGAGATAGTCGACCGATGTCACACCCGTCCGATCTTGCATCTCCTGAACAGCTTCTAATAGCTTCCCTTCCTGCTCTAAACGCTTGCTGTCCTTGGCAGTATAGGCTTCCTGCAGTTGAGAGACCAACTCTTCCTTCTTCAATTGGAAGGCTTCTGTGTCTAGCAAGCGCACTTGTTCCAGCAATTCTTGGTAACGACGATCCAAGGCTGTCTCTTCTTTTGGTTTGACCGCTTGAGTCGCATGAATGTACTGCTCATCAACCTGTTTGAGACTGGCTAGGTAGCCCTCTGTTGAGTTACTTGGGAAGCTCTTGACATTTTCCAAGAAGTGGCCCAAGATGAGCTCAATCCGTCGTTGCTGCAATGGATCAGAAGCATAAAGAGTCCGGCTTTCTGCTAAAAGTTGGTTGACCCTGTCCTCTACTACTTTTTTATCTAAGTCTCCTTTTTTGTAAGGCGATTGGATGGTAGGAAGGCGATGAGCTAAGTAGTCTGCTAGTCCCGCTGATCGCACCTTGATGTAGTGGTTGTGATCGCCATGTGGGATGACAAACTGGCCATTTTCAATCTGGAGGCTATAAGGAGAAATCCCCGAGCGAAGGGCTGTTGCATAAAGTTCATTGATAAAGTCTAGTTCAGGATTACCCGTCTCAAGCGGAATCCGAACATGTTCCTTCCGAACGGCATAAGGGTGGATGTGGGTCGGATCGTATTCTTGGTCTGGATTGTTAAAGACAAAGAAACCATTGGAAATCTTAATGGCCTCACGAGGGACACCATAGGTCTTGCTGATGTACTGGATCTTTTCCTCATCTGAGGCATCGCGAGAATAGGTCGCAACATCATCTGTCAGGGGCTGACCCTTGTCCTCTTCTTTCTTACCAGCTAGAGTTGCCTCTGCTGCTGCAATCTCTTGAGGAGAAAGGTCCTTTTTATAGAAATAATGGGCATGGTTGCCATGAGCGACCATATAGCCTTCCTCGTCCTTGCTGATGACCTTGTCTGCGTGGAAACCATGGTCGTGCTCCTCTTTGTGATCGTGACTGTCGCCATGCTCATGATCAGGATCAACTGGTCTTGTGCTTGGATTTGAAGGCAAGCTTGGACTCACTTCTGTTGAACTACCAGTTCCTTGAGCACGAAGCAATTGGAATTGCCGCGCCAACTCACGCTCTAAAGGAGATAGGGAGCTGTATGGGATAAAGTGGAAATGATCCCCATGAGGGTAGACAATCCCTTGATCGGTCCACTTGGTAATCTTACTTGGATCAAAGACAGAACCATCAGACTCCACATGACGAGAAGACAACGGGGCTTTCTGCAATTCTTCGATCAAGTTGGTCAGGGTTGGACTCGGTTTGGAGGAAGTCGGTTTAGACGTCGTTGGGGTTTTCTGTGTATTGGTTGGACCGGCTGACGGCTGGTTGCTCGCTTGCTTCCCAAGGCTTGGAGAGGCTTGATCTGGAGTTCCTTGCCCTTGTTCTGTGCTTGCTCCAGCTAGGCGTGAGCCTCCAGCCTGATGGCCAGCTTGACCACCTAAGACGGAGAGGGCTGCTGCTAACTCTCCAGCAGATAAAGCACTCTTTGGAATATAATGGAAATGGCCACCATGGGGCACAATAAAGCCGTCCCCTGTATCTGAAATGACATCTCCAGGGCTAAAGACATAACCATCGTCCGTACGGTAGCCACCACCTGTATGGTTCTTAGCCGTCAGCATCTCAAGAGTCTTACCTTCTTTCAGCGCTTGACTAGGTTGACGGAAGTCACGGGTCTTGCCTGCCTTGTGCGAGGAGCTCGCCTGTACCGATCCTGTTTCCCCTTCTTCTTTAGCGCCACCTTTTTGTTGCTGAGCGATCTCTTCAATCGAGCGCACATTGACCGTATGTTGGGCATCCTTTAAGTAGAGATAGTATTTCCCAGCGCGTTTGATAATATAGCCATCCTTGACCTTGCTCACGATATCCGCTTCTTGCAACTGATAAGTTGGATCCCGCAAAATCAACTCTTCACTAAAGATGGCATCAAATGGGACCTTCCCGCTGTAGTAATGAAAATGATCCCCATGAGAAGTGACAAAGCCTTCATCTGTAATCTTGATGACAATCTGCTCCGCCTGGGTCTTTTCCTTGGCATTGACCGCTTCGATGCTATCTTCCTTTTTGCTGGTGTCAGTCGATGATGCTTTCTTTTCTGCCTGCAGGTACTGAATCTGATTCTTTTTCTCTTCCTTGACTTGTGGTTGCTGACTGAGAGCATAGGCACAAAGCCCTAGCCCCAAGGTCGCTACAATTCCAATCGTTCCCTTTTTCTTCATTCTTGATTTACTCCTCTAATTCCTTGGCTAAAGTCGCCATATTTTCTTCTAAATTTTCTAATAGATCCTTATCATTTTTCGGATCAGCTTCCAGTGGATCCAAGACCTTGACACGCGCCCCTGTTGCCTTGGCAATACTATCTGCCACTTTTGATGACGTGTGCTTTTCCACAAAGATCGTTTTCACCTTGTAGTCTTTGACAAACTGCTGGATCTCCGCCAATTGCCGAGCGGTCGGTTCTTGCTCTGGGGAAATCCCTGCAATCCCTAACTGCTTGAGACCAAAGCGTTTGGCCAGATAGGAAAAGGCCGTATGCTGGGTCACAAAAGTCTTTTGCTTGGCCTTGTCAAAGAGAGGCTGGTAGTAGGCTACCAGTTCCTCACAGCGCTTTTCAAGCTTTTGAGCATTGGTCTGATAGAGCTCCTTGTTCTTTGGATCAATCTCTCCCAAGCGCTGGGCGATGATCTTTCCTTCCTCTGCGATTTTTACAGGATCCAACCAAGTATGCGGATCATACAAGTGCTTGGCTTCTTTTCCCTGACCAGCATCGACATCCTCTAATCCAGCCACCTTATCAAGGGTCATTCCTTGGCTGCCTTCGATCACTCGCAACTTGGAACCTTGAAGATTGGGATCTAAGCGACCGGCCCAAGATTCCAGGGTCTGAGAATGATAGACAAATACATCCGCATCATAGATCTGGGCCACTTCCTTGGTTGAGGGTTCATAATCATGGATCCCTGCACCTGACTGAACCATCCAGATGTCATTTTGATCGCCAGAGATTTCCTTGACCAGGGCATAGATAGGATAAAAACTCGTGACAATTTTAAGACCTTTTTTAGAAGGGGGCTTGCCTGCATTTCCTTGACTTCCACAAGCTGTCAGCAGAAAGAAACCGAGAAACAAGAGTCCCAGAACCTTCATTCTTCTCCTATTCATCCTTCACCTCTTTTTCATTTTCGTTAACTAGTTTATTAATCAGTTAATTAACTAGTTAATAATACTGCTAATCATTTGCTTTGTCAAGCCTTTTTTACATTTTTTTCCTTTTAATGTTAGAGACTAACCGTTTCCTAGACCCCACGAGCCTTCCTTGCAGTAAAAAAAGCTTGAGACAAACCTGTCTCAAACTTTTTATTGACGGTAGAAATATTGATCAGCCGGGTAGTTGCCTGCAGATTGAGTGACCACTAGACGTGGCTTGCTGGTATCAGACTGGTCTCCATCCGGATTTTGGAAACCGATTTTCAGAAGTCCAATCGCAGCACCAGTCTCACCCATCTTCATCTCAACATAAGGGATCTTGCTCTTCTTATCCGAGTCCGCAACAGCCTTGAGGCTACCTTGGCCCTTGACTTTTCCGTCTGCTTGGATGACGATTTCAGCACCCTTGCCATTGCGCCAGGTTCCAGCTAAGCTTGAGAAGTCGCCTCCGTTAATGGCCGCAATATCCAAGTCTTTCTCTTTTTTCGGTTGTGGGTAAGCTTTCCACCACTCTAGATGATAATCCCGGTAGGCCACGTTCCCAAAGAGAATCCGACGTTCTTGGGAAGCTACTCCATCAGGACCTGTCACACCCGCTGGGATCAAGTACAAGGTTTGCTCTTGCCCTTGGATCGCAGTCCCATTTGCCCCAGTGAAATAAACTTCATAATAGCCTTTTCGCTTCTTGGGCTCTTTTTCTTTATTGAACAAGTAACTTGCCCGAGTGCCTCCACTCCAGAAAGTCCAGCCAGTCTCCCCATTTACAATACTTGGAAAGGCATTGGTCTTGTTTTGGTAATATTCTTCTGGAGTATAGCCATAAAGTTTAAAACCGGAATCTGCGATTTCCTTTTCATAGGTATCATTGGAATAAGCACCTTCAAACGGTGAGAGATTGCCATCAAGGACGACATCATTTGGATCTGTCGATTTGAAAAAATCCTCCCGATTGGCAAAGACCATCTCGTGGTCGGGATTTTTGTCAGACATGGTGACCGTGATCAAAGGCTTCTTATCTGTCTTGTATTTAAAGACACGAACAGTGACTGTAAAGTCTGTATTGCCATCGGACTTTTTCATCTTGCCTGTCGAAACTTTATTAGACCCTTCGACCTTCCAATCCGTACTAAATTCAGCAGATACCTTGCCATCAGCCGTTTGGTAATCGATCTTCCAGGCCTTGCCCTTTTTCTCGATTTTGGCTTCATCCCGTTCATTAGAGACATAGTCACCACTCAAGTCAATAGCTTTTTCCTTTGGCTTGGTGACCTTCTTGCTGGTCTGGTTAAATTCCTTTTGATGGTCTGGTTGGATGTTGGAACTAGAGTAGAGATAGACTCCACCGATCAGAACAACTGCTCCGACAAGCCCCAAAATCGGCCCCAGGTATTTTTTCTTCCACTTAAGATTCATTTTACTACCTCCATGGAATAAGATCTTTACACTAGTATACCCTAAATCGAAAGTATAGTAAAATTCCCCTCTATGTAGTGGTTTCCCCGGCTTAAACCGACTAGTTTGAGCAGAGAATACCTGTTTCTCAAAAATAATATTTTGTTTATCGTTATTTTTTTATCGTTTTTCGATACTTTTTATTGACTATTTTTTTATAAAGAGTATACTATAAGTGAAAAATAAATAAACTTCAAGGAGGCTTGCGATGAAAAACTCAAAAACCTTAAAAAATGTCATTGAAGTCTTGACGGCTTTCATTTACTTCTGTGGCTTTATGACTGTGGCTGCACTGGTCGTCCACCTGCTTTCACGGATGGGAGTGTTTAAAGATCTCATTCAAACTGGACGCTTGTCCTTTGATGTGAATGGCATCCAACTCTTCCCCAAACATCCGCAACCTCTCTGGCAGCTGCTCTTCCCACTAGCCTCAAGCGCTATCTATATTTACCTTCTCATCACCATTCGCAGCTTCCTCCAAAATCTCTACCAAGAAAAGATCTTTTCTCACTCCAACATTGATCTTTGCAACCGAGCTTGGAAGATTCTCTTGGTCTTGTCCTTTATGTCTGGCACACTTGAAACCAGTGGAAATGCTTATCTCCTTCCCTTCACTTTCCAATTTACCTTTAACACAGGGCTTCTCCTTGCCGTTCCAATCGTCTGGGTCTCTGGCAAGATTTTAGAGAGAGGTATTGAGATTGCTGAAGAAAATGAGCTAACCATTTAAGGAGGGTGCCATGATTATCGTCAATCTAGATGTCATGCTGGCCAAGCGGAAAATGAAATCCAACGAGCTAGCCGACAAAATCGGCATCACGACAGCTAACCTCTCCATCCTCAAAACCGGCAAGGCCAAAGCCATCCGCTTCACCACCCTTGAAGCCATCTGCAAAGAACTCGACTGCCAGCCAGGAGATATCCTAGAATACCGGCCAGATGAATAGGACATGTATTGTTATAAGAAAAGCACTCCACAGGAGTGCTTCAGATTGAAGACAAAGTCCTTGGAACATAAGTTTCTAAGGGCTTTTCTTTGTGTAAAGTCGTATAATAGAGGTAGGAAGAGTTGTAAGGTGTTCGCTATGTTTCACAAAGAAAAACCAGATTATAATCGATGCCAATAAGGCTTCTATACGATAGACGAATTAGTCCCAGAAGATCACTTTCTTCGACAAGTGGATAAAGAGGTTGATTTTGACTTTATCTATGATTTGGTAGAAGATAGCTATAGTCCAGATAACGGTCGTCCTAGTCTAGATCCTGTCATGTTAGTCAAAATCCCTTTGATTCAATGTTTTTATAGTATCCATTCCATACGCCAAACGATTAAAGAGATTGAAGTAAACGTTGCCTATCGTTGGTTTCTTGGACTAACCTTAGATGACAAGGTCCCTCATTTTACCACCTATGGAAAGAATTACAGTCGTCGTTTTCAAGATAAAGAACTAATTTCAAAGATATTTTCGCGAGTGCTCAATCAAGCTTTATGTGCTGGCTTAATTGATCCTTCTGAACTATTTTTGGATGGTACCCATATCAAAGCTTCAGCTAACAGCCACAAGTATCGTAAGGAAATGGTAGAGCAAGAAGCTAAATTTATGAGTAACCGGTTGGAAGTTGAGATTGATTTGGATAGGAGAAAACACGAAAAAAAGTCCTTAAAGCCCGTAACAGAAAGCGAGGCTAAAGAAAAGAAAATCTCAACAACAGATCCTGAGAGTGGTTGGTTCCACAAGGGTGAACATAAGGAAGTGTTTGCCTATTCTGCCCAAGTAGCTTGTGATAAGCATAGTGGGGCTTTGGCTTATACGGTTGAAGCAGGAAATGTCCATGATAGTCAAGCCTTCCCTGATCTTTTTTCAAAGTTAGAACCCTTCTCCCCACACTATATTATTGCGGATTCAGGCTATAAGACACCAGCTATTGCCCATTATTTATTATAGCGAAATATCATCCCTGTCTTCCCTTATACTCGTCCAAAGGGAGTAAAGGGGAACTTAAGGCCCAATGATTTTGTTTATGATACTTTCTATGACTGTTACCTTTGTCCAGAGAACCAAGTGTTAAGCTATCGCACCACGACTCGAGAAGGTTATCGTGAGTATAAGAGTAATCCCAAAGTATGTGCTTCTTGTCCCCTATTATCCATTTGTACCCAAAGCCAAAATCACCAAAAAGTAATCACGAGACATGTATGGAAAGATGATCTTGAATTTTGTGAAGAGATTCACCACCAAAGAGGGATGAAGGAGCTTTATAAGAAGCGCAAAGAAACAATTGAGCGACTCTTTGGGACTGCTAAGGAATATCATAACTTGAGATACACTAGAGAAAAAGGAAAGTCCAAAATGGAAGATAAGGTTGGGCTTACTTTGGCATGTTTAAATATCAAAAAATTGGTAAAAATGATGGTAGGAAAGACCTGGTATTTTATCTAAATACCCCAATATTATTCGATTATGGAAGAATTTAGTGTGAATATAAAAAGAGACAAACATCGTTTTTGATGTTTGTCTTTATTCTGACATCTCTGCAATTGCAGAGATGTTTTTGATTGTCAGTCTTTGTATCCGCGTTTAGCTAGCTCGTGTACAAGTACAGCTCCCAAGATTGCAGGAACTAATTGCCCTAAGATAAGGTTAATAACGAGAGCGACATAAGGAAGTTTAAGTAGGGCACTAAGCCATATTGGTACTACTAAGGATGGAACGAGTAGGATTGGGAGTACGATAAACCAGCTAGATAGCTTAATTTTACGGATGAGGTAGATGCTACCAGTTGCTAAAAAGCTGGCACAGAAACCACCGACAACATCAATCAATCCCAGGCCACCAAAAGAGTTAGCAATAGCATTTGCGAGACTGAGTGGGACAACCAAAAATGGAAAGATATAGGTTAATCCATATAAAGCCGTGGCCAGACGCATCTGAACAGCACCAAAGGAAATAGCTTGTGAGACAAAGAGGATAGCAATATAAAGGGCCATCATAATAGCTGATAGAACGAGTTTTTGAGTGGGATTAAGTTTATTTTTCATAATTTCTCCTTAATTATTGGGCATAGTAAAAGAGTAGCAGGTCTACT
>OLNM01002371.1_pt1 | contig 11920 bp, 14 predicted proteins | sample 1672391 | NCBI WGS metagenome assembly OLNM01 (sample SAMEA3136680, study PRJEB25190) | human gut metagenome | reverse complement strand
GCCGCACACGGCGAGCCGCAGGCGGTCGGCATCCGCCTTTGCCCGCGCGGAAAACACCGTGAAGAGCCCGGCCTGCGTCACGCTCAGCGTGCCGATGGGCTTGTTTTGCTGCAGGATCGGATAATCAGGCATAAAAAATCACTCCCGCACCAGACTATGCGCGGGAGTGATGGATTTAGAACCAGAGTCAGCCGACGCTGTAGCCGCCGCGCACCATGACGGTGGTGTCGGCGGTCGCCTGAATGCCGGCGCCGTCGGCCTGCACGAGGTACAGGTGATTTTCCGTCAGCTTTGCCCCAACGGCGGCGCTCTCTCCGGTCGTGAGGTCAATGGCGGCGCTCTGCGTCACAGCGGCAGTGCCCGTGCGCATGAGGAGCTCCGTGCCGGCGCGGCCGGTGAGCGTCTGGCCGCTTTCGAGCGTCACGAGCACATACGACCCGCCCGCAGCGGCGACCTGGTCGGCAAACTGATCTTCCATCTCGCGGACTTCCCCGTCGAGCGTGGAGCGGTAGGCGTCCTCCATGCGCGGCTGCACCACATCCTGCAGGTAGCTGGATGTGACGAGCGGGTCTTCCTTTGTGCCGTAGTTTGCGACGGCATACACGGTCACGGCGGCGACCATGGCGAGCGCGACGATGAGGATGATGGTGGTCAGTGTCTTTTTCTTCATAACCGTCCCTCCGTTTGGTGGCGTGGGTGTTTACTGCGGCAGGCCAAAGCTCACGGCGATCGCGTTGTCCACCTGATGCATCGCAGGCTCGTCCAGGCGGCCCATGCGCTCGCGCAGGCGCGACTTATCGAGCGTGCGCACCTGCTCGAGCAGAATCACACTGTCGCGCGTCAGGCCGCAGCTGCGCGCTGCGAGCGAGATGTGCGTGGGCAGGTTGGCCTTGCCGGTCTGCGACGTGATCGCGGCGGCGATCACCGTCGGGCTGTGGCGGTTGCCGGTGTCATTTTGAATGATGAGCACGGGGCGCATACCGCCCTGCTCGCTGCCGACCACCGGACTGAGGTCGGCATAATAGATATCTCCGCGTCGAACTGGATGCATAGCTTTCATCTCCGATGGAATATTTGCCCCGGTCGATATGTAGGGGCACAGTTATTTTCGCCATCGGAGCGAAATTTATACTTCAGTCGATGTACACGCGCTGCACGCGCTGACTCATGGCACACAGCAGCTCATACGGGATGGTGCCGGCCTTGTCCGCCTGCTCGGCCACCGAGAGGTCACGGCCAAAGATCGTGGCCACATCGCCGGGCTGCACCTCGGGGATGTCCGTGACGTCGACCATGCACATATCCATGCAGATGCGGCCGACCTGCGGCGCGCGCTGACCGTGCAGCAGCACGTCGCCCTTGCCGGAGAGGCTGCGCAGCAGCCCGTCGGCATAACCGACCGGCAGCACGGCCAGGCGCATATCCCGCGGGCAGGTGAACGTGCGGCCGTAGCTGATCGTGTCGCCCTTGTGGTGATGCGTCACATCGGACACGCGGCTGTAGAGCGACATGGCCGGGCGCAGGTCGAGCCCGCCGGTCTCTTTGGCCGGGAACACGCCGTAGAGCAGCAGGCCGGGGCGCACCATGTCGAGGTGCATCTCGGGATAGTTGATGACGGCGCCGCTGTTGGCGCAATGGCGGATGGCGAAACGGTGGCCGGTCGCCTGCTCCATGCGCTCGATCGCATGCGTAAAGCGCGAAAACTGCAGCTGCGTGTACGGGTCGCCGTTTTCGTCCGAGACGGCAAAGTGCGTGAACACGCCCGTGAAGTTCAGGTGCGGCAGCGAGAGCGCCTCGATCATCTCGTCGAGGTGGCTGTCGTCGTGTACGTCAAAGCCCGTGCGGCCCATGCCGGTCTCGAGCTTCATGTGCGCGTCCAGCCGCAGGCCGGTGCCGGCGAGAAAGCGGTTGAGCTCACGCGCATATTCGATGCTGCCGACCGACTGCGTCACGCCGAGTGTGGCCAGATCGACCGCGATATTCGCCGACTGCGGGCCGAGCAGCAGGATGTTCATCGTCACGCCGGCGGCGCGCAGCTCCTCGGCCTCGTCATAGCAGTTGACGGCCACCCACTGGCAGCCCGCCCGCTGCAGCCGCTGCGCCACGCGCACCGCGCCGTGGCCGTAGGCATTGGCCTTGCAGACGCCGAGCATCTGGCAGCCGTCCGGCAGACGGCTGCTGATCTCACGATAATTGTGTTCCAGATCATTGAGACTGATCTCTACCCAGGTTCGGATCTTGCGATTCATCGTTCGTACTTCCTTGTTCCAGATTCCAGTTTTCCATGGTGCAGCGCAGACAGAGCGTGTCGTCGACCGACAGCTCCGCGCACTGCGGTACCGTGCCGTCCAGATACAGACGCACGGCGGTATGATCGTCCGTGATGAGCTGCACGACCTGCAGCCCGTCCTCTGTCCACGTCAGGTCGACATAGCCGCTGCGGATGGCCTGCACCACATAGGGCAGCGCCGTCAGCGGCGTCAGGCCCGCGCCGTTGAGGTCGCCCGCCGGGAGGATAATGTCATCAAAGGCGAGCGTGCTCGCCCCGTCGCGCAGATGGGCCGTGACACCGGCCGCCTGCTCCGGCGCCGTGACCGTGAGGTCATAGCCATCCGGCAGCTCCTGACAGGTGAGCGTGTAGTCCGTGACCGTGTCGCCGCGCTGGACGCGCACCTGCGCCGTCACGGTGACGAGCTTGCCCGTGAGCGTGTCACGAAAGGCTTCAAACGTCTGTTCTCCCGCGCCGTGTCCGCACGCGGACAACAGCAGCAGGCTTATCATCAGTGCAGCGATCGCTTTGCGCTGCATACTGCCTCCTATCGGATGATGGGTTTTGTGACCTCCGGCAGGGCCGCGATCACATCGGTCGGGTTCATCGCATATTCGCCCATGCGCCCGGCGCAGAGATCGCCCGCCCGGCCGTGCAGCCAGACGGCGGTCTGCACCGCGTCGCGCGCGGGCATCTGGCACAGCAGCGCACCGAGCATGCCTGCCAATACATCGCCGCTGCCGCCCTTGGCCATGCCGGGGTTGCCGACGCGCAGCACCGCCGCGTCCCCGTCGGGGAATGCGCAGACCGTCTCCGGCCCTTTGCGCACGACCGTGCAGCCGTGCCGGACGGCAAAATCGGACGCCGCCTCCGCCCTGCTGGTTTTATCCGGCCCGGCCAGACGGGCAAACTCCCCGTCGTGCGGCGTGAGCACGATGGGCGCGCGGGCGCGCTCGAGCACCGCCGCGTCCTGCGCGACAGCAAAGAGCGCGTCGGCATCGAGCACGAGCGGTGTACCGGACTGCATAACGACCGCCTGCACCAGCGCCGTGAGCGTGTCGTTCCGGCCGAGACCCGGCCCGAGCACGCACACATCGCTCTTTTCCAGCCGTTCGAGCAGCACCGGCAGGGCGTCGCGCGCGAGCTTCCCCTCCGCCGACGGCAGCGGAAACGGCATCGCCTCGTCGTTTTTCACGGCGGTGACGGCATAGATCGCCTCCGGCACGCCGACGGACACCAATCCGGCGCCGCAGCGCAGGGCCGCCCGGGCGCACAGCGTCGGCGCGCCGGTATAGCCGATGCAGCCGCCGACGATGAGCACACGGCCGTAGTCATATTTGTTGGTATCGGACGCACGCCGCGGCAAATACGGCGCGCAGGGTGCAATGCGATGCATAGCTTGCCTCCCGGACGGAAAAGGGGTGATTTTTCTCCGATTATTATAACGTTTTCGGCGCGCCGCGTCAAATTTTCTTCCCCTTTTACATTGATTTGTGCTGCAAAGTGTGGTATAAATAGCTTTGTTATTGAGTTTATTGCTTGGATCGGGAAAATAGTACCAAGGTTCCGCGCCAGAGAGGGACGCCGCCGGCTGAGAGCGCCCTGCGAGAAACGTGCTTTGTTCGCCCGTGAGCTCCGGCCAATCCCCGGCGGGTCCGCCCGTTACCGCGCACAGAGTGCGGCGCGCACGCGCCGAATTCGGGTGGTACCGCGGAAGTTTCCTTTCGTCCCTGTATGCGGGACGGGAGGATCTTTTTTTGTCCGCGATCCGGCAAGGAACGCAACGAACCACGAAAATCTTGCAACGGAGGAGTTGTTTGCATGAAAGAAATGCTGCAGAAGCTGCGCGAGGCTTCCGTCGCCGCCATTTTGCAGGCGGACGACATCACCGCGCTGGAAAACCTGCGCGTGAAGTACCTCGGCAAAAAGGGTGAGCTGACCGCGCTGCTCAAGGGCATGAACCTCGAGAAAGGCGCGACTGCCATCGAGCGAAACGGAAAAATCGGCGGGCATAACGCATAATCGGAAAAACATGCTAAGGCAATGTAAATATATTGCCTGATTCTGCCTCTTCACGGACGTTCTGTGTCGAAAATTCGACATTTCAGGCAGTCATCCTTGTATATGGCAATCAAAGGAAATATAATATATTCATAATAATATGGGAGATATATCTTTTCTGGAAGGATTGCGAAGCCGCAAGGCAGCTGCATACGGAGAAGGCAAATGAAAATTATCTGCGAAAAAGGCTATCACGCCGGAAATGTCCTGCGTCTGGTAGCGGAATATTTGGAAAAACGATATCCGGATGATATGATTCTGGATGAAAATATGGAAATCACGCTTTCACTCAAGAACGGTGAGAACGGTCAGCCCATCGTGCTCGGTGAAGAGGAACTGCAGCTGTCGTACCACACAGCCGACCATTCCGAGGACTACTATAATCATGATGTGCTGACCCATTTGTACACGCGCTGCAAGTACGAGCACGACCTCAAGGTCTTTCAGCTGGCGAATTATGCGCGGCTGACCTGCATTTATATGGATGCCGTCGGCCTGCATGAGATCAACAACCACTTGGGACATGAGGCCGGAGACCACATGCTGCGCTCGATTGCGGACGGGATTCGAAAGTATTTCCCGGATGACTGCGCGTATCGTATCGGCGGTGACGAGTTTGTCCTGCTGTGTCCGGCGCGTCAGCCGGAGAAGCTTGCAGAAAGCCTTGCGGCGTTCTGCGACACAATCCGTGAGATGGGGTATGAGGTCTCGGTCGGCGTGTCTGAGAGCACGGATAGACAGACGCTGAACGAGACGGTCAATCAGGCTGAAACGGCCATGCGGCATGACAAGATGGAGTTTTACCGCAATAACGGCGGTATCCGTCAAATGCGTATCATCGACGACAAGCTGGAGCAGCTGCTCATCAAAAAGCAGGATGTCACCCGTTTTCTGCAGGCGATCGCACCGCTTTACAGGGGAGTATACATGGTCAATACCAAGCAGGATACCTGTCGGTATATCTATGTTCCGTCATATTTTAAGACCATGCTGGAGAATAATCATCATGCGTTTATGTCTTCCGTGCGTGAGTACTGCCGCGAACTGGTCCACCCGGAGTATCATGACGAATTTGCAAAGCTGCTGGATTACAGCTATATAGAGGAGCAGATTGCGGCGCATGGTTCGCTGAAGATGACCTATCAGATACGGGACGGCAGCCGGGTACATCTCAAAATCACCATGGCCGACCGGAGTTCCGCAGACGCACATGAGCTGCTGCGGATTTTTCTGGACGAAACGCAGTAGAAGAAAGCAGGTGAAGCATGTCCGTAATAGACAATCGAAAATACGCCGGGATTATGAATCTGCCGCATCATGTCTCCTCAACCCGTCCGCAGATGCCCATAAGCGACCGTGCGGCGCAGTTTTCACCGTTTGCGGCGCTGACCGGATATGCCGGTGTTATCCGTGAGACAGCGCGGCTGACCGACCGTAAAATCGAGCTGGATGAGACTATGCTGACCGCGCTCAACGAGCGGTATCAGCTGCTGCTTTCTGTGCTTGATGCAGAACCCGAGGTGGAGATCACCTATTTTGTGCCGGATGAACGCAAATCCGGCGGTGCATACCGCACAGTTTCCGGTGTGGTTAAAAAGGCGGATGAATTCGCGCGGCGGCTGACCCTGACAGACGGCACGGTGATTCCGATGGAGGATGTGCTGATGCTGGATGGGGCAATATTTGGACAGAATGAATAAGAAAATCCACGCTCTTCATAAAGAAGAGCGTGGATTTTTGTATAGTTAGCGCAAGAAATCGAGTTCTTCCTGCAGATACCGGAAGAACAGGCCTGCGTGGTATCCATCTGCTACCGCATGTGCGATGGTGATATTGACCGGCATATTGACCTTGCCGCCGCATTTTTCATACCTGCCCATGACAACGATGGGGAAGTATGCAGGCTGTCCGTCCGCGACGCGGCTGCCGCAGCCGGTAAACGCCGTCCACGGCGTACAGGATACGCAGTAGAAATTCGCAGGCTGGTTCGGCTTGGTCTTGATGCCCTTGACATCCTTGTAGGTCTGCATATCTGCGGTAATGGCGTTGTAAAACGTGGGGAAATCCTCGGAAAAGTCCGTCCAGCAGTCGGAAAACGTGCAGTCATCCGGATGAAAGAATGTGAAATTCGGAACGATTTTATCCCAGACACAGAGTTCGCCGTCCGCGTTTTTGAACATGCGGAAGTTCTCGATGCGGTTGAGTGCCTTGGTGACGCAGTAAATCGCCGCTGCGTAGAATTTACAGCCGTGTGCATGACAGAAACGGAGCAGGTTTTGCACATCCACCGGCGCCGTCATGTTGAATTCGACCTTGAGAGCCTCGGTATAATAGCGGTAGTGCTCACGGCGAGGCCAGCTTTCCATATCGACTTTTTTGAAGGCTTGCATAGCATTCCATCCTTTCCGAACCCTGATGGTTACTCTGATTATAGCACAGCACCGCGCCGAGCGGGAACAAAAATTGCATTTTAAACGCAGAAATGCTACAATCATGAGAGAACAGGAGGCGCAATATGGATTACAAACGATTTGACGATACGATTCTTGTCCGTATGGATCGCGGCGAGGAGATTTTAGAGCAGGTGAAGGCGGTGGCTCTCAAGGAGCAGGTTACGCTCGCAAGCGTGCAGGCGCTCGGTGCGATCAATGATTTTACGGTCGGCGTGTACAATGTTGCGGAAAAGAAGTATTACGCGAACGATTTCAAGGGCAGCTTTGAGATTGTGTCGCTGACCGGCACGATCGACACGATGAACGACGGATTTTACTGCCATCTGCACCTGAGCGCGGGCAATGAGCGGGGACAGGTGTTCGGCGGACACCTCAACCGCGCGGTCGTCAGCGCAACCTGCGAGATGGTAATCCGGCTGATTGACGGCAAGATCGACCGTAAATATGACGATGTGACCGGACTCAATCTGCTTCATTTTGCATAAAGCGAAAGGCTATCCGAGGGGATAGCCTTTTAGCTTAATTCATCTGCTCAGCGGCGAACTGCGCCGCGCCTGCGGCAGCTTCCTCGCGGCCGTCGGACAGCGTGAGCGGACAGCCGAAGGCAGACTCAAAGCGCTGCTGCAGATACCGGTTCTGCCGCAGACCGTTGCCCGAGCCGATCAGCCTTTTCGGCGTGCCGCCGGCCTGCCGATACGCGGTGTACATTCGATGCAGCTCGTCGGCCATGCCGTCCATCACGCCGTAAATCAGGTGTAAAGGCGTGAAATTGTGCGTTGTAAGGCCGAAAATACTGCCGGTCAGGCTGCTGTCTGCGCGCGTGCCTTCAAACAGGGTGCAGACGGCAGGCACATCATCCGGACGCGGATTGTGATCCAGCAGACGCGTCATTGCGTCGTAGCAGCTGTGCACCTCCATGCCGAGCATGGACGCGGTGGAGCGGAAAAACTGCTCGAGCAGCGCGTAAGCGCGTCCGCCGCACAGCGAAGCACCGGCCAGAAGATAGCCGCCGCCCGGCATGGGACGGGTCTCTAAGCCGTCTGCCTGCAGATAGTGCGGCGTAAACACGGAAAACTGACTGCCGGTGCCGACATTCACAAGCATTTCGGCGGTTTTGTCGCGCACCGAGCGCAGAAAGCTGGCTTGATTGTCACCGATGGCGGCACAGACAGCCGCATTCCGGAAGTGCCCGATTACCGGCTCGGCGGCAAGCTGCGGGACAAAGTTCGGGTCGATACCGGCTTTTTGCAGAGCGTTTTGGTCGAAAGCACAGTGTTCCGCGTCGAAGAAGCCGATGCTTGCGGCATTGCTGTCATCTATGCGAGGCGCAGCCAATCCGCACAGCCGCATGGCAAGGTAGTCACCGATGGTGCAGCAGGTGACGGCGGCGGGCGGCACAAGTCCGGCGGCAAGGTTGTACGCGTGCGTTGCCAGACCGAAACCGACTGCGGCAAGGCATCCGGTCTCGCGCGTGAGATACTGCACCCAGCTTTCGGTTTTGCTGTGCGGCAGGCTGCCGCGTGCGTCCTGCCAGGTGTACAGCGGACTGACGGCATTGCCGTCCGCGTCCACATACAGAATGCCGTGCATTTGCCCGGTCACGCCGATGGAATGAATATCCGGATAGCGTTCAAATAGCGTTTCGATAACAGAAAGTACGGTTTGCGTGATCTTTTCCACGTCCTGCTCGCGTGCGCACGTCAGCGCAGACGGAATAAAGGCACCGTTTGCCCGCGTTTCGCTGGCGAGAAACTGCCCGTCCTCGAGCACAGCCGCGCTGATCGTTGTGGTGCCGATGTCAATGCCTAATGTTTTCATGCTGGGTCCCTCGGTTCGCCTGATGGTTCTGTCAGCAGTATAGCACAGCGGAGCGTGCATGAAAAGAAATTGCGCACAAAATTGTCCACAAGTTTGTGGATAATTTACCGACTTGAAAAACGAGTTGCACATGCTATAATAAAGTCGCAAAACAGAGAAAAGGGGAGCGAACAATATGGACCGAAATTTTCTCAAGCAGAGCATTCGGCGTGAGCTGGACTATTACAAGGACGGCCTGTTCAACGAGGATGAGGATGAATACTGGGAGCGTGCATGGGCGGCGCCGGACGATGACGACAGCATGGCGGAAAACGGCTTTCTCAATGTAGCGATGGCGCATCTGCAGGGCGATGAATGCGACGAAATCGTGCTGCTCGGCACGGAATACGGCTATCATCAGCCGGATTACGACAGCTATATCGACATCGGACACGCCTTTGTCAACGATATGGGTACCGGTTTCCTGCAGACCGAGGGCACCGAGGATGACTGGGAACAGCTGGTTGACGATATTGCGGAAATTCTGGATGGAAAGGCAGAGTAGCTTTCCACTGAGTTATCCACATTGCTGTGGATAAAATAAAAGCGCTCGAGTAATCTCGAGCGTTTCAGTCTGTCGAAAAAGTCGTATAGTCAGCATTTTTCAGCATTTCGTGCGGCAGCGCGCATAAAACAGCATTTGCTCTGCAAATGCTCAAAAAGGGGGAGCATGTATCACCCTTTTTGAACTTCTGGAGGGAGAAAGTTTCTGTATAGGAACTTTTGGACGACTTTGGAACGGTCCACGATCCGTTCCTGCTTGTCGGCGAAACTGTAGTTTCGCGACAGCCTCAAACGCTCGAGTAATCTCGAGCGTTTTTATCGTCACGGCGGAGAAAAGGCGCAGCTGGAGGCCGCGCCTTAAACTTTAATATTATTGCAGGGGTGTTATTTTACAGCACCTGCGACATCAAAATCGCGCAGATCATAATCGGAATATTAAACGCGATAAACGTTGGGATACAGGTATCGCGGATATGGTCGTGCTGACCGTCGGCGTTGAGACCGGAGGTTGGGCCGAGCGTAGTATCGGACGCGGGCGAGCCTGCATCGCCAAGGGCAGCGGCGGCTGAGATGAGCAGAATAGTAGCCGGAGTGGAGAACCCAAGCGAGCTGCACATCGGCACGAACAGCACAGCCAGCACAGGCACAGTGCCGAACGAGGTGCCGATACCCATCGTCACCAGCAGACCGATGAGCGTAATGACAACCGCAGCGACAGCCTTGCTGCCGCCTACGGCGGAAATACCGGCGTTTACGAGTGCGTCAATGCCGCCGGTGGCCTTGATGACCGAGGCGTAGCCGCCTGCCACCAGCATAATAATGGCAATCTGACCCATCAGACGGATACCGCCCTCGATCTGCTCGTCAATGTCACTCCATTTGATAGCGCGGAACACGATGATGATGATCAGGCCGCACAGCGCGGAAAGCGCCAGATCCTGACTGATAACCTGCACGACAGCGACAACAATCGCGGCGGCAAGCATGACATAATGGCGGTACTCGAGCTTTTCCGAAATTACCTCGGCAGCGGAGGTGTCTGCTTCAATGTCGTGGTAGTCCCGCGGCTTGCGGTACAGGACAAATACGGCGATGAACAGACCGATCAGCATGGCAACGCCAATACTCCAGTTGGCGGCGGTAACGTCCTTGACCGTTACAGAAAGACCGTTTTCACTCAGATTATCCGCGATAACGCGCTGGAAAATCAATCCGAAACCAAACGGAATGGTGATATACGGCGCTTTATGGCCGAACGCCAGCGCACACGCAACGGCACGCCGGTCAAGCCGCATACGGTTCATCATGCCGAGCAGCGGCGGCACGAGAATCGGGATATACGCGATATGCACCGGAATGAGGTTCTGTGACAGGCAGGCAACGAGCGTCAGCACACCGATGAGCGCCAGCTTGTGTCCGCCGAGCAGGCGTGACAGCTTTTTCGACAGAATATCGGCCAGACCGGTCGTGGCGATGCAGGTGGCAAACGTGCCGAGCAGGATGTACGCCAGCGCAGTCGTAGCTTTGCTGGCAAAGCCGCCGGTCAGCACCTTGCCGGGCACCAGCGATTTGACGCTGTAAGTATTGGCAGGCTTCAGCGTGCCAGTGCCGCTGAGCGTGTTGGAGACATCCCGGGTCTCCGGCACTGCTTCTGTATAGGAAGTATCCACGTTGGCGGGCTTTGCACCCTTGGGCTTCAGCAGCCACCAGCCGCCTGCCAGCACCACGATGGCCACCGGCACCAGCCACTTCCAGTTCTTTTGGGCAAAGGCTGCTGCACCGCCTTTTTTGGGTGCAGCCGCTGCGTCCTGCTGCGGGTCGGCGGGCTGTTTAGACTTGTTCCAGATCATTCTTGCCGTTCCTCCTAGGTTCTTTTATGACAAGGTGCTTTTTGCAAAAGCACCCGTCAGAAACTCTTATTTGTAGTGTATCGCATTTTGCCCCGATAAACAAGCGTCCAATTTTCGTTTCACGGCATTTCCACAAAGTTTCAGACTTTTTTAACAAAGAATGGCTTTCTTTGTGCGCCGCTGAGCAGTTGCTTATCTTTATATAATACGATTCAAACTGCCTCTCCTCTGCTCTCCTTCCTGTGAAAAAGGGTTCTGAAAAGCCCGCAGGCTTTTCAGAATCTCAGATGGGGGAGATTCTCTGCAACTATCGGCTCACGCCAAAAAGCTCCCCCTTCGGGGGAGTTGGCATCGCACAGCGATGCCTGAGAGGGTTCTTTTGCCGTTTTTCCCTCAAAAAGAAAATCAGCCGGACCCGAAGGCCCGGCTGATTTATTCTTTTTTACCCTGCGTCTGTGATGGGCTCTACCACCACATACACCCCTGCGGGCACACAGGCGGCCCATGCGCCGTCCTTGTCCAGCCAGCCGAATTGCTCACAGACATGGTCCGGGCACTGACTGTCCAAAAACGCGATGGCACCATCCTTCACCTGCAGATGCACGATGTAGTCCCCTACCTCGTACAGGTAATCATGATCCTGCGCAAGGGGCAGGGTCTCGGTAACGCCGTCACCGAAATCCACAACGGCCTGTAAGCCGCTGCCCTTGGCGGGGTGCTGCGCCCGCACCGCAAGAAAAATACCTGCGGCCAGTGCCAGCACCACCAGTGCAAAGATCACATTTTTCTTCCACGCGCTGCCCTTGGGGGCGGCGGTGTCAGAATTTTTTTGCTTTATGCTCATGCAGCGTACTTGCTGGCAGCTGCACCGGCAATGCGGCCAAAGACGGTAAAGTCGGCCACAGCGTTGCCGCCCAGACGGTTTG
>OLNM01002368.1_pt1 | contig 11934 bp, 10 predicted proteins | sample 1672391 | NCBI WGS metagenome assembly OLNM01 (sample SAMEA3136680, study PRJEB25190) | human gut metagenome | reverse complement strand
GCCACATCGTCCGCCGCCTGTACACCGAGGGCGAGGGCTGCCCCTCTCTGATCTGTGTCGAGCAGGACTTCACCGGCAAGGCTAAGGACATCGCTCTGGCATACGCTTCCGGCATCGGTGCCGGCCGCGCCGGCATCCTCGAGACCACCTTCAAGGAGGAGACCGAGACCGACCTGTTCGGCGAGCAGGCTGTCCTGTGCGGCGGCGTCTGCGAGCTCATCCACGCTGGTTTCGACACTCTGGTCGAGGCTGGCTACGAGCCCGAGATGGCCTACTTCGAGACTTGCCACGAGATGAAGCTCATCGTTGACCTCATCAACGAGGGCGGCTTCTCCAAGATGCGTTACTCCATCTCCAACACCGCTGAGTACGGCGACTACCGCACCGGCAAGCGCCTCATCACCGCTGAGACCCGCAAGGAGATGAAGAAGGTCCTGACCGAGATCCAGGACGGCACCTTCGCTTCCGAGTTCCTGACCGAGATGAGCCCCAACGGCGGCCGCAAGGTCCACTTCCTCGCTCAGCGCCGCATGGAGGCCGAGCACCCCATCGAGAAGGTGGGCGCAGAGCTGCGCAGCATGATGAGCTGGCTGAAGAAGTAAGAAAATCAGAAAAACCTCTCCGTCAGCGCTGACGCGCTGCCACCTCCCCTAACGAGGGGAGGCCTTGGCATATCGTAAAGCCTCGTCTCTTCGCCAGAGGCTCCCCTCGGTAGGGGAGCTGTCTGCAAAGCAGACTGAGAGGTTGAATCCCAGAGCGTCGGTTTTAGCAGAAAAACTGCTGATTCTGGCGCTTTTTTGCATCAGGAGGATAAAATGAGAAGTGACAATGTGACCAAAGGCTCGGAGCGCGCGCCCAACCGAAGCCTGTTTTACGCCCTGGGCTACACCCCGGAAGAGCTGGACCGCCCCCTCATCGGTGTGGTGAGCGCCTACAGCGAGATCGTCCCCGGCCATATGAATCTGGATAAGATCGCCGACGCCGTCAAGGCAGGCGTCCAGATGGCAGGCGGCACCCCCATCCTCATCCCGGCCATCGGCGTCTGCGACGGCATCGCCATGGGCCATGTGGGCATGAAGTACAGCCTCGCCTCCCGCGAGCTCATCTGCGACAGCGTGGAGACCATGCTGATGGCTCATCAGCTGGACGGTCTGGTGCTGGTGCCTAACTGCGATAAGATCGTCCCCGGCATGGTCATGGCCGCTGTCCGTATGGATGTGCCTGCCGTGGTCTGCTCCGGCGGCCCCATGCTGGCCGGCACCTACGGCGGCGAGGAAGTCAGCCTTTCCAAGATGTTCGAGGCCGTGGGCGCTTATAAGGCCGGTATGATCACCGACGAGCAGCTGGAAGACTGCACCTGCAACTGCTGCCCCAGCTGCGGCAGCTGCTCCGGCATGTACACCGCCAACAGCATGAACTGCCTGTGCGAGGCCATCGGCATCGCACTGCCCGGCAACGGCACCATCCCCGCCGTCTACTCCAAGCGCCTGCTGCTGGCAAAGCACGCCGGTATGGCCGTCATGGATATGGTGAAGAAGGGGATCACCGCCCGCCAGATCATCAACGAGCGCTCCATCCGCAATGCGCTGACCTGCGATATGGCGCTGGGCTGCTCCACCAATACCGTTCTGCACCTGCTGGCCATCGCCTACGAGGCCGGTGTGCCGATCGACCTGAAGCTTTTCAATGAGATAAGCGCCAAGACCCCGAACCTCTGCCATCTGGCCCCCGCAGGCCCCACCCATATGCCTGACCTCTACGCCGCCGGCGGCATCCCCGCCGTGCAGGCAGAGCTGGCCAAGAAGGGTCTGCTGGACCTCGATGTCCCCACCGTCACCGGAAAGACCCTCGGCGAGAACATCAAGGGAGCTCACATCCTGAACGACAAGGCCATCCGTCCTATCGAAAATCCCTATTCTCAGACCGGTGGTCTGCAGATTTTGTGGGGCAACATCGCCCCCGATGGCTGCGTCGTCAAGCGCAGCGCCGTGGCCCCCGAGATGCAGGAGCACTCCGGCCCGGCCCGCGTCTTCAACAGCGAGGAAACGGCCATCGCCGCCATCTATGCGGGCAAGATCGTCCCGGGCGACGTGGTGGTCATCCGCTACGAAGGCCCCAAGGGAGGCCCCGGTATGCGTGAGATGCTCAACCCCACCTCCGCTCTGGCCGGCATGAAGCTGGACAAGACCGTGGCCCTCATCACCGATGGCCGCTTCTCCGGCGCTTCCCGCGGCGCTGCCATTGGCCACGTCAGTCCGGAGGCTGCTTCCGGCGGCCCCATTGGCCTTGTTGAGGAAGGCGATACCATCCACATCGACATCCCCAACGCCAGCATCACGCTGGAAGTGCCCGATGAGGTGCTGGCCCAGCGCAAGGCAAAGTATGTCGCTCCCGAGCCCAACATCAAGACCGGCTGGCTGAGCCGCTACGCCCGTATGGTCACCAGCGCAAACCTCGGCGCAGTGCTGAAGTAAGATAATATAAAGAACAGGAGCTGCATCCTTTCGGGACGCAGCTCCTGTTCTTTTTGGTGAGTCCAAATGGAATCTTTGCATTTCCACTTTCAGTATATGCGAAATTCAAAAAAGTCAAGCTTACCGCAAGAAAATTACATTTTACGCCCCAAGCTGAAACTCAAATGTATATCCATCCTCGCCGTAGTGCTCATTGCCTACCCAGAGAACAGACCGATCGGTCAAATCGTAGACCACGCTGTGGATGGTGTTGGTGTTGGAGTCGTCGTTGTTCCAGGTGCGGCGGCCCACCGAGGCCAGCAGGTCCATGGCAGCGCTCTTGTCAGCTACGACGCCGTTGGTCTGGCGCAGGGCAGCCGCAAGGTGCTCGTAGCGGTCGAGGCCCTTCATCTCGACGGCAGTGCCGTCGTAGTAGCCGGGCGCCTTGATAAAGTTGGTCACCACCTGCCAGTCGGAGGAATCGGAGAGGGCGTCGGTGTCGTTCCAGAGGACGTTCAGCTGACGCTGAGAGCCGTCGGCGTCGTGGTCGGCATCAGCACCCACCCACTCGAGTACAGCGCTGCGGCCGGTGGAGTCGGCCACCATGTAGTGGAAGCAGCTGCTTGCCGAGTCGTGAAGGTCGTACTGCTGGGCCAGCGCCACAGCGTCCTCCACCGAGTCGGCGTAGTCGAGGATGAGCCGGAGCAGGGTGGTGGAGGTGAGGTCGGGCTTGTCGGTCTGGGTGTCGGTGGGGGTGCCTTTGCCCTCGCCCTGATAGGACATGAAGATGCCGCAGGCCACACCGGCGTCATTGACGCCGTCCAGCGGCACATAGGGGGCCGCGAGGGTCAGGATCTTCTGGCCGAGGCTCTCTACGTCCTTGTCCTTGTCGAGGCCGAGGAAGCTCAGGTCGATGGTGGAGTAGGAGGCGTGACGACCCTTACCGGGGTTCGTGTAGACGATGGCGGTGTTGGTGGCCGAGAAGTCGTAGTTGCGGCCAAAGACCCGGTCGCCGCTCTGGGTGTCTGCGGTAAAGGCCGAGCAGGCAATGGTGCTGGTCTTGATATTCATGGGGATGATGCCCTTGGTGATGCTCTGGGTGATGAAGGAGATGAGCTCAGAGTCAGTGGATGCGCCGCCCTGGGCCAGGAAATCGTCAAAGTAGTAGCCGCCCGAGACGTTAAGCTGGTAAACTGCGCCGTCGCGGTGGGCTTCGTCGCGGTCAGAGAGCTTTTTGAGGGACGAGAGGGTGGCCAGCTCGTTGTGCCAGAGGGCGAACACGGCAACGGCCAGTGCGATGATCAGCGCCGCCAGCACGCAGGCGAGGCGCTTGAGGACTTTGGAGAGAGAATGATGCTTCATGGGACCTCCTGAAAAAGTCAAAAGAATATAGATAAAATACCTGAATATTCTATCACGACTTCTGTCGTGTTACAAGACTTTTGGAGATTTGGCCGGAAAATAAAAACAGGCGCTGAACGACAGCGCCTGTTCTGAGAGAGACTTAACCAAACAGTTTTTTCGTATTGTGCATATACACCGACAGCACCAGCCCCACGCAGATATACAGCATGAGCACCGAGCTGCCGCCTGCCGAGTAGAAGGGCAGGGTGACGCCGATGACCGGCAGGAGGCGGAGGTTCATACCGACGTTGACGAATATCTGGGCCATGAACGCGCCGCCGATGCCGGCGCAGATGAAGGAGCCCAGCATATCCTCGCTGCACGCTCCGGTGGCGAAGGTCTTGATGATGATGGCCAGCAGCACGCCCAGCACCACGCAGCAGCCCACGAAGCCTGCCGCGTTGCCGATCCAGCTGAAGATGAAGTCATTGTGGGCGTTGGGGACGCTGTAGTAGCGGCCGCCGAAGAAGCCGTTGCCGAAGATGCCGCCCGAGCCGATGGCGATCTCGCCCCGCTGCTGCTGGTAGATGATGTTCTTCCAGATCGTCTCGCTGGGCGCCCAGCCCGTCTCGTTGTTGGGGTCGATGACCGCAAGGATGCGGTACCACTGGTAGCCCTTGCCGATCTTGTCGCTGAAGAAGGCGAAGGCCGCCGCTGCCGCCGCTGCGAGGGCAGCGAAGGCCCCGATGATATACTTCCAGCTCAGCCCGGCGGCAAAAAGCATACAGCAGCCGATGATGCCGTAGATGATGGCCGTACCGTCGTCACCCTGGATATGGATGATGCCGATCGGCACGAAGAGATGGAGCAGCAGCTTGCCCAGCTCTTTCGGCTCGTTGAGGCGGCTGCGGACATTGTTCAGATGCATGGCGAAGGTAAGGATGAAGCTTATCTTTGCCAGCTCGGTAGGCTGGAAGGTGAAGCCGCCCAGTTTGTACCAGGAATAGTTGTCGGTGTCGCCCGCGTTGTAGCCGATGGTCAGCGGGCCGATGGTCACATTGCGGATGACCAGCGTGGGCAGCACGAGGCCCCATGTGAGCACCACATGGACAGGCCAGACATTGACGAGGCTGCGGTAGTCGATGTTGGACAGAAGGATGGCCACCAGGATGCCGATGGCCGCTGCACCCGCCTGCACCACGGCCCGGCGGTAGTCGCCGATGCCGGTGATCTGGCCGGTGAGCTCATCCACGGCAAAGCCGCTGCCCTGCTTTGCCGCCCACGACGACAGCGCCAGTACCGCCATCGCGCTGCTGAACAGGCAGAGCAGCAGGTACATCTTGTCTGTCCGTTTCCAATATCGCTGAATGCTTTCCAAAAAAGCACCACCTTTCTGTATCCTTAGGAAGCCGTTTTTTAAGCATTGCACTCCGTTTACGAAAACAGCTTCCTCAAAACCCCGCTTCACAGCCGGGCATGATCCCCCAATATACCTTATTATACAGCAGGGGAGAGAGGCGCGCAAGATGGCCGGTTGTGACAGCTTTGCAAAATCGGCGCAGAACGCTTGACAAAGGCCGATATGCCCTCTAAAATGAAACGTACCGGGGCGGTAAATGGCCGGTCCCCGGCGTTCTTGGAGGAACAGTTTTTACATGAAGGAACAACGCCATCGAATTTTGTGCGTGGTCTGCGCACTGGCACTGGTGCTGACGGCTGTGCTGGCTCCCGCCGCATGGGCGGCAGACGGAGCGGTCGAGGTGCAGGATACGGCAAAGTCTACCCTCACCACGGACGATGCCGCCGAGATGCAGCAGGCAGACGCCGCTGTGACGGCCCTGACCGGCAGCGACGAATACGAGCAGATGTCCCGGGAAGAACGGCTCACCTCGGCCCTTGCGGAGCTGGATGAACTGGCCCGGAAGGGGCTGGTGCGCCGGGACTCCATCCGCACCGACGAGGAGAACGGGATAGTCGGCTTTACCTACCGCTGCGGCGTGCTGGGCGGCATCCTGCTCACTCTGCCCGACGAGCTGGACGAGATGACCTTTGACGCCGGAGACAACGGCCTGCGCGCCCCGAGGGACATTGCTCAATGCACTCCCCGCACCGCCGAGATGCCCCTGACCGACGATGTCCGGCAGGCTGCGGAGGCCCGGCGGTACCGGGAAAACGCTCTGCCTGAGACGATCGGCCGTGCCGCCATTTATTATGCCTTCGATAATACGGTGAACAGCTCCCGCTTTCCGTATTATTCCTATATGCAGGGCTTCTGGGAAGGCATGGGCCTGCGCACGACGATGAACACCCGGGTGACCCTGTCGGACCTGCGCCGGATGAACAAATACGATTTGTGCATCCTGAGCGCCCACGGTGCCTACTATACTTACAGCTACGGTACTTTCCGGAAGCACACCCGGACCGAGCCCATCATCCTGCTGACAGAAGCGTCCACGCTGTATAAAGACATCATCTACGGCTTTGACCTGCTGGCTCACCGCATCATCAAGCTCAACGGCCTTTACTGCGTCACAGCGGATTTCTTCCGCAATGCGTACCGCTCGGGCCAGCTCAGCAATACCATCATCTACTCCGAGACCTGTGAGTTCCTGGGCGTTACGAACAGCGTGGATGAGTCGATGGCCGAAGCGCTGCTGGCGGGCGGCGCGCGGACTGTGCTGGGCTATGTGAACAACGTCTACACGGTCTACTCCCGCAGTATGCTCTGGGATACCATCAACCATCTTGCGATGGGACAGACCATCGGCAGGGCGCTGGCCCATGCGAAGGACACCTACGGCGAGAACGACATCATCTGGTATACGGAGCAGGGCGGACGCCGCCCCCACGCCGCAGCAGCGTGTCTGGTGCTCTACGGTGACGAGAACGCCCGGCTGAATGTGCCGGAAAACTTCTCGCCCGAGGAACGCGCGGAGGCCGCGGAAGATATGCTGGCCGATGTGCTTGAAAGCGCGGCCTGAGCGTTGCACTTTTGACGGAAATAGTTTATACTAAGGGACGGCAGAACAGGACGGCAGGACTCTGCCGTCCCTTTTTTATAGAAACGCATATGAGGTGGGATACCCATGTCTGAATTTATCACCCACTCCCGTGAGGAGACGGTGGCGCTGGGGGCGCAGGTGGCGCAGCATCTTGCGCCCGGGGCGCTCATCGCCTTTACCGGCGGGCTTGGCGCGGGCAAGACGGCCTTCTGCGAGGGCATTGCCAGGGGCCTCGGCTGCACTGACCCGGTCAGCAGCCCGACGTTCGCCATCGTGAACTATTACCGCGGGCCGCGGCCTTTCGCGCACTTTGATTTGTACCGCATCTCCACGGAGAACGATTTGTGCGCGGCAGGGTTCTACGACTATCTGGATGAGGGCGCTGTGGTGGCGGCAGAGTGGAGCGAGAACTTCGCTGACCTGCTGGAGCTGGAAGACCCCATCCACATCAACATCGAGCGGGTGGACGACACCACCCGCCGCATCACCATCGAGGGGGTGGAAGTATGAACATCTTAGCCGTGGATACGGCGGGCAAGACCGTGGGCGTGGCCCTTCTGCAGGATGACCGCCTGCTTTACGAGTGCTATCTCGATGCGGGCATGACCCACAGCGAGACCCTGATGCCCCTCATCGACAACTGTCTCAAACTCTGCGGCATGGGCTGCAAGGACATCGACCTCTACGGCGTCAATGCCGGCCCCGGCAGCTTTACCGGCCTGCGCATCGGGCTGGCGGCGGTGAAGGGTCTGGCCTTCCCCCGGGAGACGCTCTGCGCCCCGGTGTCCACGCTGGAAGCGCTGGCGGCGGCCCACACCGGCTGCGGCACCGTGCTCTGCGCGCTGGATGCCCGCCGTGCGCAGGTGTACAGCGCGGCTTTCGACCTTGAGACCCACGAGCGTCTGATGGACGACGATGCCCGTGCCGTGGCCGACCTGGCCGAGTTTGTAGAAAATTGCAAAAAGCCTCTGTTTTTTGTTGGTGATGGCGCGGCTCTGTGCTATAATAAATATGACAATGTCCCGGGCGTGCTCTGTGTACCGCCAGCTCTCCGCAATGGCCGTGCCGCTGCGGTGGCCTATGTGGCAGAGCAGATGGCCCAGCGGGGCGAAGCCGTTCTGCCCGAGGCTCTGCTGCCGGATTATCACCGGCTGAGCCAGGCCGAGCGGGAGCGGGCCGAGCGTCTGGCCGCAGAAGCTGCCCGTACCGAAATACCGGAAGATACTGCAAAGGGAAAGGATCAACACCAATGACGAAACCCATCGCACTTGCCGCCGACCACGGCGGATTTGAACTGAAAGAGGCCGTTAAGGCTCATCTGGACGAGCTGGGGTTGGAGTACATCGACTTCGGCACCCACAGCACCGCCAGCGTGGACTACCCTGACATGGCTCTGCCTGCCTGCGACGCCGTGGTGAGCGGCCAGTGCAGCAAGGCGCTGCTGTTCTGCGGCACCGGTGTGGGCATCAGCATGGCTGCAAACAAGGTCAAGGGCATCCGTGCCTGCTGCTGCTCTGACAGCTTCAGCTGCGAGTATACCCGCCGCCACAACGACGCCAACGCCCTGTGCATGGGCGGCCGTGTCGTCGGCCCCGGCCTCGCCTGCCAGCTGGTGGACATCTTCCTCAACACCGAGTTCGAGGGCGGCCGCCACGAGAAGCGCATCGCAAAGCTGATGGCGATCGAGAATCGGTAAACCTTAGTATTCCAATATCTATTCACAATATAAGGAGAGTGTATTATGACCCCTATGATCGTTGAGCATCCGCTGCTGCAGCACAAACTGAGCATTCTGCGCAACAAGCAGACCGGCACCAAGGAGTTCCGTGACCTCGTGGGCGAGATCGCCACTCTGCTGTGCTATGAGGCTACCCGTGACCTGCCTCTGGAAGAGGTGGAGATCGAGACTCCCATCACCATGGCAAAGACCAAGGTGCTGGCAGGCCGCAAGCTGGCGCTGGTGCCGATCCTCCGCGCCGGCATGGGTATGCTGGATGGTATGCTGACCCTGCTGCCCGCCGCTAAGGTCGGCTTCATCGGCCTGTACCGCGACGAGGAGACCCTGCAGCCCGTGGAGTATTTCTGCAAGCTGCCGAAGGACATCGCTGAGCGCGACGTTCTGGTGCTTGACCCGATGCTGGCTACCGGCGGCAGCGCCATCGACGCCATCACCCAGATCAAGAAGCACGGCGCAAAGCGCATCAAGTTCATCGGTCTGCTGGGCGCACCGGAGGGCATCAAGGCTCTGCACGAGGCACACCCCGATGTGGACATCTATCTGGGCGCACAGGACGACCGTCTGAACGAGAATGGCTACATCGTGCCCGGTCTGGGCGATGCAGGCGACCGTATCTACGGCACCAAGTAAAACATATCTAAAAAAAACAATGCCGGAGCGTTGATGCTCCGGCATTGTTTTTTTTATCTTACATCTCGCTGCTGCGCAGAAAACGCACCAGCATGGGCAGCTCGTACAGCAGCATCAGCAGCCAGCCTACGGCGTAGCTGAAGGGCAGGGCTTCAATGTCCATCTTCAGCACCAGCACAAACAGGGCGGCGGCGGCCACACGACCGCCCATGTTCAGCATACTGCTGTTCAGGGTGACCTTCAAATCGCCCATGCCCCGGAAAAAGCCCTGAATGCCGTTGGTGGCGGCGGGCATCAGATAAAACAGCGAGATGGTGCGCAAAAACCGCACGCCAAGGTCCACCACAGCAGGGTCGGCGGCAAACAACCGGATGATGGGCTCGGCAAACAGCAGGCAGACACCGGTAAGCAGCAGCGCATAGACGAATTCGATGCGCATACCGCAGTGGTAGCCCTGCCGTACCCGGTCGGTCTTGCCCGCGCCCCGGTTCTGCGCCATCAGGGTGGTCATGGCGTGGCCGATGTTCTGCTGCGGGGTGTAGGCGAAGTCATCGATGCGGGAGGCAGCGGTAAAAGCCGCCATGGCGTTGACGCCCATGGTGTTTACGATAGCCTGCACCGCAATTTTGCCCAGCTGCACCGTGGCCTGCTGCATGGCGCTGGCCCAGCCGTAGCTCACGGTCTTGCGCAGCAGCTTGCCGTCATACACCAGCCACCGCCTGCCCAGCTGCAGGACTGGCACTTTGTAACGGATGTACACCACGCACAACAGGCAGCAGGCGGCCTCGCTGAGCACGGTGGAAAGAGCGCAGCCCTCGCTGCCCCAGCCCAGCGCCTCCACAAAAAACAGGTCGCCGCCAATGTTCAGCACCGCGCTGATCATCAAAAAATACAGTGCGCTCTTGCTGTCGCCCAGCGCACGCATGGTGGCGGCAAGAAAATTATAGAAGAAAGTGAAAATCAGCCCCGCAAACACGATGCGCAGGTAGTTCACCGCAATGGGCAGAATAGCCGCGGGCACCTGCAGCAGCCGCAGCAGCGGGTCTGCCAGAAGCACGCACAGGGCAGAGAAGGTCAAAGAGAACACCGTGCCCGCAATGGCGGTGGTGGATACCTGCCGCTCCACCAGCTCGGTGTCCCCAGCGCCAAAGGCGGTGCTGACCAGAATGCCCGCGCCCAGACACATCCCGTTGATGAACAGGATGGCAAGGGTCATCAGGGGGTTCGAGGTGCCCACGGCAGCCAGTGCATCCTCGCCCACAAACTTGCCCACGATGATACTGTCGGCGGCGTTGTAGGTAAGCTGGAACAGGTTGCCCAGCACCAGCGGAATGGTAAATTTGATCAGCAGCGGCGTAATAGCACCGCTGGTCATGTCCTTGGTCATGAAAAACGTCCTCTTTCCTATTGATAGAAGCAGCCGCTTACACGATGCTGGCGCGTCCGCTGAAAATGGCCAGCGCCGCGCGGCTGTTGCAGTTAGCCAGCAGCTGGGCGGCGGCGTGCAGGGCAGCACCGGCGCTGACCGAAGCGGGAATCGCATCGGTGCGCAGCACCTGCTGGGCGGCACGCTGGGCGTCCCGGCTGGCCACGGCGGAAACGTTATCCACCACATAGCTGTTATAGTTTTCCGGCACGATGCCGTAGCCGATATCCGGGATGCCGTGGGGGCCGGTAAGCCCGCCGCCCAGCACCTGATTTTCATACGGCTCCACCGCCACGATGCGCACATCGTTCGTCCATGCCTTGATGGTCTCGCCCACGCCGGTCACCGTGCCGGCGCTGCCCACCCCGATGGTAATGGCGTCCACAAGGCTCTGGTTCTGCCGGGCAATGCTTTGCACGATGGCGGGGCCGGTGACCCGGCGGTGATATTCCGGGTTGTCGTCGTTGGCCAGCCAGTTCATATAGTACCAGCCGTTCGCGGCGGCGGTCTGCGCCGCCAGTGCCCGTGCCCCGGCCAGACCGCTGCGGGCGGGGCTGTGCCGGATCTGTGCACCCAGCCGCAGCAGATACTCCTGCCGCAGGGCAGGGGCGTCCTCCGGCATCACCAGCACGATGGGGTGCCCGGCGGTCAGGCTGGCCAGCGTAAGGGCGGTGGCAAAGGGGCCGGAGGCTGCTTCAATAATGGGCTGCCCCGGGGCAAGCTGCTTTTTTTCAATGGCAAGCGCCAGCATCCCCTCGGCAAGGCCGTCCCGGGCGGTGCCGGTGGGGCCGTTAAAATCCAGATACGCGTACAGATGCCCCTTCAGCCCGCAGGCGGCGGCATAGCCCCGCAGCTCCACAATGGGGCAGGCAGTGGTAAGGGTCTGGTAAAAATTAGAGTAGATCGGCACAAGGGCACTCCTTTCTCTTGGGATACAACACTATTATCCTAACGCAAAGCCCCCGGCTGCGTCAAGATGCCTTTTGGCAAAAACAGCGAATTTTGGGCAGATATTTCAGAAAAAACTCCAAAATCCCCTTGACAAGGGGCAGGGGTTCTGGTATACTCCATCCGTAAAGCAAAAAAACTTTACAACACAGCAAGCACAGACAGCAGAGCACCGGGGGTCAACAGCAATGGCAAAAGATCTGGAAATGGGGTATCTGCTGGATTTTTATGGCGAGGTGCTTACCCAGAAGCAGCGCGAGATGCTGCGCCAGTATTATAACGATGATCTTTCGCTGAGCGAGATCGGCGAAAACTTCGGCATCACCCGGCAGGGCGCACGGGACGCCATCAAGCATGGCGAAACGGCCCTCAAGGAGCTGGAAGAAAAGGTCG
>OLNM01002367.1_pt1 | contig 11935 bp, 10 predicted proteins | sample 1672391 | NCBI WGS metagenome assembly OLNM01 (sample SAMEA3136680, study PRJEB25190) | human gut metagenome | reverse complement strand
TTGCAACTTGCTTCAAACTATTTCCTGACAATCCAGAACTTATTGCTCCATAAGATGCACCACCAATTGCACCTGCAATACATCCGCAAATCATAGGTTTCTTTAGACGTAAGTTTACACCGTAAATAGCAGGTTCTGTAATACCGAACAATCCTGTAATAGCTGCTGATGCTGAAACACCTTTCATTTCTTTATTCTTAGTTTTTAAGAATACACCAAGTGTTGCACCTGCCTGTGAAAATACTGCTGCTGACTGTAAACCTGTAAATGTGTCATAACCTAAGTTAGCATAGTTGCCAACTGTTACCGGTGTTATCCCCCAGTGAACACCGAAAATTACAAGAATTTCCCATATACCACCAACTACAAATCCTGCAACTATAGGACTTAAGTTGTACAATGTATTATAAATACCACCAATTGCTCCACCAATTGTATTTCCAATAGGTCCGAAAGCAAGCAATGTAAGTGGAACCATAATTGCAATAGTAAACATTGGTGTAAATAAGTTTCTGATTACGATTGGCAAATACTTTTCAAAAAATCTCTGAACATAAGATGCAATCCATATTGCCAAAATAATAGGGATTACTGATGATGTATAACTTAAAAGCTGAACTTTAATTCCCAAAAACTTAACTGTTTCTCCTGCGTTAACCATTGCTATGTAATCAGGACAAACAAGTGCACATGCAATTACAAGCGAAATAAAAGTATCTACCTTAAACTTCTTTGCCGCTGTTACTGCAATTAAAACAGGTAAGAATGTAAATGCTGTCCATGAAATAAAGTTTAAAATTCTGTAAGTTCCACCTGTTGTATCTATAGCATTAAGCGCAACCAAAACTCCAAGAATACCCTGAAGAATACCACAAGCTGCAAGTGTGTATAGGAACGGTGCAAATATTGCTGAAATAACGTCAATGATTCTGCTAACCACTCCTGCTTTCTTGTTTCCTGTGCCCTCTGATGTACTGTCATCCACTGTAACTAATTCCATAACATATTTGTACGCATCTGTTACATGATTTCCGATTACTACCTGAAACTGACCTCCTGCCTGAACAGTAGTAATTACGCCTTTGATTTTTGCAACCTTTTCTTTGTCTACAATTGACTCATCTTTTAAAATAAATCTAAGTCTTGTAGCACAATGAGTTACATTTGAAATGTTTCCGTCGCCACCAAGTTCTTTTACAAGATCTTTGGCAGTCTTCTGATAATCAATTGCCATTTTAAATTCTCCTTTTTCTTTGTTTTTCCGTCATGTCTTCATCGGCTAAAAGTATTTTATCATAACCATATTTTATTTCTACAAATCTGCGTTTTATGTAACATATAATAAAAAAAGAAATATGTTACATAGGCGTAACACCCTGTAACATATTTCTTAACCCTTAAAATTTATTTTAATTTCCTGTTATATACTCTTTCAACCGCTATTTAACAGTTTTTTCAATAATAAAATTGCTATATTTTATAGCCTTCTTCCTATTGCCTCAATTAAATAAATAACCGGTATCTGCGTTGTTGTATTAATGTGATTTCCCATATCATGGTCAGTAACATAATAAGATAAACTGTAGTCTGATAATTTGGAAAGTGTAGAAACACTCTTATTCGTAATACTTATGATTTTACATTTGTTCTTTTTAAAATCACTTGCCATTTGTACAACCTGTTCCGTTTCACCTGAAACAGATAATGCTATAACAACTGCATCACTCATTCCCTCCATTATTGGAAAATAAGGATCTTCTATGTACTGACTAAATTTCTTTAAGTTAGAAAAATATCTTGCACCGTATTTTCCAAGAATGCCTGAAGTTCCAAGTCCAATAAAAATAACCTGCTTTGCATCTCTTACAACATCTGCAATTTCATCAAGTTCCTTCTGGTGAATTTCTGAACTTATCTTCTGAAAATATTCCTGAATCTCCTGAATATCCTCATTAACCTGATGTTTCTTATTCTTCTCTTCGTTTAAGAACATCTTAAACTTTACTTTAAATTCAGAATATCCGTCAAAACCGGCTTTTCTACAAAACCGCATAACTGTTGCAGTTGATACATGAACTTCGTCTGCCAATTCTCTTACAGTCATGTAAGTTACTTTCTCTTTGTTCTTCATTAAATAATCATACACCAGCATTTCCATATCGTTTAATGACTTCAGAATCTCATAATTAAACATATTATACCTCTTTGAAGCTTAATTAATTGTTTCAACTCTGATATTATACCATAAACGTGGATTTTATTGTTTACTTTTTGGTTTTCACTGCCTTAACTTTTGTCCATACTGAATAAACTTTCTTATTCTTACCATTTATTTTTTTCGTCTGATAAGCTCTTATGCGTACATAGTATTTTTTGTTTCCTCTAAGTTTTTTAATTATTACTTTGGTTTTCTTTGCACTTACTTTTAAAGTCTTTGTAGCTTTTTTAAAATTTTTCTTTGTAGAATATTGTATTTCATAAAATACTTTACCACTATTCTTCATCTTGTTAAAAGTTACTGTTAATCTTTTGGAACCCTTTGTTATTTTCTTAACTGATGGTTTTCTAAGTGTTTCGTTTTCTGAAGCTTTTGTACTGCCGATAAGTATTGTTCCGGAAGCTGTTGGTTTAGCATTTGTGGTTGTTGTTTCTCTGTCAGGGTTCGTTGCCCCATGAGTTGTAGTTTCCCCATCGGACTTAGTTGTCATCGGAGTTGTAGTTTCTCCACCGGCAGGATTTGTAGTTGGTTGAACACTTCCGTTACCTGTTTTTGAAGCCTGAAATGTATTTCCAAAAACTCCCATATTTATTCTATTTCCATTAGGTTCAGGTTCATTTGCATAATCACTTGCAGGATTTCCTGCGTTGATACACGGACTTGCATCTGTATCTGTTACCCATTTTGAACCGTCCCATCTGCCACCTGTTGACTTAAGATGAAAGTCGCCATTGTTCAAATCTGCAAATATAGGATCTTTGAAAATACATCCTTCTCCATATCCATAAGTATTTCCATCCCAACCATCGTTATAAATACATGTATAAGTAATATTAAATATATTTATACCTTCACTTACATCAAAACCTCTTGTATTTTTTGCTATAATACTATCTTGGATAATAGGGAATTTTGTCATTGATTTGCTTGCTTTAATTCCATAATAATTATTTGCCAGGGTAATATTTTTAAGTATTATGCTATCTGTGAGATTATCATCAATACTAAGGTCTAATCCAATTCCGTAACGTTGCTGTTGAAAATTGTAAATCACGCAATTAGATGCTTCAAAAATATTCTCCGATGGAATTTTATTACCATATGCAGTAATACTCATTCCTGAATATGTGTCATTTCCTGTTCCTTTTATAAATACGTTTTCTATTAAAATCTTGCCACAAATATAATCATAATAACTGTTATATTTAACGCTTATTCCTGATGATTCATTTATGAAATCACTATTCTTTATAGTCAGTACTTGTGGTATTTTTTCTTCTGACTCTGTTGATTTACTTACTACCGTACTACTTAACTTAACATTATCAAATATGCAATTTTCAAACACTGCCTTTCCCTCTAAATAATCAGAAGAAGAATTTTGTTCTAAACTAATTCCATTAGAAGATGTTGTAAGTCCCCTGTCAGATGCAGCAACAAATCTCACAGGATTTACTTTTTCTCCAATTGCCTCTAATTCCCCATTATATAAAACATTTAATGACTCTATTACATTTGTACTGCCTGCATTAAATTTAACTTTTGATTTGTTTCCATTCTTATATCCAATATTACAATTTTTAAAATAGTACTCCAACCCGGACACATTTCCAAGGTTACATTCCTGAGTTATCATACTTCCATTTAATTCTACATAATTTCCATATTCTGATGAGTAATCGCACCTGTTTTCCTTATAATGTCTTGTTTTATCAGCGTTAATATTAGCTCCAAACTGTACTTTAATAGGTGCACATTTATTCATCTTTTTAGATTCCGTGGATTGGCTTCCATAAAATATGTTCCCTTCTATTATATAATTACATTGGCCATCTAAATCTAATGCATTCTTGGTTAATGCTCCTCCTTCTTTAGTATAAAATATATTATCCTTTATTTCTGCATTTCCTCCCCAAACAACTGATGGGCTATAAGACTGTGACACATTATTTTCAAATATGTTATTTTCTATAACACAATTAGATTTTTCATTATACAAATAACTATCATACTCATCAGAAGTCACCCCCTCAATTCCCATTGAAAGAGATTTAAAATTCGAATTTGATATTTTTATATTTGCTTCAACTTTATTTCCATCGTAGTTTCCATAATAGACGCCGGCTCCTATTTCACTTGTCTGCAAATCAACATTCTTAACTAATTCTGTACTATCAAAATTGCAATGATCTACTACTAAATTAAACCTAGTCTCTTCTGTTCCATAAGATACATCAATAAGCCCTTCCGTAAAATCTCTATATTGAGCTCCACCATTTATAAAATTACAGTACTCAAAAGTGTCTGTAACCTCCCCATTATCCGGAAGAAATATCTCTATACCATTCCATCCTACATGAGTGTCTATGTTTTTAAACGTTATTGGTTTCTCCTTTGTGCCTTTTGCCTCAATGCTTCCATCCTCTTCAACTATAAAAATTGGATAAGGTCTATATACTACCTCTGAATTTTCTATTCCATCTATATTACCTGTTCCTGTTCCAAACAAAATTGTTGTTCCCGGCTCAATTATTAATTTACACTTTACGGTTGGACGATTAACCATATTTTTTGAACATATTACATATGTTTTATCCTTTGTCCATCTTACAACATTGCTTCCATCTTTGGACACGATGTCATCGCTTACTATTATCAAATTATCATAATTGACACTGTTGTCTTCTGCTGTAATGTTCTGTGGCATTATTAACATTATCAACGCCAGGCTTAAAATTATAACTACCCATTTTTTATTCATCATATATGCCTCCAAATTTTTATTATATTTCCCGTTATTTTCACATTCACATTTATGTGCTGATTTGCAAAAATAATGTACACTTAATTTTATTCTTTAACAGAATTTATGTTAAAGAATAAAAAACCGATAAGGTATGTTTAGTATTACACATTCCCTTACCGGTTAACAAGTTGACATATGTCTCATATTTAATTTTAGGCTGTTTTTACTGCTATAATTACTCCCAACTATACTATATCTAATATTTCTTTAAAATTGTTTACCTTGTATGTAGTTTTGCTATACTTTGATGCTTCGCCTAACCCAGCTGAATCAAAGCCACCGGCTTCTGCTGCCTCTATCCCTGCTTCCAAATAATAGATTTGGCTTACCCCTCCATCTTTTCTTTTATGCCTTCCTTTGTCTGCTCAAACTGTCTCTCCCATGTATCTATTAAATCATTGCACTCACTTATTTTTCCGTTTAGTACTTCCTTTAACTGTTTGTCCAGAGCCGCAAGCATTTCTGTATAATTGATTACATCGCTTTTCATAGTTTCAATACGTTCTTCCAGCCGGGCAATCTCCATCTTTTTTCTACTGTTTTCTTCCATAAGACTGCTGTTAGTTTCCTTTAAACTATCCATCATTTTTTGAACGACTGACTTTTCCGCTTCATCCCTGTTTTCCAGTTTATTTTGTAATTCTTCAATTTTTGAATTCATCTTTTGAATTTGAGCTAAAAGCTGCTGGTTCTTATCATGCTCAGCATTTGTTTTCTTTCTCTCTTCCTCGATTTGCTTCGCCTGATTTTCCCCAATATTTTGCAGGTATTCGTTTACTTCACCTTTGTTGTAACCTCGCCATGCACTCGAAAATCTATTTTCATTTTCAATCTTTCTTCGCAAATTTTCAATTGTTGCCTTATCATCCTTTCCCATTATAATACCTCCAATAAATCATTTTCTTTCAAACCTAACTGAGATGCGGTTCCACTTGGCAGTTCCAATACACTCCTACTTCCTTTTACCTTTTTGCAACATATACCTGTAGGAACACTGCAGTCTATTTTGATAACTACATTATCCTTACTAAGATACACGGCATCTATGGGCGTTTTCATAAAAAACATATGAATCTGGGAACATGGTTTTATTAGCAAACCTCCCATATCTTCAATCTGCTTTGGAGTCTTTCCCATCAATCCTATAAATCTGGAGAAAAAGCCGTCTGCCACCATAATGTCTGGATTGGTTTTTTGTGCTTTTTTCGTCTAGCGGACAAGCTTACCCATAACTATAAAACCGCCTTTTTCTATAAAATTATTTTATTCAAATATAATATCTGATTCTTAATTCATAAATATAATCATTGTAATATATAGCATTTACTAGCCAAATATATCCATAATATTTATTACTGCCGGGCCTAACAAAACTATAAATATAACAGGGAATATGAATAATACCATAGGTACTAACATAGTAACCGGAGCCTTCAAAGCTTTTTCTTCTGCTCGCATTTTCCTGTCTTTTCTCAGGTTTTCTGCCTGAACTTTTAATACTGATTTTATGGAAATTCCCAACTGGTCCGCCTGTATTAATGCCGTTAGAAATGTTGTCAATTCCTTTACACCACATCTTTTAGCAAGGCCCTCATAAGCTTCCTTTTTGCTCATTCCATGCTGTATATCTCTTGTTGCCTGCATCAATTCCGTCATTAACTCTGATTTGTCTTTTTCATAAAGTCGTATCAGTGCCGCATCAAATCCGAGACCTGCCTCCACACTTACAACCAGCAAATCCATTATGTCCGGCAATTGCTGTCTTAATTTTTCCTTGCGTTTTTTTGCTTTACTTTTCAGCCAGCTGTTTGGAAGAATTATGGCAATTAACCCCACAGCTGCCATCACTGCTACTAAATATAACATTCCAAGATTAAAAATTTTACACACAATCAGAGCAATAGCCATAAACAATGCTGATAGTACAATTTTAATCATCGAAAACTGTTCTGCCGTTAAATCCGTTCCGGTTATTTCTAACATTCCCTCAATTACCTGGGTTTTTTTATTTGTTTTTTCCTTTTTCTTTCCGGCTTTTTTTCTTTTATTGTTTTTTAAGTACTGACTATATCTTTCCTTAAGGCTTTTCTTGTCTTTTACCATTTCCTTCTTTACGGGTTGGTTTCCAACATTTTTGACTTCCTCGATACGCATCTTTTTTACATCAATTGTTGCTCCCACACTATTGAACACAATAACAATAATCGAAAATATCATTACCGAACATATCACTGACAATAGTAAAACCATGCTACTTCTCCTTTAATATTTGATGGTAACTATTCTTTTAATTATTACAAATCCTATACACTCCCATACCAAACCGAACCCCAGCATAATACGTCCAACATCAGTATCAAACAATCCTGACGCATATTCCGGATTCAGCATGCTCATAGCTCCCAGCAATAGAAACGGAAGTGCTCCTACTATATATCCTGACATTCTGCCGCTGGCTGTTCTTGTTTTTATTTCTTTTCGCAATGTAATACGGCTTTGAATGGTTTCTGATATTTTTTCCAACACATCTGCCAAATTTCCTCCAACTTTTCGTTGAATAATAATAGCAGTACACAACATGTCAAGATCATCACTATCTGTTCTTTCAACCATTCTACCCATGCTGTCTTCTAAAGTCATTCCACTCTGTGTTTCCTTAAAACACCTTCCGAACTCCTCAGCAATAGGTGCTTCCATATCAGTTGCAATACTGTTCATTGCCGTCTGAAAAGAGTGTCCTGCTTTCAGTGCATTTTCCATTACTCCAGCAGCCTCCAATAACTGCCCTTCCAGTTTTGCTTTTCTCTTTTTCTTTTTTCTTTGTACATAAAGCATTGGAAATAAAGCAAATATCACTGCACATCCGATACATATTCCCTTTTGAACTCCGATTAATACCATTACAAAAGGAATGCTGATGGATGCTGCCAGCCAGATTATCAAAAATTCCTGTACCGGAATATTTATTCCCACATTGTATAATTCATTTTCTATTTGTGCCAATTCTTTTCTTGTTTTAAGTCCTGTGTTTTTTTTGACTTTAAGTCTCTTTCTTCTTTGGACATTTTTTTGTTTTTTACCCTTATCTTCTGTTTCAAACTCTTTTATTCGTTCCTCAACCTTAAGTCTGTCTTTTGAAATACCGTATAAAATAATTGTAAAAATACAAAAGAAAAATACCATGGCACACACTATAATTATTGCAATTATCATATTTTTCCTTTCATTTATTCCCTGAAGAACCAGGAATTATTGATTTCCACACCATTGGATTTTACCTTGTCACAACACTGTGGAACAACTCCTGTACTTTCAAAGTGACCAGTAAATTTATTATTGCTGTCAAGTCCATCTACAACATATCTGAAAATCTCCTGAGTGGTAATTATATCACCCTCCATTCCGGTAATTTCACATATACTTGTAATTTTTCTGCTTCCATCACGGAGCCTTGCCTGTTGGACAATTAAATCCAATGCCCCTGCGCACTGTTGCCTGATAGCTGTAACAGGAAGTTCCATTCCAGACATCATTACCATTGTTTCAATACGTGCCAACGCATCTCTGGCTGAGTTTGCATGAGCTGTAGTAAGTGAACCGTCATGACCTGTATTCATAGCCTGAAGCATATCCAGCGTTTCACCTCCACGAACTTCACCTACCACTATTCTATCCGGTCTCATACGTAAGGCATTTTTAACTAAGTCCCTTATTGTAATTGCTCCTGTTCCCTCCAGATTTGCCGGTCTGCTTTCCAAAGATACAACATGATCCTGCATCAGTTTCAATTCTGCTGCATCTTCTATAGTAACAATACGTTCGTCATGAGGAATAAATGCTGACAGAACATTTAACAACGTTGTTTTACCTGAACCGGTACCTCCTGATACCAATATATTTAATTTTCCTCTGACACCTGCCTCCAAAAAGCCTGCCATTTCCGGAGACAACGATCCAAATCCCATCAGATTCTCGATGGTAAGAGGAGTATCTGAAAATTTTCGAATCGTTATAGTCGAGCCACAGAGTGCCAGAGGAGGAATTATTGCATTTACACGCGATCCGTCTTTTAATCTTGCATCCACCATAGGATTAGAATCATCGATTCTTCTTCCAAGGGGTGTTACAATTCTATCAATAATTCTTCTTACATGTTCTTCATCCTGAAATTTCACATCTGAGAGAACAAGTTTTCCTTTTCGTTCAACATAGACCTGATTAGGACCATTTACCATAATTTCACTTACAGTGCTGTCACTTATTAACTCCTCCAAAGGTCCAAGTCCCGTTATCTCATTTTGAACTGACTTTACTATATATGCCTTATCCATCCTGCCAATTTCAGGATGATTTTCTGAAATATAATCATTTATCAGAGTCTCTACATCACTTGAAGAAACATTGTCTATTTTTGCCAGCATGGCAGCCACTTCTTTATGAGTTTCGTCAATTATTTCTGCATATTCATTTTTTCCACTTTTTAAATTTTGCTGTTCGCTTCTAAAAATAACATTATCATTTTTACTTTCTTCGGACTGTTTAAATTTATTATCCGGAGTTTTTTCAAGAGGTTTTTCGCTTGTCTTTTTTTCCATTCTCTCCATTAAGTTCATATAACAACCTCCTAGATTTCATCTCCATTTACATACTTTACTATTTCCTTTGACACCTTTGATTTTGGATATGAGATAACTATTGGCACGCCTCTATTTATACTTGCGATAGTATTTTTCGGCTCACTTGGTATTACAAAGGCAATTTCATTATCTAAGGTTGATTCAACGTCTTTTTTCTTTACATAAGAATCTCCGTCCTTATTTAAAATAAACTTAACTTTTCCTGCCAGTTCAAGAGTTGTCATTACCTTCATACAGGTTTTTGTATTTTTCAAAGTTGATATTTCCGGAGTAACTATAAAGTATACCGTGTCTGACATTTCCAATGCCTGTAATGCACATTCATCCAAAGTCGGACCTAAATCAAAAATTATATAATCGTAAAACTCTTTTACAGCCGTTACAATTTCATTTATATGAGATGATTTTACCAATTCTGCAAACTCAGGTGACTGAGGAGCCAGTAAAAGACGAACTCCTGATGAATGTTTATATATATAGTTTTTTATAGTTGCCAGACTAAAATCATTTTCTGCTATTAAATCAGAGATGGTATCATGTACAGGTACATCCATAAATACCCCTACATCACCAAACTGCAAATCCAAATCAATTAGTAATACTTTTTTCCCTTTTTTTTGCAAAGCAACTGCCATATTTACCGCTACAGTTGTCTTTCCTGTTCCGCCCTTTGTGCCAAAAACAGATAATATCTTTGAGTCGTATCCTTTCTCTTCGCTTTCACTGCCACGACTTTGGTTCTTTACGATTTCAGCCACTATGTTTTCCTGAATTTCCTTTTTATCCATATCAGTTGTAAGAACCTTCCCTATGCCGCAATCCATAGCTTCAGTAAGCATTTGTAAATCACACACATTGGTTATCAAAATCATAACAATATTCTTTTTTGCCATATAAATCTGTTCAAGTAAGGCGCAGTGATCTCCCGTCAGATTATCCGTCATAACTACAAGAGCATCAATAGCAGTATTTATGATTTTTTTCACTCCGTTCTCGTCAGGAGATACTGTTGCAATATAATTAAATTGGGGATTGTTTAAAACATATTGTACTCTTTGTTCATTCTCCATTGCTGTCATTGCAATTATTTTATAATGTTTCATATTCTACCTTCTTTTTGTTGTTTTACCTATGCTGTTGCTGATTGGTTTGATCCGACTTACTCCATAACGCAACGCTAAATCCACTTTCTGCTAAAGATGATACCGTCATGCATTGTTTTTTCGTAAGCTTCAGGGTAATGTTTGTATTAACCTTTCCACTACCTCTATTAGTAACCTCACCTAACCGTAAAACCTCTACTCCCGAACATACTACATATTTCTTTGTTTTTCCACCGGATATTAAATCTACCAAGTCGCCTTCCTTCATATAGCCTGCAATGTTCTGTGGTAAATCAACCACTATAGTCATTGCTCTCATTCCTTTTGGTAACTGATATGAAAGACTTGTTCCTGATGAGCCTTTTTCATAAATTTTGTCCTTGAGAATCTGTTCACCTGATTCTATTTCTCTTTCAGTAATTCTTCCTTCTACATCTTCAATTTTTCTTGCGGCATTTCCATGAGCGGAGCCTTCCGGTACAGATACCAGTTGCAACATATCTCTTTTTATTTCCGTATATGCTTTTATATTTTTTCCGGCCACAACCACCGTTTCCGTCTTCTGTTGATTTTCTACCTTGGTTTTGGTTTCTCCCACTTTTTTCTCGTATCCACTAAAAAAGCTATATAGTAAAATTCCGCATATGGCTGCTGAAATTATAGCAATAATGTATATTTTCTTCATAGTCGCTCCTTGCTTTAAATAGATGTAACACTAGCTGATTTTGCCTTATAATATTTTCCAAAAAATGTCTGTGCCACATATGTCAGATTTTTAACAGGATATACAACCGTTACATCAATTTTGTCGGAAGTTATGTTTACGGTAACATTTGCTCCCTCTCCATTATTCCATAGGTTTTCTTTTACCCTGTTGTCTATTTTATCTATTAATTCATTCATATTTGAAGAATTATAATCCGAAACATATAACGAGGCATACCTGGCTCCTGCATAAGAGGCATTTTCTACCTTATACTGATTTGAATATATCCATCCAAAGTCAATTATTCCGCATAAAAGTGTCAGCAGTATTGGTACAACCAGTGCAAACTCTACTATTGACTGTCCTTTTTCATTTTTTAAGATTCTTCTTAACATTGCGGTACATCTCCTTTCGATTTTTTCAGAAAGAAACAGACAGGGCAAATCTTTCGACCTGTCCTGTCTG
>OLNM01002353.1_pt1 | contig 11981 bp, 5 predicted proteins | sample 1672391 | NCBI WGS metagenome assembly OLNM01 (sample SAMEA3136680, study PRJEB25190) | human gut metagenome | reverse complement strand
AGTTACTACCTGCACTAGCTAAAGAATCCCTTTTGTGTGTTCTAGTGCTAACACGACGAGTTGTTACTTATATTATAACATATTTCTATCTAATTATCTTATTGAATTATTTTCTAAATGCAGCTATAAATCCACCATCATATCCTTTAGATGACAAATCTTTTATTCTTTGCTCTGCTAGTTTTTTATCTTTAAATGATCCTGCTATTACTCTATACCAAGTCGTTTCATCTTTTACAAATGCTTCTAAGAATACACCGCTAAATCCATCTTTATCTAATTTAGCTTTTCTATCAAGAGCATTATTCTTATTATTAAAGCTTCCAGACACAGCTCTGTAGTAAATTTCTTCTATAGGAATTGGCGTAGGTTTTGGAACTGGTGTTGATATTTTTTTATTTAAGATTCCTTGAGCTATAGCTTTAGCAATTGACTTAGAATTATATAAATCTATATCATCTTTATCATCTACAAAGCAACACTCAACTAATAATGCAGGTGCTTTTGTTTTTTTCAATACGCCTAAATCAGTTCTTTGCTTAACTCCTCTATTTTTATATCCTAAAGCTTCAATTTCTTTACAAATTCTTACTGCCGCTTCATATGCTGGACCACTCATTTTATAAACTAACACTTCTACTCCAGTACTCTTGCCATTTCCATTTTTATCTTCAGCTCCACTGTTAAAGTGTATTGATACATCTAAATCTACTGAATGTGCATTACATTTAGCAACTATTTTATTGATTACATCTGATACAGACGTTCCGTTATTTACTGTACAATCATATACAGTATTATTTTTATCTTTTAATATATCTATTAAATCATTTTTAACATTTCTATTTTCTGTTGATTCCTTTATTAATCCTATAGCTCCGCAAGCAGACTTATCGTCTGGATTGTGCCCTGCATGTATATTTAAATCCATATTATTTTACCTCCACTTTGTATAATACTTTATCTAATTTTTGCTCTATTCTTTCAGTATTTTCTTCTACATTTTCAACTCTAACAGTAAGAGATCCTATAGTTTCTGCATACGTCTTTGAAGTTTCAGTAAAAGTTTCAACCGATTTTCTAAATAGTTCTCTATCTTCTTTTTGATTTTCCATACTAACTTTTCGTTCTTCTGCTCTTTCTTTCATAAATGTTGTAAATAGATATCCTCCTATTAATCCAACTATTCCAAGTCCTGCAAACTCTGTTATCATTTGTTCCATTTCATCATCTCCTTATTTTGTATAAGAAAAGAGCCTTATTTCTAAGGCTTAAATCTATATTTAAGTTATTTATTTTAATATCTTGGCATATCCATAACTGGTACTGGATTAACTTGTATATCTCCAAGAGATGCTATAACATCAGAGAATACTTTTACAGCCATATCTTTAAACTCTCCTCTTAGTGGCTCAAGGTTATATAATTTGCTCGTTGGATTTGATTCTGTTGCAAGCCCCATAGTACATGCAAGAGCAGATACTTCTGAATTAAATTCTCTATAAGCTATTAATATATTGTTTTTATGAATTTCATAAAGGTTAGGGTAGTTTACATTCATAAAAATATTTATATTGCTGCCCTTTGCTAATATAGCATTAAAAGTTGCTATTTCCACATCATTTCCAGTTATATTGTCTTGTAATTTATATCCTTTTATTATGCTTAAGTTATCAAACATTTACTTCACCTCATTAATAATTTTTTGTATATAAAAAGAGAATCTGACATTTTGTCAGACTCCCTTAATTTATTTAGTATAAGTTATTTCTATTTTTGGATTAGCTTCGCATTTAAAGAAAGTAGCAGTATTATTTGCATCAGCTTTTAAATAGAAATATGTTATTGCTCCAGATGCTATTTTAGATATAATTGAAGAATTTAAAGTTACCCAAACTCCTTGCCCTCTGTTTATAGTTGTACTGTTAGTTATTAAAGTTCCATCAGATGCATATAAACAAAGTTTTGAGCCAGTTGAGTTACCAGAGCTTGTTCTTCTTTGAACGTATAATCTTCCAGATAAATTCGATCCACCAGATATTGCACTTTTAATAGCAGCCATACCATCTGTAAATTGCATATAACCAGTCCACCTACCTGTATTCCAAGTAGATGCATAACCTTGTATAAGCTCTTGTCTATCACTCCATCCATTAAGAGTTTCATCTGACCAGATCTTATTAAAGCTCCAAGTCTGAGTTTTTTGTGTTGGAGTATAAGCTGGATTCCATCCACTAGAAGGAGTTTTTGTAAATGTACCTCCTACCCAGTTTTGTATTCTTCCAGCCCCATCATAATTAATAAGTAAACCATTTGTGTAATCTGGAACATTACTTGTTCCAGCTCTCGCCATCATAACATGACTGAAAGCTCCTTGAGCTACAACATCTGTAATATTTGACCCTCTACATCCATGTAGCCAAAGTAAAGAAGCTTTTACATTAATAGCCCAAGGTATTTTTGTATTAGTTCCTCCAAAATCGCAACTATTAACAGCACAATAATTAGTATCTTGTATCGTGATGTTTCCACCTTGAGCATTTGTCCCTCTGAAGGTTACTCCATAAATATCTACATTTACACATCTATAAATGCTGATACCATTTTTAAATGTTGATTTTAAAGAGCCAGATTCATTAGTTATTCTTATTGAATTTGTAACTCCACCCAAAATAACATAACCGTTTATTACAGCACTATCTTGGAAACTTAATGTGATTACACCTGTTCCAGTGATACCTTTTAAATCAAATCCCGGTACACTATTATAAACATAAATAGTAACACTTTGGTCTTGCTTATCTTTGATGTCATCTATTGCTCTTTGCACTGTCTTATATGGACTTGAGTTTGTTCCTGCATTGTTATCATTACCAGTTGAGCCATTAACATATATAAACTTTATATCTCCTGCCTTTGGTGATTTAGAGCATATATTCCCTGCATAAACTTCATTAGCAGTAATTGAACCTGCAGTTAATTTAGGTATTGAAGATTCCCTTGAAAACTCTGCAACAGTACCACCATTATTATCTTCAACTCTGAATGATTCACTATCTATTTGTGTGAAAGTAGCTGATGAAGTATTAGTAATAGTAATACCATCTTTATCTATTGTAGTTATACCATCATAAACTTCATCAGCAGAAGGTGTCCAAATAACATCCTTATTACCTTCAACAATAATAGGTTCTGCCATCCACATATGCGCACTAGTTTCATGTCCAGTCCATTCATTCATATATGCTCTTATATGACATTCAGATGCATTCGCTTGAGTAGTAAAAATATGTTTAACTACAGTCCAATTGTTTCTATCTCTACCACCAGTTTTTAAATTACTAACATCAACACTATTATTACCTGAAAGTCTATTCCCAGATGAATCATAACAAAGCATTTCTATAGTAATACTTTTTGCTCTATGACAAGCCATTAAGCAATGTAATGTGTATGTTGTATTTCCTCTAACCTTAAACTTTGAACTATCAAATCCTGCTCTTAGAGGTTTATTTGCATTATCACTAACTAATCCAGTAACAAATGCATTTAATGAGTTTCTATTTGTTAATGTATATTGGTCACCAACTTTTCTAACTTGTATACCATTTGTTCCAATAGGTTCATTTCCCCATCTCATAGCAAACCAGTGCTTTGTACCATTTTTTAAAGCAGAGTTTATTATTAAATTATAACCACCAGACTCTTCAAATTTAGCTTCAAATTTATCTACCATTTGTTGAACTTGTGAGGATGTTTGATACCCTTTAGAGGTTATTTGTGAATCTGTCTCTGATTTAGTATAAAAATTCTTTTTAACGGTATTAGTTATAGCATCTTCTGTTATTTTTGCTTCTATTGCAGATATACTTGAATCAACATCCTCTGGCGCAGGTGTCCAATCACTTGGTTTATTACCCTTCTCAAATTTTGCCTCTTTATATTGAACTGTACTAGTTAAAGTATTTGTTCTATGTCTTATTCTAAATGTTACATTAGTAATAGGTTGTCCTATAGGGTTTGTAGTTGTATTGCCAGTTGCAACACTTACAGAAGGTATTTCACAAGTTACGGTTAAATATCCTTCAGCATTAGCAAGTACTGTATTAATTCCTGCTAAGTTTAGTGATGATATACTACTAACTTCAGTATAAGAGCCGTTGTCTGCTCCAAATTTAAGCATTGCAAGTATTTCGTTTGCTCCTGTTTTAACATAAAACCTAAATGTAACTATATCTCCAGCTTTCAATCCCATACTATCTAATGTCCTAGAGCTTATATCTGATTGCCATCCACTAAAAGTCAATGTTTTATATTGGTCCGAAGATTTTAAAATATAATTTCTAGTACCTATATGCATATTATTAATAGCATTATCTACTTTATTAGAAACGACATTATTTACAGTTGTAGTAGTAGCAACATTTGATCCACCAATTATTATTGAGTCTGCATTAATAGCAAATTTACCAGTAGCTGAATCGAATTTAATGTGACTCCCACTTTCTATTCCTGCTCTAAAACTTCCATCAGTTCCGAGTAAAAATGTATTAATACCAGATTTATATCCTGCAAGCCCAGAATAATTTGATCCTGTACCGAAAATATTAACTCCCATTGCAACACCAGTAGGTGTTCCATTAGATTCTTTTTTCCCTGCAAATATTTTAGGAGATAATATAGTAGTATTTTTTATTGTAGTCTTACTTCCATCCCATTCTTTTACCCAATCCAAAAGATTAGCATCTTGACCATTAGCTCCAGCTGGACCTTGTGGTCCCGTTGCTCCGATAGGACCTTGAGGACCTTTAGGTCCCTGTGGTCCTGTAGCTCCATCCTCACCTTTTATTAATGACCAAACATAATCTTTTGAATTATCTGATTGATTAGGATTTTTCTTATTATAAGCAATACCAATATATTTTTTATTCGTAGATGTATTACTTATTCCATTTCCATTTTCATCATCAGCATACATAATCCAAGTATATAAAGAATTTGAGTAAACATTAGATATATTACTTTTTAATTCTTTAAAGTTTGAAAATACAACTTTATTATCAGAAGGATTAGTTCTTGATTTATATAACTCACTTACTCTCGCTTCTAAAAATAAAGGTGGTGAAAAATTATAGTCTGTAATATAAAAAGTATCTCCTTCTTCAAGCATATAAAAATCTTCATTTGATAAACCTGAAAATAAATCAGCTTTTATTTCGTATTTAATTTCAGGCTTACAATATGTTTCTAAAGCTTCTTGTGTTTTTCTTAATAACTCATATGGGTTATCAGTATCATACTCAAAAATTCTAAATAGATGATTGCCATTTATGTTGTATCTTTCAAAGGCTTCTATATCATATACAAAGTCTTGCCCAATAGGTTTATCTATTCCCTCAAGTTCAACATCATTGAATTTTAAGTTATTATTTCCTCTTCCTATAAGAGCAGTCGGAAGATTAGTTAAATCTTCTGTTCTAACTATTTCTTCAGTATTACGTTGAACCTCAAGCCTAGTTTTATATAATTTCCCTTTTTTCTTATATACATTTACGGATTTTTTTATGTATCCGTTTATTATCTCTACTGAAAAATCTATATCACAATTAAATTTAGTTATTTCTTGTTGTATTAATTTGAACACATTTATATCTTTATCTATATCGCTAATAGTGACAACATCGATTAATCTATCATCAATGTATCCTAAACTCCAATCAGTTTCATATAAAGCAATGGATAAAAATTGCTTTATATTACAAGGTTGAATTTTTCTTGCTCTAAATACCTGATTAAGTAATTCCATACCTAAACTTTCACAATAAGCATTTAAGCATGGTGTAGAAGAACTTACTTGCTCTACTGACATAATTTGAAGTACTTTTACTTTATTGTTATCATCTCTAAATGCGATATAATTACCACCGACAATTGCTTCTCCAGTTTGATTATTTAAAAGTGTTGAAAACTTAAAAGTGCTAGTCCCTGTACTAAGACTAGCATTATATACATCATCAAAATAACATAAATCAGATATTCCTAAATTTAATGTTAATATTGTCTTGAAATCTTTGTTTAATACAAAAATCATATTATTCATCTATATCCACCTCTCTTTAAATCCCATTAATACATCAGCTTCTTTATCATCAGTTATAACAGCTATTTTATTTATACCAGGTTCTAAAGGGAAAAATAGTGAACCTATATCAAGATATTCTAATGAATTCTCACCATTTAGTCTTACTTCTCCAGTTTCACAATTAATTTCTAGTCTATCTCCAGGATTGAAAAGTTCTTTATTGTAATCTTCTGGTGATAATTCTATTATATTTTCTTTAGATATATCTTTAACTTTAACATGATTTAAATGAGCTTCTGTTACTTCTGGATATGACGAATACCTTGCTATATAAAATACCAAGTGATTTAATTCCCCTGTAGGTAAACTATCATTTACAATTCCAGGACCCATATTTATTTCTTGTGATACATTAATACCATCTGCAGTTCTATTAATAGAAGCCCACCATCTATATTTACCAGACTCTAGTTTTCTTCTTCTTATTCTAAATGTGCCTTGATAATCATTCCATCTTCCATATGCTCCACTTTCTATATTTTGATTAGGTAGATAATTTCCGTTATCATCTTTAGGTCTTATCTGTGAAGGTGTAGGAGTTTCTTGATTATCCGCTAAGTATATTCCATTACCTATCCATACCGAAGGTTTATTATGTTCAAAAAATTCATTTACATCGAGCATTTGAAGTTTAAATAGTATTCTACCTTGCGAATCAAATCCATAACATTCAATACAACCCATTCGATTTTCTGCTAACTCAACATCTGTAGAGCTATCTGCTGCTCTTGTATTTGAATTAGGTATAATTCTATTTATATACTTAGTTTCAACCCATCCTGTTATATTTTCGTATTTAACTTTAGCATGCCCATTATTAAATTGTTCTAGCACTGTACATATGCCGTAATATGGCATCGTCCAACTTTGATTATATTCATTATTAGGATGAGACTTTATAAGTGCTCCACTCTTGCTTATGCATAATGCTTTATCACCTTCATTTGGTATTTGCATATTTCTTCCCTTAGAACTAAATGTGAAGTTAGCAGCAACCTCAAACTGCTCTAAGTTTTGACCTATATTTCTTCTGAAAGATGCTCCGTTCCATTTTTTCTCTTGTTGAGTTCCATAATTGTTGCAATAAATTGATCCTCCATCTAGTGTTAATGCAAATGTTCCATCAGTTAATTTATTTGAAGCATCTAGCACATCCCCTGCAGGTGAAAATGTCGTTGTTGTATTGCAATAGTCATCAATAACTATATCTGATATAGCTTGTGTTGGTATAGTAGCGTCTTTTGTTTTTCCTATGAGTATTGTACGACCTAATGAATCAGTTATTTGTACCATACATGCAGGATTCTTAAAATCAACACTGATTATAGGATATGTTTCTCTAGTTCCACTATTTATTATTGTAGATATTTGTTTACTACATCTATAACATTTGAAATCTTTTGAGTATATAAATGGATCATAACAAATAAATTCAATAGTACCTTTTCCATATCTTCTAATTCTATCAATATTCGGAATTGAATTTACGACTGCATAAACATATTTTCCAGGTAAATCATCAATCTCTAATGGTACAGGTTCTTTTGTGTCTAAAATAGATGCAATCTCAATAATTCTTTCAGAGAAACTTTTATTATTTGGTTTCATAAGGATTTCTAAGGTTATAAGGCGTTCTCCATATCTAAAACCCGTATACTTACTACCATTTACAGTTGAAATTACTTTTGACATGTTATTTCTGCTAGGAATAACTTCTCTTGTAACTTTTAATATTTTAAAATAATTATCTAATTCAACTTCACCAAATTTTGCTTTATATGCCATTTTATAAATCTCCATTCCTACGATTATTCAATATTTCATTACGTCTTAATTTATCAGGCAAATATGGAAATATAACTTCTGTTAATGGTTTTCCATCAACATTTAGGTGAATATGTATTGGTTGAGTTTTTTCATTTTTACCGTCTAAAAGTTGTATAAGTTTATTTAATAATTCATTAGTTTTTTTATTATTAATTTTATCTAAATCATTATGTTTAGCTTTAGTTATAGATCCTCTCTCAGAATAACTTGAATTATAATATCTACTTGATATAGCAAAATCACTAATATCTGGTGTTCTTAATTGGTATGTTGGCTCTAAGCTAGCTATTGTAGGTATATCATTATTAGTAGGAATACTTCTAACTTTAGACTGTGCAGAAATACTTTTATTAACTGTTGTCTTAGTAACAGTTCCTGTAATCGGTTTAGAGTAAGCTTTTCTAACTCTATTCCAATCTGAAATTGCTGCATCAGCCATTTTACGAGTACTAGTCGTAACTCCTTTATACATTTCTGATGCACTCTGACGTACTTTTAAAGACATTGCACTAGCACTATCTCTTACCCCATTATGCATATGACTTGCATCTTGTCTAGATTCATTTGCCATTTTATGCGTAGATGTATTAACGCCCTTCATCATATCTGTTGAGCTTTGTTTTGCTTTTTGCTCCATTTTATAGAATGAAGTACTTACACCTTTGTACATTGTTGTTGCATTTTGTTGCATAGCATTGTTAGCTGAACCCATATCTGTATTAGTAGTATTTTTTATAGCATTTAAAGATTTAGATACATCTTTAGCCCCTTTATCTAAATTAGTATTAAGAGCATTAGTACCATCTTTAGTATGAATGTCCATACTTTGTTCAATTTGTTTAGAATCAGCTTCAACATTATTGCTTAACTCATCTATACTAGTAGAACCATTTGTATTAGCTTGTTCAAAATAAGCCGACATTTGAGCTTCCATTTCTGCAACAAATTGAGGACTTGTTTGAGATAATTCTTGAAGTCTGCCTTTTATATGACCTTCCATATCTCCTATAGCATCTTTTCCTGTTAATGCTATTCCTCCGAATAATGTCTCCCAATGACCACCCATTGATGCTAATTGAGCTATAGTTTCGTCACTCATATTATTTACAGAACTTACTACATTTTCAACTGTAGCATCCATACCAAATTGAGATATAGTAGTTAAGTTATCAAACATATTTTGAGCAGATTGTTTTACTCTTTCAGATCCATCCATTACATTTTTATCTATTAGATTCATTGCATCTGAAATGTCTTGACTTATTTTATCTGATGTAAACTCTCCACTTTTGGCCATACTTTCAAGATTAGCAGTAAATTTATTATGAGCATCTTCTTTACTCATATTTTCATATATACCTTCAAATAATACCGCCATAGTGTCTGAAGTGCCTCGAAGGATAGTTAATGTATCTGCATCTAAACCTTGCATTCTAGTTACAAATGTATCTGCCATTTCGCTAGCATTATCAGCTGTAAGTTTTGGTAATTCTTTTAATGCTACATCAAATGTACCCGTTAAATTGTTTAATTCAATTTCTGTCATTTCTCGCATTAATGCAATCCCATTTGAACTTTCATAGTTGATGTTAGACATTGCTATTGCCGTATTATTTTCTACTTTTGCCCAGCCTTCTGCCCAAATATCATCAATAGATTTAAAGTCACCTTTTAAAATTGCTAATATAGTTTTCCCTAGTGTAGATAGTAAAATACCTATATTACCAACAGATAATTGTACAGTACCAGTCATATGCTCACAAATTTGTCCGATAACCTTCCCAAATGTTCCCCATTTTTCTTGTAAGTCAGATAATTTATTTTCATTATCACCTAACTTAGCCATAAGAGCCACTAACATTCCAATTAAAGCAACAAAACCTGCTGGTCCAGAAACTAATCCAATTGCATTTTTTAATAATCCAAACATTTTTATATTCCCGGAACCAGCTGTCTTTAAGGCTCCAAATAAGTTTACTGCATTCCCACCTACAATTAAAATTTGTCCTAGTACGGCAAGTAAAGGACCAGTAGCAGCGGCCACTCCAGCTATGGTTACTATATTTTTTTGCGCTTCTTCATCTAAATTACTAAACCAGTTTGCAGTTTCTGTTATCCATCCTACTATTTTTTCTAAAGTAGGCTCAAGAGCTTTAAATGCTTCAATTAATGCTCCCTCTATAGCAGATTTCATATTATCTATTTTACCGCCAAGGTTATCTTTCATAATAGTTGCCATTTCTTCTAAAGCACCGTTACTATTAATTAATTGACTATGTAACTCGTCGTATTCATTTGATACACCAGACAGAAGTTTCATTAATGTATCAAACTGCGTTTTGCCACCAACCATTGCAGCATATTGCTGCTTCTGTTGTTCAGTTAAATTAGAAGTTCCATCAGCCGTTACACCTAATTTTTTAGCCATTTCTTTTAATACTTCAACCATATTTCTTTGTTTTCCAGTTGAGTCGTATAAAGAAATACCCATTGCCTCAAGTGCTGTTCCTGCTTGACCAGTTTCTGTAATTAAATTTGAAAATACAGATATAAGAGCATTTCCAGCTTCTGAACCTTTAGTGCCTCTATTTGCAAGTATCCCTAATAAAGCACCTGATTCTTCTAAAGGAATATTTAATGAACTAAACATTCCACCTGCAATTGTATAAGCTTCAAGCATTTGTTCCATAGATGTATTTGATTTTCTTTGAGCTTGTGCGACTATGTCTAAATAAGTAGCAAAGTCTTCTGATGCAATCGAAGCACTACTCATACTATCAGTTACTAAATCAGAACATCTTGCTAAATCCATTCCACCTGCTTCTGCAGCTCTAAGAACGGGTTCTATTCTTTCAATTTGTGTTTCTACATCCCAACTAGCTAATGCAAGATATGTCAATCCATCTGCTGCTTCACTAGCACTAAACGATGTTGAGCTTCCCATTTCTAAAGCCTTTTTCTCAAGATTTACATAGGATGTAGCAGTTTTATCTGCAATACCAGATGTTGCTTGAAGTTTACTCATTGCACTTGTAAAATCAGTTCCAGCTTTAGTTGCTGCAGCACCTGCTAATGTAATCGGTGCTGTTACTCCTGTTGTCATAGATTGACCAATTGATTTTAAATCATTACCAACACCATTTAAACTACTACTAATTTTATCAAAGGGCATTTTTAAAAGTTCATTAGATAGTTCTTTTACCTCTGCTTGAGTATTATTAAGAGCAGTTTTATATTCTTTTAATTCATTCTCATTTTGATTTATTTCATTTTCAAGAGTATTAAATGAATCTTTTAATTGTAATAGTTTCTGCCTGTATTCATTAACTTGTGAACTATTTTCTCCATACATATTTGATGCTCTATCAAGATGTTGAGAGTATGTTTGTATTTTAGATTCTAATTGAGAATATTCATCTTTTTGTTTATTTAAAGTACTTGATAATTTATCAATTTCATTTTCATATGCTTCTATTTTACTGACACCTGACTTTATTTCAGATGAAAGTTTATTTATTTCATTTCCTAGCTTTTGAAAATATGTACCATTTTGATTTAACTCTGTTCCTAATTTATTAAATTCTGATTGTGTTAATTCTGCTTCTCTTGATATATTCTCTAGTTTTTCATCTAGTGTTTCAGTTTTATTTCCTAATTGTTCAAACTTAGTTTTAGAGTCATTAAGCTCCGTTGTTAATTTTGATATATTTCCTTTAGTTATTGTTATATCACTTGATAGTTTCGCTAATTTATCAGCATTTTTTTGAACTAAATCAGCTTGTTCTTTCCATTCCTTAGAGTTTTTATCAACGCTTCCGTCCATTTCTTCTAATTTCTTTTTACTTACTTCAAGGGCTTTAGCAACTGATTTATGCTCTTTTTCTTGTATTTCTAATTTTTTATTATTTGCATCAAGTTGTTTAGTTAATTTTTGTATTTTTGAATCTAAGCCTTGATATGTATCTTCAAAGTTTTTAACGCCTTTAGCTGCAGATTTAAACTCTTTTTCACT
>OLNM01002352.1_pt1 | contig 11985 bp, 8 predicted proteins | sample 1672391 | NCBI WGS metagenome assembly OLNM01 (sample SAMEA3136680, study PRJEB25190) | human gut metagenome | reverse complement strand
TCCAGACAGATCCGATCATACACATGTCCGCGGGTAACGATTACAAAAAACGTATCTGAATCACCGGGAATCTGTTCCAGTCCCGCTTCAAATGTATCACAAATAACTTTGTCTGCTCCTGCTCTTCTGGCGTTATCTGCAAATTTCGGTCTGTCTTCCAGTACTGTTACATAACATCCAATCTGTCTGCCAAGCTGAATAATCGGCATGGAAACATGTCCCCCACCACAGATCACTATTTTCTTCTGTCCACCTATAACTTCACCAAATATTTTTTCGCCATCAACAAGCGCTATACCATTTACTTCTAACTGCTCTATCTGCTGGTCATGCTGTTCTAAAAATCCCCCTGCAACAGATGCCCATACCAGCTTTCCATTCGATACAAGCGCTTTTTCCCCAAGTGCCTCTCCTGTCAGTCCTGTCAAAACGATATTTTTACTCTCTGGCTGCAGTTGTTTTAATTTTTGTAAGAATTCCCACATCCGCACTCACCTACTTTCCAAATCCGCAATTCGGGAAAGTACAGACCGGACAATTCAAACATAAGCCGCCTTCTCCCAGTGTATCAATATCTGCTTTTTTCAGAATTTCTCCAGCCACGATCCGTGGCAGAACCAAATCAAAAATAGTCCGTTTCGCATACATAACGCATCCCGGAAGACCAATGACGGGTCTTTTTTTCTCTCCATAGTAGGACAGCAAGAACATGGCTCCCGGAAGTACCGGTGCTCCGTAAGTCACGATCTCAGCACCTGTATTCTTAATCGCAAGCGGAGTACGGTCATCTGGATCCACACTCATTCCGCCTGTACAAAGTACCATATCCACCCCTTCATCCAAAAATTTCTGAATAGCTGCTGTAATATGTTCATGGTTATCATCGCTTACTACATGCCCGACGACCTCTGCTCCATATTCTTTCAATTTTTCGATAATAACTGGTGTAAATGTATCTTTGATCCTTCCGTAAAATACTTCGTTTCCAGTATTTACAATTGCAGCTTTCATCTTTTTAAATGGAATCAGCTCAAAAATCGGTTTTTCACCGGCTGCTTTTTTTGCACGCTCCATTTTTTCTTTTTCAATAACAAGCGGAATAATCCTTGTCCCGGCAATCTTATCGCCCTTTTTTACCGGAAAGTTTCCATGACGACAGGCAATCATCATTTCACCAAGCGCATTTACTGCATTCAATCGCTCTGTATCAACCTTTAAAAGACCGTCACACTCCGCGATCAGTTCAATTTTTCCTTCTTTGATTTCCGATGGGGTCATGTGCTCATTTGCACACATATCATACAAGATCTTAGCCGCATCATTTTCATGAAGCATATTCTCATTATTCTCCCAAATGTAAATGTGATCTTTTCCCACACTTAAAAGTACCGGTATGTCTTCCTCTGTAATAATATGGCCTTTTCGAAATACGGCATCCTTCGTAACGCCTTTGATAATTTGTGTGATGTCATGGCACAATACCTGCCCCACTGCATCTTCCGTTCGCATTAATTTCATTTTATCCATTCCCTCCGAATATTTTTTCAAAACAATTCGCAGTTTAAAAAAATATTTTTATAACATTTCTCAGTTATTTTTATATCAATTTTTTTGATATTAAAATAGGGATTTTTCACCTTTTATCTAAGGTAAACAAAATCCCCTATAATTTCGCTCAAATTTATATAATATATTATAACAAAATAGGTTTTTTTGTCAACCAATTCGTCATATTCTTCAAAATTCACAACTTCTTTGTCCTGTCCCACGCATCATTTCTTATAGAATATGTTTTTCTCCATTGAAGTGCTCCATGATCGCTTCCAGCACCCCGCCACCGATTGCTCTGGCTTTATCCGAAATTGTATAGCAATATTCTTCCTCACATCTGGCATCAATATCTCCACATTTCATGCCAATTGTAACATTTACCCCTGGCTGCAGCATTCCCCGGACAATACCACTCATCAACGCTCGGACAGATTTTCCACCGCTATAAGCAACAATCTGATCTTTTTCCACATGATCACCGATTTTAACCACAGGCTCATAAAGTCCGTCTGCCGATGCACGGATGATCCTTTCAATAGAATATCCTCCTATTTCTGCCGGGATTCCTGTATTCGGAATTGCACAGCCTTCATGGATCACTTTACCAAGATTATGTCCTCTCATAGTCTCCACTACTACGTGGCAGTCTTTTCCAGCGGTAAATCCAGGTCCGACCCCAATTACAAATTCAGCAGCGTCTATCGTTGTTCCCAGATTTTTTTTTGCCAGTATTGCATCTACAACTACATCTGCCTTATACTCTTTCAGATACTTAAGTCCTGGATCCACAAGAAGCGGTATATACCCCTTTTTTATTCTATCATCTATCTGTTCCGGTCCGTCAGTCAGTTTCGCAGTAACATGTTCTACTTCTGCATTTCCTTCATACACTGCTCTAGAAAATGCAATTGTCCGTCGTACAGTCAATGGAACTTTCGTCTCTGTCATAATAATTTCAAATCCGCATTTATATAGGCGATATGCAATTCCTGTAGCCAGATCTCCTGCTCCTCTTATTAAAATTCTCATGCGCCAGTCTTCTTTCCCTTTTTGTTATTAGCTGCCCGTCGCCTGTAGAAGTGCTTTTAACTTAATTCCAGAATTCAATTAAAATAATTCACCGTCTTGAAAAACATCTTTATAAATGTCCTGAGCTGCCGCTTCAACGCGTTCCCTGTAAAGTTCATATTTTTCAAGAAGCATATGCCCACGCTCAGTTATATAGGCTTCGCCACCATTCTTTCCACCGCTCATGCGCTCCACGATCTTCCAGCCAGTCTCTTCCTCCGCTGTATGGATGAGCTTCCAGCCTTTACTGTAAGACATACCGGTCTTTGCGCAGGCCTCCCGCACAGAACCCAGACGATCAATCTGAGTCAGAAGTGTTACAGCACCCGGTCCAAAAAAAGAACGATTCACTGCAAGACTTACTTTCACATGACCTCGTATCTGCTTCTCTGCAAATATCTGCCGTCTTTCTTCATATTCCCGTGCAGATGTCACCTTCACAAGAATCCCTTCATTCTCAACCTCTATATGCGCGATCCGATAACCGAACTGCTTCCAGAAAGCCGCCACACCGGTACTTCTGACGGTTCCTTCTGCCATCTCTGCACTCTCTTCAATCTGTTGTTCCAGTTTTTTGCAGATATTTCTTGCGCAGGCCTGACTGGTACAGATTAAGTCGCCAAACATACCTCCATATACTGCACCAAGCAATTCTGCCTGACGCTTCTGCATCATTAACAATATATCCGGTTGAAAAAAAGGAAAACGAATATCTCCGACAAAAATACGTTCGCATGTATCCGATAGATAAGAAAGTCCCTTCAGAACTGCTAATTCAAAGGAATCTGACTCTATATCCAAAAATGTAACCCCGCGGCGGTGCAATGTCTGCTCTATCTTATCTGCCATTCCATCCCGTGTGACCAGAGCAATGTCTGCCACACCCGCACGTTGATAGCTTACAATCATCTGTTCGAAAATGGTCGGTCTCTTCATCTCAAGAAACTTTTCCATCTCCTCATCTGGTATCCCGACTCCGGCCACCAATATTACTGCGCCTATCTTCATCTGTCCCACCATTTCTAATATATAATAAAATTATTATAGCAATAACCTCTTATTTGTCAACGGATTTAGCGCTCCCTTAGTTCTGGCAAGGCCTTGCTTTCTGACCGTCAATCTTTTCGTTTCTGATCTCACCACTTTTTCCGCCACTTTTATGACAAAGATAAATCTCTCCGATTTCCATAGATTTATCGATGGCTTTACACATATCGTATACAGTAAGAAGTGCCACACTGACACCTGTGAGGGCTTCCATCTCCACGCCTGTCTTCCCGGTCACTTTTACTGTACAATAACAGTCAATTGCACATTCCTCTGGTTTCATCTCGAAATTCACACGGCATTTTGTGATTGGAAGAATATGGCACATCGGAATCAGTTCGGAAGTTCTCTTTGCACCCATAATTCCGGCAGTTGTTGCCACTCCGAGCACGTCCCCCTTTCCGACTGTTCCGGCTTCAATCGCATCGTAGACTTCCTTGCTCACCAGGATACGTCCTTTTGCCGTAGCCTCCCGGACTGTGTCATTTTTCTCCGTAACATCGACCATGATTGCTTTTCCATTTTCATCAAAATGTGTTAACTGCATTTTCTAACTCCTTTCAAATGTGATTTTCTGTAAATTCACTACACATTTTACAAAAATCACTTTTTTTCAAGAATGCCTCGGCATTTTTTCTATGTCATGTATTCCATGATAACACATTTTCTCCGAACTCTGTTCATAAATATTATAGAAAGGCACTGAAAGGATTCTTTGTATGTCTCTTTATAAAAAACGGCACTTTCTGTTGGTTGGTTTTATGTCCGGTCTGCTGATTTTTGCGCTGCTTCTAAGTGCGATTGTTGGTGGAAATTCAGCTTTGGATATGAATTCCCGCTTCGATCGATACGTGGAGGAACTATTTAGGCAGGAGGTGTCTGCGAATACGATCACGCTTCATTACACAGTAAAAGATCCGGAATCTTATGGAATTCAAAATCCACCTGTCTCTTGTGGATACGCCGGAACAGACTCGGCGCTTATATGTGCTTCTGCGGAAAATGCTCTTGCAAGCCTTCATCAGTTCAAACGGAACAAGCTGTCTGATTATAATAAGCTGACTTACGACATTCTTGAACACTCTTATACCTCTTCTTTGGAAATGGGGCCGTATCTTTTATATGAAGAACCTCTCACACCACTTACCGGTACTCAGGCACAGCTTCCTATTCTTCTGTCAGAATATCGTTTTTATAATACTGACGATATTGACACTTACCTGAAACTTCTGACTACCATTCCCGATTATTTCCAATCTATTCTCACATTTGAGAAAGCAAAAAGCAACGCCGGACTTTTCATGGCTTCCTACGTCGCCGACGACATTATCACGGAATGTCAGACATTTGCCACCATGAAAAATAACTATCTTTATGCCACATTTGATTCTAAAATTGACGCTTTGAATTTGCCTGCTGCAACTTCTGAAGATTATAAGAAACAAAATCGTGACGCCGTCTTAAATTACGTTCTTCCGGCCTACACTTCTCTTAGTGACGGACTCCAAAATCTTCGTGATACCGGAAACAACAAACGGGGACTCTGTTATCTTCCTGATGGAAAAAAATATTATGAACTCTCAGTAAAAGGACAGACCGGTTCTGCCAGAACCATTCCACAGCTTCAGAAACTTGCACAAAGACAAATTCAAAGTGACCTGCTAACGATGCAGAAATTATTAAACAATTCCAGTTCCCATAAGAACTCTGAAGCTCATTCTGGCTCTGTACAAGGTACCACGCCAGGAGCAGCTTCTGATTTATTCAAAGGTCACGGTACCGAATTTTCTTCTGATGATCCGGTCAACATTTTAAATACGCTGCAAGATAAAATATCCGGCTCATTCCCAGAACCTCCAAAAGTTTCTTTTGAAATAAAATATGTTCAGGAAGCTATGGAAGAATATTTAAGTCCTGCTTTTTACATGATTCCGCCAATTGATAACAGTGGCGAAAATGTCATCTATATTAATCCCGGACACATTTCTGATGACCTGACTCTCTTTACAACTCTGGCACACGAAGGTTATCCGGGACATCTATATCAGACGGTCTATTACTCCGCCACCAAACACCCTCCGATTCGAGATCTTCTGTCATTTGGCGGATATACCGAAGGTTGGGCTACATATTGTGAAATGCTGAGTTATTACTATTCCCCGCTTTCTCATGATATGGCAACACTTCTCCAACATAATGCCTCCGTCATTCTCGGACTTTACGCCCTCGCCGATATGGGCATCCACTATGACGGCTGGACTCTTGCTGAAACAGTTGCCTTTTTCCGAACCTATGGAATCACGAATGAAAAGACAATCGAGGACATTTTTGATCTGATTGTCGCAGATCCCGGCAATTATCTCAAATATTACATCGGATACGTGGAATTTCTGGAATTAAAGAAACTGGCAATAAAAACCTGGGGAGATGATTTTACCCAGAATCAGTTCCACCAATGCATCCTCGATACCGGGCCAGCGCCATTTGAAATTCTACAGAAGCAAATTAAAAATGCGTATTAGCGGAAGAGTTTCAGGGGAAAGTTTCAAGGGAAGATTTGACTCATGCGAGTCAAATCTTCCCCTCTATCATATCCAGATATTCTCCTTTATCGATATGCATCATACTTACCTGATTCTGATATCTTCTAAATCCGTACACACTGTCCACATTTCGGATCAAGGACTGCAGCCGCTCGTCCGGTACGCACACAATCAACTGTAATTCCAGTTCTCTTGCGTAGTGCAGGCAGACTTCGCTTCGTTCTTTGTCCATTTTGGAAAATGCTTCATCCAAAAGTACCAGTCTTATCTTGGAATCGCGGTTTGTCTGCTGCATATAAAGCATTGCAAATCCTGCCAGAAGTGCCACATATTTCGGGTTCTGTCCTTCTCCTCCGGAATCACGCCCTGCCATGTCATCGACCGCATTTTTCTTCACATTTCCATCTTCATCTTCCACTCGTTCGTACATACTGAAGGTCAGATAATTCCGGTAATCCACGTACTGCTCCATCTGCTGACGGTGCTGGCTTAAGGACTTGGCATCTTCGTCTTTCGGAGGCATGAATTTCTCTGTCAGGCGCAGGATCTGTTGCTCGTACTTCTGATAAAATGTGTCTTCGCCAAGCGTGATCTGTCCGTCGAAACCATCATCGTCCAGCACTTTGCTATCCAATTCCGGTGCCATCAGCATCTCATAGAACTGTCCATTTTCATTTTCTGCCGGAAGAATATCAATCTGGTAAATACTGTCAGATAATTTAATCTTTGCCAGCATACGGTTGATTTCTTTCCTGTGACGGTATGCCGCTTTGATTTCACCGTGGATCGTCGCGATTACATTTTCACGAAGCGTATGGTAGATCAGATCATACTGTTTCTGAAATTCATCTTTATACTTCGGCTCAAAGTCCTGTCTGCATTGACTCAAAATCCTGTCATAAGAAACATTTTCGTGTTCTACACCCGTCAGGCCATAGGATGGATATGCCTGATTGAACTGATTTCTCGCACGGGTCAGAAGATCACGTACTTCCTCTTCCTGCTTCATCAGCTCTTCAGATTCTTTACTTTTCTTACGTCGGTATGTCTGCTCAGATTGTATCTTTAATGCTTCCTGGACTTCAGTCTGCAGTTCTTCATTCAGTACAAATCCCTGCATCAGGAAATCCATACGATTCTGGAAATTCACAATATCCTGCTCTGCCTGTCCCTGTGTCTTGGCATAGCCTAGTATTTCTTTCTGAAGCTGTTCAGATATCTTCTCAATTTCCCGGATTTTTACTTCTAATTCTGTCTTCTGTTGATTGAGTTCCGCAGTTCTACTTCCTTCACGAAGCTCTCGCAGTTCCTTCTCCAGCTGATCCTGTTTCTCGTAAAATGCCTGCAGTTCTTCGCCTGCCCCGGCCAGATGCAGAATCTGATCTGTGCTTTGGTTCAGCCGCTCAAATCCCTGGGCTGCTTTCAGGCTTTGCTGCATCTGCTGATCTTGCAATACTTCTTCACTCAGCTTCAGAACCTCATCTTCCATTTCACGAAGCTTTGCCTTAGAAACCTTCGTTCCAATGCAGGCATATTTTTCGTAATCATTTTTCTTCAGATGACGGAAAATGTAATTATTATAAGAATAACAGTCGGCTGTCACACCATTTCCGGAGGCACGGAGTTCCTCCTCTGTCTCGCATTTGGCAATTCTTCCGAGATAACGGCGCAGGCACTGGTCCACGTATGGTTCTTCTGCATGAACAGCCTCATAGATCGAATTGTCATGAACTTTTGGCTCGGACTTCACAATTGCGGCCGTATCTAACAGATCTACTTCATCAATCCCACCAAGATATTGAAGCTTACGAAATACTTTCGCTGCATCAAGGGCGTACTCCGGTGCGGTCACAAGACTGTGTTTCACACGCCCCATACGACCTTCAATCGCATTTTTCCACTTCTCATCTGTAATATCAAAAAGGTCTGCGAAAATGTTGACGTGAATGGTTCTTCCATATTGTGTGCTCAGACGATTCTGTAACTCCTGCCTTGCCTGTTTCAACTCTTTTCGGTACGGTTTGCGGTCGTTTTTCAGATCCTCCACCATTTCCTTTTTCTCTTTCAAATCCTTGCGGTTCTGACTGATTCTTGTACCGATTTCATCCACTTCTTCATTAATGCTCTCCAGCGCATCACTTAGTTGTTTCTTTAGCTTCTCAATTGCTTCCTTTGAAACATTTCCCGACTTGATCTCATCAATCCTCTGAAGTGCCGGATTGCTCACATAGGCACTGATCTCTTCATCTTCCTCCCAGCGGGCAAGTCCTTTTACAACCTCGCGCCACTGCTCACTGTTGCGGGCCAGAAGCTTAATGGTCTCCTTAAGACTCTTCAGCTCCTTCTCCTTCTGACCATAATCACTGGATTTTAGTTCCGCTTCTACCTCAACAAGTGCGTTCGTAAGCTGTGTCTTTTTCTCATTATTCTCATTCTGCTGTTTTTCTCTGGCACGAATCTTCTCATTGATATCCATAAGATCCTGACTTCTCGCCTCAATCTTCGTCTTGAAGCTTTCAATATCAATATATTTTAACACCTGTTCCACATGGATCTTATCCGCCCGCGTCGTCTGAAGTGCCAGATTCTGCCGGCTAATCTCATCCAGAAGATGGATCCGATTCTCCAGGTCTTCCACACGCTCTTTGATCTCACGGTACGCACCAAGCTGGTCACTGATGGTCGAAACCGTGTCCTCCTTACTCTTCGGGAACATATAATCACGGATAAACTGACCCGTTCCATTTGTCATGCGAAGGGCAATCGCACTCTTTTCCATGGTCATCATGCGCCCCGGCTCCACATATCCAAATATCACATCATAAACCGTTTTCAGATATGCCTCTTTTGACGGATAAAGACGATTCACATCACCTCGTCCACGATTGTCCGAAGAATCCACCCGCTTTTCCACAAGCTTTCTGAGTCCTGCAATTGTATATGGCACACCTTTCTCCGTCAGATACTCGTCCTCCGGAATTTTCCCGGAGTGGCTGAAAAATGTATACTTCCGGATATCGGTATCATTTTTTCCAACTTCGAATGCAACACCGATACAAGTGCTCACCTTCGTTCCGGTGTCAAATATCTCCAGTACGATCTGAGAGCAGAAGTCCTGTCCATCACGATTGTAAGAGCCGTCTTTCTGCGCACCTCGCAGGTAACTGAGCACACTTCGGCGGTTCTTCGCATCGTCCGCCGCCTTATTTAGAAATGTAGCGGAAATACTTCCGTACAGAACGACTTGAATGGCATCCATAACTGTTGATTTTCCAGATCCACTCTTACCGCTGAACAAATTGACATACTCATGGAACTCCATGATCTTGTGGCTGACACCGCCCCAGTTATTCATCAGCATTCTTGTAAATATCTTCTTCGCCTGCTTCAACTTCTGCACCGCCTTCCTCATCAACATATTCTTTTATCAATGCCTGAATATCTACACCACTGCAATACAGATTAATTGTGCTGTAAATGTAAATCTTTGTCTGATCTTCTACGTTCTGGATTGCACCCGGCACCTCGATGATCTGATGCTTGCTCATAACATACAGCGCGTCTTTCCACTCTGCCATAGTCAGCTTCTCATCGATCAGATTCGTGTTCTTTCCATACTCACGGATCTCCGCCAGATTCGTCACTGTCGCATTCAGACCTTCGCCGAGAATCTTATCCCGATAGATTATTTTAATAAGAAGAATGATCTTCGTAGCCGTCACATTCAAACGTTCCACTGCCACGCCTTCCCCGGTCAGCCTGAAAATGTGTTCCTGTGGGTCGTGTACCAGTTCGCACCCAAGTACGGACAGATAGTCTTCTATAAATTTCCGGTGTCTCACACAGATTTCATAGTGAAGGTTATCCCTCGGCGTTAATGTGACCGGATCGTATTTTACTTGTAAAATGCATGTCTGTCTGAACAGCGCGGAAATGGTTTTCTTCAGATTCTCCGCCTCCGTCACAGACAATTCTTCCATATAATTTACCATATATTTTTCCTTATCCTTGTCTTTCTTATTATGATGTTGGGGCACAAGCCCCCATCTATGATATTTACACCTGATGATTACTGAGATTTTTTAATCACAAGCTTAGAGAATCGCAGACCATTCTCATTCTCAAGCTCTTCTCCGACCTCAATCTCTTCTGTTCCTTCCGCAACTTCCGTAGCATCCTGCCAAACAAGAAACAGCTTTTCCAGATCTTCCATGGATTTTACTGTGTCTTTCGTCACAATAAAGTTTCCTTCCTGCTCATTTTGTTTTCGGAACTCTCGGATTTCCTTTTGCGTGTAAAGCGGCTTCAGAACATACTCATTCATTTCTTCCGAATCTGCCTGTTCTGTTACCTCTGTCACCGCCTGCGGTACAAATGCTTCTTTTTTCCGGTCACGTCTCTGATACAGACTCTTTTCATTCATCACACGGTATGGTTCGGTCAGCTTCATTTTCTGCGACAGCTTGTCCAAAATTTCATCACGTTTTTCACTCTGAGTCAGAAGATTTACAAAGGCAATTGTCTGATCTTCCTCGACCGCGCCTTCCATCAAAATGTACCGGATTCTCGCAGCAGCCCGGCTTGCAAATACAGTCTTCTGCTCAATCAGCATATTGTATCTTCGCTCAATGGCATCAAACTCTCTAGAAATGCGGTACAACATTTCATTCGCTTCGTCACAGAGCTTCACTGCCCGCTCCAGACGGTAACGCTGAATGCTCAGCTTATTCTGCACATTTCGTTCTTCAGACTTCTCCTGCTCCTCTCGCGCCAGCTGAACTTGAATATCCCGGAGCTTTTCCACAAAACCTTCGCGCCTTGTCTCATTTTCCCCAAGATTCTTCTCTATCAGCTCTTTGACCGCTTCCTTGTAACGATAAAAGCTGTCCGTGGTTGTAAGGATGGCATAACGTCTGCTATCACTGTTATTAATTTCCTTAATCAGCACCTTCTGTATACCTATAAAATCCTTCATACGAGACAGCTCATCAAAATATGCCCTCATACCATCCTGCATATTTGATAAAAGCTGACCAAGATTTTTTGACGTATACAACGCATTTTTCAGAATATCATTATTTTTTTCCGGATCTGAAAAGTATGTAAAAAGCGCACTGTAAACAGCCAAAATGCTCTCGCGCTCCCTGCTGTCATCATCCACAAGCAGCTTTTTAAACAGCTCAGCATACATCTGGCTGTACTGAGGAAATGCAATCACATATGTGTTGAGCTTTTCATCAAAATCACTCCTGATCCAGCCCCAGTTTATAAGCCTGCCCAATATAGCTGATGGTGTCAGGGTGTATGCGAAAGTGGCCTGGTCATATATAACATCAATTTCGGAATCAGGATTATAATCATCATGATTATCCATGCTGCCACTATCTTTATCACTCTCATCTTCATTATAATCAGTCTGCCATACAATGCCTGTTTTTGATATGGTATCCGCTATGATTATCTGACACTCCTCACGTGTCAGTCCCAGTGATGCATAGACCTCGTTATTCTCCTCATATAACGCAACAACTATCTGCATGTATGCATCCATATTTTTCGTGCGGAATAAGCTATAAAATTCTTTTGGTATTCTATCTTTTAATGTCATACTCATATAATAACATATCCCCACGTTTTTCGCCATATACATGGAAATAAACGTGGGGATATTAATATTGCTGCTTCACACCTCAGTCTTAACAGTAACATCCGGTTACCATCAAATCACTCCTGATTGTGACCATCAATAATTCTATTCAATATAATATACTTACTG
>OLNM01002348.1_pt1 | contig 12006 bp, 7 predicted proteins | sample 1672391 | NCBI WGS metagenome assembly OLNM01 (sample SAMEA3136680, study PRJEB25190) | human gut metagenome | reverse complement strand
CGGGGTGCGGGCCACCAGTGCATCGGCCAGCTCAAACAGCTCCTTTTTCAGGCGGCTGGGCAGCACGGCAAGGCCCATGACCTCGATCAGGCCGATGTTTTCCTTTTTGATGTGATGCAGCTTTGCATGGGGATGATAGACTCCCAGCGGATGCTCCTCTGTGGTGATATTGTTACGCAGCACCAGATCCAGTTCGAACTTGTCTCCTCTCTTTCTTGCAATGGGAGTGATGGTGTTATGAGGCTCGTTATCGGTGTAGGCATAGATAAATGCCTCTTCATCCGTATATTCTCTCCACTTGTTCAGGATCACATCTGCCAGTGCAATGATACGATCAGTATCCGTACCGCTGAGACGGATGACAGACATAGGCCATGCCACGATACCGGCATCCACATCCTCGAAACCGGCTACAGAGAAGGTTCTCTCTACAGGAGCTTTTGCCATGGCAAACTCGTAATGCCCACCCTGGAAATGATCGTGGCTTAAGATGGAACCGCCTACGATGGGCAGATCCGCATTGGAACCTACAAAATAATGAGGGAACTGCTTTACGAAATCAAACAGCTTACAGAAGGTCGCATGCTCGATTTTCATAGGCACATGCTGAGAGTTAAATACGATGCAGTGCTCATTATAATATACATACGGAGAATACTGGAATCCCCACTGGCTGCCATTGATGGTCACCGGAATGATGCGGTGGTTCTGGCGGGCGGGATGATTCACACGGCCTGCATAACCTTCATTTTCACGGCACAGCAGGCATTTCGGATAACCGGCCTGTTTTGCCAGCTTCGCTGCAGCAATAGCCTTGGGATCCTTCTCAGGCTTGGACAGGTTGATAGTAATGTCCAGATCGCCGTATTTGGTGGGTGCTACCCATTTCATATCCTTGCAGATACGATAACGGCGGATATAGTCGGAATCTCTGCTTAATTTGTAATAATAGTCGGTAGCTGCCTCGGGAGATACCTGCTCGTACAGTTCGTGGAAATGACGGATTACTTCACTGGGTCTGGGCATCAGCATGCCCATGATCTTCGTATCGAAAAGGTCACGATACACCACACTGTTCTCCTTGAGAATGCCTTTTTCGTAAGCATAATCCAGCATACCCTTCAGAACCTCTTCCAGTTCATCCTCACGCATGGTCACATTGTCGCGCTCTTCCAGTTCATCCAGTTCAAACAGCTCCAACAAACGGTTGGTCGTGTAGATCACATCTTCCTCCGGAACCAGTCCTGTCTGTACTCCGTAGGATACCAATTTACGAATTAATACCTGAATATCCATTTTTTCTCCATTCTGCAATACCGGATTTCTCCGGCATCGCACTCTCTATTCTCGTCGGATCTTAATTTCTTACAGGGTCTGGGGGCCGTCACCGATCTCTACTACATAGAAATCAGCTGCATAACCGATCTTCTCCTTATATGCCTTGCCTACCTGATCGATAAAGGTGTCAATAGCCTCATCCTTTACAATGCTTACGGTACATCCGCCGAAACCGGCACCGGTCATACGGGAACCAATAACACCGTCTACCTTCCATGCTTCTTCTACCAGAGTATCCAGCTCGATACCTGTTACCTCATAATCATCCCGCAAAGATACATGGGAAGCATTCATCAGCTCACCAAACAGCTTCACATCGTTGTTCTTCAGAGCTTCTACCGCACGAACGGTTCTCTGATTCTCATATACAGCGTGCTTTGCGCGCTTTCTGCGGACATCGCTCTTGATAATAGCTTTGAACTTCTCGAAAGTCTCCTCGTCCAGATCACCCAGAGTCTTGATCTTCACTACCTGCTGCAGTTCTGCCAGTGCAGTCTCGCACTCGCTGCGACGCTCATTGTACTTGGAATCTCCCAGGCCTCTCTTTTTATTGCTGCATGCGATAACGATCTTCGCATTTTCCAGATGGATCGGTGCGTACTCATATTCCAGAGTTGCGGTGTCCAGAAAAATAGCATTATCCTTTTTGCCCATGGCAATGGCAAACTGGTCCATGATACCGCAGTTTACCTTGTTGTATTTGTTCTCGGAGAACTGTCCGATCAGTGCAAGATCCTGATTGGTCACATCAAATCCGAAGAAATCTCTCAGAATGTAGCCGGTCAGCACTTCTACAGAAGCGGAAGAGGAAAGTCCGGAACCGTTGGGAATATTACCGTTCAGCAGCAGATCCATACCGGAAGTCACTTTCATGCCCTTCTCACCGAAAGCCCAGATCACTCCCTTGGGATAATTGGTCCAGCCTGCTTCCTTGCTGGGTACCAGATCCTCCAGAGAAGATTCGATCACTCCCAGATGTCCGAAATTCATGGAATAGAAACGCAGCTTATTGTCGTTTCTCTTTCTTGCCACACCATAGGTACCGATGGTCAGTGCGCAGGGGAAAACGTGTCCGCCGTTATAGTCGGTATGTTCACCGATCAGATTCACACGTCCCGGTGCAAAATAAGCCTTAGTGCCCTCTGCATCTCCAAATACTTCTGCGAAAGTTTTCAGAATCGTCTCTTTCATTTCCATTTTTCTACTCCTGTCTGCTTACGATGTAAGCCTCTTACATTTATGTTTTCTTTCGTTACGCTCCGGCGGAATGCCAGACTGCGAATTCTCTTGCTCTATGTTTTCATCATAATAAAAAAAAACGGTTTTTTCTATTTATTTATGTTTTCCAAACCTGTCATTATGTTAAAAGCTACGAGCCATGCAAATCCAAAAAGAAAAACACGCCCTGGGAGCTTGCTCACGAGGACGTGCTTTTCTTTTTGGATTTATACGGCGACAGCCGTACATGAAGTAGACGCAGTACGTCTACGAATGTGCATGGCGCAGTTCCACGGCGTACTTTATTCCGCGCTCTGTTTTCGATACTGTACCGGAGTCATGTCATATGCCTTTTTGAACAGGCGGTTAAAGTGCTCCACATTCTCGTAACCAACGTTGGCTGCAATGGTCTCCACCGTCTGATTGGTCTCCTTTAAGAGCATTCTTGCTTTTTTCATGCGCTCTTCCCGAACGACCTCCTGGAAGGTCATGCCGGCCTTTTCCTTAATGTACTTGGACAGGTAAGGCTTGGAGAGATGGAAAGTATCTACCAGCATATCCAATGTCACATCCACATAGTTCTTCTGGATGAAACTGATGATCTCCACGATCCGCTCTTCTCTGCCGGAGGTAATATGCTGTTCTGCTGCCAGCTTATTCACCGCGGACACCAGTGCGGCGATAGAACTCTTGATAATATCTTCATCTACGCCGACGCCCCAGTAGAATTTACCGTCGTGGACGATACCAACATAGGTGGCAGCCTTGGAATTGGAGCCTCTGGAAATTGCATGCTCTTCATATACAGACAACTCGTAGGTAATACCAAAGTATGTCTTGATGGCATTGCTGACTGCATCCAGACGTCCGTTACCCATAGTAGTAATGGCTCTGGAAGCTCCGCCCTGCTCGATAGTCACCTCTGCCTGAATGCCGTTCTCCTGTTTGAAGTGGCACTCCGGAATGTTGAAGATGCTGCGGGGATAAATATAATTTTCCTCGAAGATCGCATAGATCTCCTTAGGAAGTAATTCCTGATGACGTCTGTCGGAAATACCTTTCACAAGGTAACCAACCTCTTCCTTCATGGCTGCGGGCAGCGAGAAGCCAAACTGCTGCTTCAATACGAACGCTACGCCACCTTTACCGGATACACTGTTGATACGGATAACATCGGATTCGTACTCTCTTCCCACATCCGCAGGATCGATGGGCAGATAAGGGATATCCCAACGCTTGCCTGTCTTGCCTTCCTTCTGCCATGCCATACCTTTGCTGATGGCATCCTGATGGGAACCGGAAAATGCGGTAAATACCAGATCTCCTGCATAGGGCACTCTTTCATGTACCTTCATGCCGGTGAAGTTCTCATAAGCTTCGCGGATCTCCATAATATGAGAGAAATCCAGTCCACTGTCCACGCCGTGGCACATCATGTTCAGTGCAACAGTTACCAGATCCACGTTACCGGTACGTTCACCGTTGCCGAACAAAGTACCTTCCACACGGTCTGCTCCGGCCAGTACGCCGAACTCCGCATCACTGATACCACAGCCCCTGTCATTGTGAGGATGTACGCTGAGTACTACATTGTCACGATATTTCAAATGCTTGTGCATATATTCTACCTGACAGGCAAATACATGGGGCATTGCCACCTGTACGGTGGTGGGCAGATTGATGATGGCCTTGCGGTCAGCGGTAGGCTTCCATACATCCAGTACTGCATTGCAGACTTCCAGTGCATAATCCACCTCGGTCTGAGAAAAGCTCTCAGGGCTGTACTCAAAGGTGAAGTTGCCTTCGGTCTCGTCTGCCAGATTCTTTAACATCTGGGCGCCGTCTACTGCCAGCTTCTTGATGGCTTCTTTATCTTTCTTAAATACCTGTTCTCTCTGCTCTACGGAAGTAGAGTTGTATAGATGGATCACTGCGTGGGGCGCACCTTTTACCGCTTCAAAGGTCTTGCGGATGATATGTTCTCTCGCCTGCGTCAACACCTGAATGGTCACATCATTGGGAATCATGTCGCGTTCAATCAAGGCACGGATAAAATTGTACTCGGTATCGGAAGAAGCAGGAAAACCAACCTCGATCTCCTTGAAACCGATCTTTACCAACAGCTTGAAGAATTCCAGCTTATCTTCCAGGCTCATGGGATCGATCAAAGCCTGGTTACCATCTCTCAAGTCAACGCTGCACCAGATGGGGGGCTTGGTAATGCTGTCCTTCTTCACCCAGTCGTAGGTCACCTCGGGGGGCATAAAATAAGTTTTCTGATATTTTGCTGCTATGTCTGCGCTGTTCATGGAAATCCTCCTGCCATATGATTACTTTTTATTTTCAAAACCTGTTGTTTTTACTATTTTCACTTATCTGATTGCATTATCTTAACACTCATAATTTCTGTAAGCAAGATATATTCTTATCTTGTTAATTGATGTATTTTAATGTGACATTTTTGTCATATATCTATAAATTCAAGAAAAAGGTCATTTTATTCGGTGATTGTTCCGTTTTATTATTTGATTAAAATTTTCAATTGTATATATCATTTTTTGTTATATTTAAAATCATACTTTTAATTTTATAACGTTGTATGATTGATTAATTTTATTACTGTGTTTAAGATGTTTTTCATAGAAAAACAGATGTCCGTGTGAGACATCTGTTTACAATCTATTCCCTATTTATATCCTAACCGATTTCTTCGTACTGCATACTCTCGAAATCGTAACGCCCATTCGCATTCCGGGCTGTCAAATAATTTCCACTCTTTCAAAATACCGGATCAGGATATCCGCACAATTTTCGATTCCCAGTTTGGTGGTATCGAGGATCATATGATAATTGTTCACATCACCCCACACTTTACCGGTATTTTCATAATAATAGTCAGCGCGCTCCGCATCATTTTTCTCAAGCATTTCTTTTGCCTCATCGTGGGGAAGACTTTCCTTCTTCATGATACGTTCAATACGATCTTCCTTATCCGCGCACACATACACGTTAAATACATTCGGCTGATCCTTCAGGATCTCGGATGCACAACGTCCCAGAATAATACAGGGATGTTCCGCCAATTCCTTAATGACCTCCGCTTCCGTAGCATAGCTGTCACCATCCAGCTCATGCTCTATGTACGCCTTATCATATACCGGCACCCCCAGCTTCTCAGACAACTCCTGTGCGATCAGACTGGCTCCTGTCCCGAATCTTCGGCTGATAGTAATTACAAGGTTCATCGTAAGCACCTCCTTTGTAAGGTACTCTCATTTTATGATAAAGACTCTGAATTTGCAAGAGGGATGTCTACAAAAGCTTCTGCTCTATCTGATACAGTTTCTCACCTGTCGCCCGCATGCTGTGTTCCTCCGCCAGTGCCCTGCCTGCCCGGATTCTGCGTCTTACTTTTTCCCGCGGTTCTTCATACAAGATGTCTCGGACTGCCTGCTCGTAGGAATCCGGATTGCTGGCTTTGCGCACCTGCTCGCCGTCGGTAAGCCACCCTTCATACACCGGAATGTCTCTCACGATCACAGGAATCTCACAGGATAATGCCTCCAATACCACGATTCCTTCCGTCTCTTCATAACTGAAAAAAGCAAATGCATCCGCACCACAGTACGCATCCCGCAGGATCCCGGACGGTTGGAAACCGGCAAAGATCACATTTTCCGGCTTCTCTGCCACAGCCTTTTTGATCTCTGCCGGAATCAACGCATTGTTCCCGCCCCCAAACCATAGAAAAATAATGTCTGGCATCCTTTTTGCCATTTCCAGAAAATCCTCGATTCCTTTTCTGTGAATCAGATGCCCGGCGGATATCACGACCTTTTTATCCACAGGAAGATGAAAAAATATCCGGAATCGTCCACCTGCCTGCTCTGTTTTGTGGAAAAATTCAGTGTCCACACCATTGGTCAGTGCATAAATCTCCCGATGCAGATCATATTTCATTAACAATTTCCGTGAGTATTCCGTTGGTGTGATAACCACATCTCCCTGTCTATAACAATGGCGGATCCATTTTTTGAATAAAGGAGCCGCCAGATTGGAACCGATAAAAGAATTCTTAAAATCTTCCATGGTGGAATGTCCGTAATAGACGACCTTTTTCCCCTGCCGTCTTGCCCGCCGTGCCATCAGCGGCGAATCAGGCAATACAGTATTGATCTGTACGATATCCGCCTCTTTCCAGACGTCCGTCACGGTCACTTTTGCTGCTCGCAGCATCTTCTCCTGATGGCGGATGGCGCTGCCGACGCCGCTTTTTGCCACCAGTGAAAGTCCGCCTTTATATATATAAATTTTCATAAGTATACTCTCCTATACCAGGTGGAAAATCACCTGGAACAGTGTCGTCAGTCCCAGACTATACAGCGCAATGGAGAAAGGCTTCCCCAGAAAGATGACTGTCACAAACTGTTTCCATGTCATGTTCGTTGTTCCGGCGAGATAACAGAGAAAATCATCCGGTGCCACCGGCAGGAAGATTGCCAGTGCAAATAATTTCAAAAATCTCCCCTTCAACTCCGTCCATGTCAGGTATTTTTCAATCATTTTCCCGGGAAACATCTTGTACAGCACCGGTCTTCCCAGACTTCTTGCTATTCCAAAAGCAATACAGGAACCCACACTGATTCCTATATAATTATAGAAAAATCCCGGCACCGCTCCAAAGAGCAGCACTCCTGCCAGACAGCTGATGCCACCCGGTATGATGGGAAACACCACCTGAACGATCTGGATCAGCACGAAGATCAGTGCACCGATCATTCCGAAGCGGTTCACAAACTGCTGCATGGTCTCCACCGATTGGAAAATGCCGCTCTGATAGCCCCAGACTGCCAGTATTCCACAGAGGATCAGACTAACCCAGGATGCAATATTGATGGCCCTTTGCCAGGTGTTTTTCTCTTTCGACCTGTTTTTCTTCGATCTGTCGCTGGTATAGTTGCTCCATACTTCCCGCAAATCTTTTTTGGGAAAATATTTCTGCGGACTGTTTTGCATAACTGCACATTCCTCTGCGTTCATCGTCTTCTTTCTCCTTCCAGTTCTTCAGGTCTTTCAAGAATTCCTCTTCGGTCCGGTACTGCCAGCCGTTTTTTCCCTCTTCCACAACCGCCCGCAGGCATTGATCCCTTCTGCATAATAACGGTAATCCTGCTGCCAGTGCTTCCGCATAGGTAAGCCCCTGGGTCTCACTGGTGGAAGCGCTGACGAACAGATCTCCTGCCGGATAATAAGATGCTACTTCAGCGGGTGATACCATTCCGGTAAAAATAACGCTTCCCGTCACACCCAGCTCTGCTGCCTTTTTCCGTAAAGTCTCCAAATAAGGACCGCCGCCTACAATCATCAGTATTGTGCCGCTCTCCTGAACTTTCTGCTGGTACTCCAGCAATTCTTCCACATTCTTCTCTTTTGCCAGACGACCTACATATAAAAGCACTGTGGTCTTCCGGTCCATTTTATATTTTCTTCGGATTCTCTCCCGGGAATCCGTCCGGGTCTGCGCGTCATATTTACTCAGATCAATCCCCGATGGGATCACTGATACCGGACAATGAATGCCATAGTCTTTTAGTAATGTCTCTATTTTTGTGCTGGGAGCGATCATACTGTCCACCTTCTCGGAGATCTGTCGCGTCAGGAACTGTACCATATCCCTGCCCCATTTCTTGTAAGGGGAAAAATAGTGGGTATAATCTTCGTATACAGTATGGTAAGTATGCACCAGAGGGATCTTACATTCCTCTGCGATCTTTTTTGCCATGAAAAAGGTAGAAAATTCACACTGGGAATGTACAATATCCGGATTCCACTCTATAATCCCGCGATACAGTTCGCGTCCCGGGGACACCCGAAGTCTTGCTCCCGGATAAATATATCCGGCATTCACGGAACCCATATAGATCACACCCTCTTCTTCGTAGGAACGAGCTGTACGGGACAAGGTCAGGATCTTCACTTCATGTCCTCTTTGCTGTAATTCCTCCCGCAGATTGCATACCGAAGTAACAACTCCGTTGATGGCCGGCTTGTACCAGTCTGTTGTGATCAATACTTTCATCTTTTTTCTCCCTTCCGTTTATTTTCTCTGAATTGATCTCAGCATAACAGACACAGGTAAATTCCATCCGAATAAAATCAAAAGTTTTCCTAAAGTTTCTGTGAGTTTTTTCCAAAATGTGCACTAAAAAACAGCATTCTCCGGAAATTTCCGGAAAACGCCGTTTTTAATCGTCTTTCTATAAAATTATTATCTTTCTTCTCTGAAGTACGCCAGTCCCAGACTTGCGGGGGGCTGATTCTCTCTCTTGCTCCGCATACTGGTGATGACCAGTACCAGTAATGTTACGACATAAGGAATCATCTTGTACAGCTCCTGATACTCCATATGCTCGATACCGGTGGGCAGATACAGATACAGAATATACAGACCACCAAACAGGAAAGAAGCAAATACACTGATATTCGGTCTCCAGATAGTGAAGATGACCAGCGCAATGGCAAGCCAGCCTCTGTCACCGAACGCATCGTTGGACCAGACGCCGCAGGCATAATCCATTACATAGTACAGTCCGCCCAGACCTGCGATCATACATCCCACGCAGGTAGCGATGTATTTGTACCGGGATACGTTGATACCGGCTGCATCTGCGGTATTGGGGCCCTCACCGACTGCTCTTAAGTGCAGGCCTGTTCTGGTATGACTCAGGACATACGATGCCGCAAACGCAATGATCACTGCCAGATAAGCCAGGAATCCATAGGATAAAAACAGCTTACCAAACCAGCCAAGTTTTCCCGCAAAAGGAAGGGACTTACTGAAATAACTGCTGGTAGCAGACAGTGCAATGGAAGGTACATCACTGTTTACCAGCTTGATCAGGGATCCGCCGAAGAAGTTACCGAAGCCAACACCGAAGGTGGTCATTGCCAGACCGGTCACGTTCTGGTTCGCCCGCAGGGTGACAGTCAGGAAGCAGTACAGCAATCCCATCAACAGGGATCCTAACAGGCAGCAGAGCATCGGAATCGCAATGGCAAGAAACCCATTCATGTTCGCCGCGTCTCCTGCGGATCTCTCATAGAAGAAAGATCCGATGACACCACAGATACCTCCCACATACATGACGCCGGGGATTCCCAGATTCAGATTACCGGACTTCTCCGTGATGATCTCACCGGTACTCCCGTATAACAGAGGAATTCCCTGTACGATTGCTCTCGGAATAAATGCAAGTAAAAATGACCACATGATTACTGTTCCTCCTTTTCTGCTTTTTTACGGAACTGCAGTCTGTAAGTAATGAAGAACTCACAGCCGATGATAAAGAACAGGATAATACCTGTCAGAATATCGGAGTAGGAATGATTCAGTCCAAAATTGGTAGAGATCTCACTGGCTCCGCGATCCATGAATATGATCAGGAAGCTGGAGAATACCATGGTCAGAGGATTGAACTTGGACATCCAGGATACCAGTACAGCGGTAAATCCCTGTCCACCTGCAATCGTGGTAGTCACAGTATGATTGATGCCTCCTACCAGAAGCAGGCCTACCAGTCCGCACAGTGCACCGGACAGAAGCATGGTACGGATAATTACCTTTTCCACCTTAATACCCACATATTTTGCAGTATTTTCGCTCTCACCCACAACAGAGATCTCATATCCCTGCTTACTGTAGTTCAAATATACATACATAAATATCGTGATCACTACTGCCACTACAATACTTAACAGATATTTGGAGCCGAAGATCTGCGGTAGCCAGCCCACATTGGTGTTCTGGTTGATGATACCGATCTTGCCCGAGCCCTTGGGCACTTCCCACACGATGATGAAGAACGCGGCGAGCTGTGTCGCGATGTAGTTCATCATGAGCGTGAAGAGCGTTTCGTTCGTGTTCCACTTGGCCTTGAAGATACCGGGGAGGAAACCCCACAGCGCGCCTGCCGCGACGGAGGCGACGATCATAATGACGATGAGAAGACCGTTGGGGATCTTGCCGCCAAGGCAGATCATGCAGGCCGCGGTGGCAAGGCAGCCGATGAGCACCTGACCCTCGGCACCGATGTTCCAGAAGCGCATCTTGAACGCGGGCGTGACCGCGAGCGAGATGCCGAGCAGGATCGCGAGGTTATGGAACGTGACCCAGCTCTTGCGCGACGTACCGAACGCGCCGTAGAGGATCGTGGAGTAGACCTTGATGGGATTTTCGCCCGTCAGCAGCGTTGTGACGATCGCGCAGACGATCAAAGCGAGCACGATCGCGCCGCCGCGGATCAAAACGGCCTTGTACCAGGGGAGCGTATCGCGCTTGGCGATGTGGAAGAGCGACTGTTTCTTATTCATCCTTGTTGCCTCCCCTCACGAGAGTCATCAGTGCGCCGACCTCGCGTTTGTCGGTCTTTCTGGCGTCGACCACGCCGGAGACCTGACCGCCGCAGAGAACGACGATGCGGTCGCACAGCTCAAGCAGCACGTCGAGGTCTTCGCCGACATAGACGACGGCGACGCCGTGCATCTTCTGCTCTGTCAGCAGGTTGTAAATGGTATAGGAGGTGTTGATGTCCAGGCCGCGCACGGCGTAAGCGGTCATCAGCACGGCGGGGGACTGGGCGATCTCGCGTCCGACAAGCACCTTCTGCACGTTGCCGCCGGACATGCGGCGCACGGGGAAGGACGTGCTGGGCGTGACGACGCCGAGCTCTTCCCAGATGCGGTTGGCGAGCGCTTCGGGATCCTTGCGGTTGAGGAACAGACCCTTACCCTTGCGCCAGGAGCGCAGCATCATGTTGCCCGTCATGCCCATCGAGCCGACCAGGCCCATGCCGAGTCGGTCTTCGGGGACGAACGACATCGAAATGCCGCTCTTGCGGATCTTCATCGGGTCGAGACCGACGAGTTCCTTTTCCTTGCCGCCGTCGGGCGGATAGAACGTGACATGGCCGGAGGCAACGGGGTAGAGGCCCGCAATGGACTCGAGCAGCTCGCGCTGGCCGCTGCCTGCGACGCCCGCGATGCCGAGCACCTCGCCCGCGTTGATGGTGAAGCTGACATCGTCCAGACGCTTGACGCCAAGCTCGTCGTAAGCCGTCAGGCCTTCGATGACGAGGCGCTTTTCAACGTCCTTCGGCTCGGGGCGGCTGATGTTCAGGCTCACCGTGTGGCCGACCATCATGTCGGTCAGCGATTGCTGGTCGGCGTCCTTGGTGGCGACGTCACCGACGTATTCGCCCTTGCGCAGCACGGCCACGCGGTCGGACACGTCGAGCACCTCGTGCAGCTTATGCGTGATGATAATGAGGGACTTGCCGTCGGCCTTCATGTTGCGCATGATGGCGAAGAGCTTGTCCGTCTCCTGCGGGGTGAGCACTGCGGTCGGCTCGTCCAGAATGAGGATGTCCGCCCCGCGGTAGAGCACCTTGAGAT